>ENA-UOUL01001457-UOUL01001457.1-bioreactor-metagenome-genome-assembly--contig:-NODE-1457-length-32644-cov-4.844474_pt1 | contig 32644 bp, 26 predicted proteins | sample MGYA00249838_ERZ747220 | MGnify/ENA primary metagenome ERZ747220 (study PRJEB28778, sample SAMN05720191) | bioreactor metagenome | isolation source: Anaerobic biogas reactor | place: USA:Washington... | reverse complement strand
CGAATCCGGGCCGTTCGCCCTGGACAAAGCCGACCATGACGATTTCGAGCGCAACGCCTCCGAATGGTACACCCTCTCGGCACAGGATCGCGGCGCACTCTCCGCCATCCGCCTGGCGGTGGACCGGAGCGGTGGCGACGACGCCTGGTACTGCCAGGAGGTCAGCCTGCGTAACACGATCACCGGCGAGACCTGGACCGCGCCCGTGAACGCCTGGCTGGGCCGGACCGCCGATACGCTGGCGGTGGAACGGCCGGTGGAGGAGTAGCGCGGGGCGGAGGCGAGAACGGGTTCGCCGCTTCCCGGCCGCGCAGATGCCACGGCACCCCTCCTCACGCTCGGCCACGTGATGCGGCCCGGTATAGCAGGTGGCCTCACCCCGCACAAATCGAGCGGGGAGCCCTTTCCCTCCCCTGCCGCCGCGGGTAAAATGGCCCTGCGAGCGGGTTCACCAGGGGGAGGTGCGGCCGTGGGAAGGCTACAAAAGACCATCAACCGCGACTGGATGTTTCACCGGGGCGATTGCCCGGAGGCCTGGTATCGAGGCTATGACGACGCGCCGGAGGGCAGCGCGGCGCGCGCCGGCGCCTGGCAGGCGGTGACGCTGCCCCATGATTGGTCCGTCAGCGAGCCCTTCAGCCCGGAGCACTCGAGCGGGGGCGGCTACCTGCCGGGCGGGATCGGCTGGTACCGAGGGCGCTTTGCCCTGCCGGAGGAGTGCCGCGGCAAGAAGGTCTGGCTCGTGTTCGACGGAGTCTACAGCCATGCCCGGGTATGGGCCAACAGCCACCACCTGGGGGAGTGGCCCGGCGGGTACACCACCTTTACCCACGACATCTCCCACGCGGCGCGCTTTGGCGACGAGGAGAACGTGATCGCCGTGCGCGTGGAGCACGCCCACACGGCGGATTCCCGCTGGTACACCGGCTCGGGGATCTACCGCAAGGTGAGCGTCCTGGTCACGGAGCCGGTCTATATCGGCCAGTACGGGGTGTTCTTCTCCACGCCGGAGGCGGACGCGGATTCCGCACGGATCGCCATCGAAACCCGGGTCCATAACGAGACCGGTGCGTCCGCCTCTGGCGTGATCCGCCACACGCTCCGGGATCCGGGCGGGCGCGCCGTGGCCGTGCTGGAGACCCCCTGCGAGATCCCCGCCGGGGAGAGCGCGACCATCGCCCAGGAGGGCCGCGTGGAGGGGCCGGCGCTCTGGGCACCGGCGCACCCCGCCCTGTACACGCTGACCACCGAGTTGCTGGTGGCGGGCGCCGTGATGGATTCGGAGACGCAGCGGGTGGGGATCCGAACCGCCCGGTTCACCGCGGACGAGGGCTTTGCCCTCAACGGCGAGCCTCTGGTGCTCAAGGGTGTGTGCGTGCACCATGACGCCGGCACCCTGGGGGCCGCCGTCCACCCCAAGGTCTGGCGGCGCCGGCTGGAGGCGCTGCACGGGGCGGGCTGCAACGCCATCCGCATGAGCCACAACCCGCACATGCCCGAGCTCTACGATCTGTGCGATGAGCTGGGGTTCCTGGTGATCGACGAGGCCTTTGACGAGTGGGAGGGCCCCAAGAACAAGTGGTGGCAGGGCCACAACGTCTACCCGCCCAAGCTCCATGGCTACTATGAGGATTTCCCGGCCTGGCACGAGCGGGATCTGAGTCTGCTGGTGCAGCGGGACCGGAACCACCCCTCCGTGATCCTCTGGAGCATCGGCAACGAGATCGATTACCCTAACGATCCCTACGGCCACCCGTACTTTCAGACGATGACGGGCAACAACGACGCCAACAAGCCCGCCGAGGAACGGCGTTACAGCCCGGACCGGCCCAACGCCGAGCGGCTGTTGCCCCTGGCGCGCCGGCTGCGGGAGATCGTCCGCCGTTGGGACAGCACCCGCCCCGTGACGGCTGCGGTGGCCTTCCCGGAGCTCTCCAACCTCACGGGCTACTGCGACGTGCTGGACGTGGTGGGCTACAACTATAAGGAGGAACGCTACGGCGAGGACCACGCCCGCTACCCGGAGCGGCCGCTCCTGGGGAGCGAGAACGGCGGCCACTATGCGGCCTGGCGCGCCGTGCGGGATCACCCCTACATCGCCGGCCAGTTCCTCTGGACGGGAGTCGACTACCTGGGGGAGGCCCGAGGCTGGCCGGTGCACGGCTCGCCGGCCGGGCTGCTGACCACTGCGGGTTACCCCAAGGCCGCCTACCACTTTCGCCGCAGCCTCTGGCTGGACGAGCCGGTGATCCAGCTGATGACCAGCCGCCCGCTGGAGCCCGATTCGCCGCTGCTGCGCGGCCTCCCGCCGGGGGCCCGAGCGCACGTCCGCCGGCTGCAGGAGCGCCCCTCATGGAGCGCTGTGCCGGGGGAGAGCATCGCCGTCACCTGCTACACCAACTGCCCGGAGGTGGAGTTGCGCCTGAACGGGCGCCCCCTGCGCACCTTCCAGTTGGCGGCCTTCCCCGAGACGGGTTGCATCGAAACCCTCGTGCCCTTTGAGCCGGGCAAGCTGGAGGCCGTGGGCCGGGCGGCCGATGGCACGCTCGCGCGCAGCACCCTCGTAACGGAGGGGGCCCCGGCGGCGCTGCGGGCGCAGGCCTGGGGAGGCGCCGCGCTGGCGGCCGACGGCGAGGACCTGGCGCAGATCGAGATCCAGGTGCTGGATGGCGCCGGCCGGCCGGTGCCAGGCGCCACCGACCTGCTGGGCGTGATCGTCGAGGGCCCCGGTGTTCTGCTGGCGCTGGACGGCGGCGACCTTGCCGATACCACCCCCTGCTCTTCGCCCGAGCGCCGGGCCTGCGACGGGCGCCTGATCGCCTACGTGCGCTCCACTGGGGAGGCGGGAACGGTGCGGGTCCACTGCCACGCCCGCGGCGCCCTGCGCCCGGCGGACGTGTGGCTGGAGGCGCGCTGAGGGATGGCCGCCTCCGAGTCTCCCTCGCCAGAGCCGCTCACCGCCGCGGGGGCCCACGCCGCCGCCGCGGCCTGGGTGGAAGAGGTCGCCCGCCGCCAGCCCGGGTTCCGGGGGGCGTACCTGGCGGGCTCCCTCGCCTCCGCGCCGTCGCCCGCTCCCGGGGAACGCGATGCCCCTTGGCCGCCCTACTCGGACGTGGACATCATGGTGGCCAGCGAGGGCGCCGGCGAGACCACGCGGGGCAAGTTCCGCTATCGCGGCGCGCTCCTGGAGGCCTCCCGGATCCCCACGCAGCGGCTGGCGCAGGCCGAGTCCGTTCTGGCGGATTACCACCTGGCGCACGGCCTGTGGGAGGGCTCCATCCTGAGCGATCCGGACGGCCTCCTCACGCCGCTCCAGGAGGCGGTGCGCGCCCGCTTCTGCGAGGCACGGTGGGTTCGCCGCAGGGCCGAACAGGCCCTCCAGAAGGCGGACCGCGGGCTGGCCGGGGTGAACGCGGAGGCTTCCCTGGCCCAGGGCGTGCTCGCCTGGGCCTTTTCGGCCGGCGTGTCCGCTCACGTCCTGCTGGCCTCGGCGCTGCGTAACCCCACCGTGCGGCGCCGGTACGCGGCGGCGCGGCAGGTGCTGGCCGATTACGGACACGCGGCGCTCTACCCCGGGTTGCTGGCCGGCCTGGGATGCGAGGGAATCGCGCCGGCGCAGGCCTCAGGGCACCTCGCCGCCCTGGCACGCGCGTTCGATGAGGCCGCGGCCGCCGCCCGGACGCCCCTGCCCTACTCCTCCGACGTCACGCCCCTCGCGCGCCCGGTGGCCATCGAGGGCAGCGCCGCGATGATCGCCGCGGGCGACCACCGCGAGGCGACGTTTTGGATCCTGGTGACCTCGGCCCGCTGCCAGCAGATCCTCGCGCTGGATGGCACGCCGGCCGCCCGCGCCGCGCACACCCCCGCGTTCCGGGCGCTCCTGACCGACCTGGGGATTCGCAGCCCCGAGGACCTGCCGCGCCGCGCGGCGCAGGTGCGGCGCTGGCTGCCGCGCCTCTGGGCCGTGGCGGAGGAGGTGCTGCGCGCCAACCCGCACGTCCAACATGGCCTCGCGGAGGGTTGACGCGGCCACGCGGCGCGAGTAACGTGAGCGAGGCGTGATCGGGCCGCCCCGCGGCCGCCCGTGCGCACACAGCTGTGAGAGGAGTTGCGAGATGCTCAGGTGGTGCACCAACGTGGACAATGTGGCCGATGGCACCGTCGCCGGCGCCATCCAGTTCGTCAAGCTGATGGGCATCGAGGCCCTGTCCGTACCGTGGGACGCGGTCCCCGGGTTCGCGGAGAAAGGCACTCTGGACCTGGCCACCGTCCAGGCCTGGAAGGACGAGATCGTCGGCGCGGGGATCGAGTGGGGACCGATGGTGGCCTGGGCGCCGCGGGATCTCCCCAAGGGCGCCGAGGCGGAGGCGCACTATGCCCAGCTGCGCCAGTGCTTTGAGGTGATGGCCGCCGTCGGCACGGAGATGGTCGTGATGTTCCCGCCAGGCCAGCGCGATACCCCCTGGGATGAGGTAATCGCCTACTACCGGCCGCTGGTGGCCCTGGCGGACGAGTTCAACATCAAGCTGGCGCTGCACGGCCACGGCCGGTTCATGCCCAGCGAGGTGCAGAAACGGCTCATGGCCGATATCCCCAGCCCGAACAACGGCCTTACCCTCTGCTCCGGCAACCTGTTCCATGGCGATGGCGAAAAGATGTACGAATCCACCCGGGAATTGGTGGAGATGGGCAAGGTGTTCTACGTCCACATCCGGAACGTGAAAAAGGGCGAGGGCGAGAAGGAGTACTGGCTGGACGAGGGCGATATCGATATCCCCCGCTGGATCAAGGTGCTGGCGGATGCCGGCTACAGCGGATACCTGAGGGAGGAACATCTCCCCTCGGACCAGTACCGGACCTTCCAGCCGGGCAAGAACGGCGTCTCCGATGTCGGGAACGCCTTTGCCATCGGCTACCTGCGGCACCTGACGCGCACGCTGTAGCGTCGAGCGCTCCGCACACCGGCTGCGGCGGCCCCGGGCCGCCGGGGCCGCTCCCCCTGCCCACGGGCGACAGGAGACCACCGTGCACCCTCGTTATGTCGATCTTGCCGCGCGCATCGTCCGCTGGGCGGAGCGCGAGCCCGGCGTCCACGGGCTGATCGTCATCGGCTCGCAGGCCCGGGAGGCGCCCCCCGCCGATGAATGGTCGGACCTGGACCTGATGGTGTTCTGCGAGGACCCGGGCCGCTACCTGGGGGATACGGGCTGGCTGCGGCCATTCGGCCACCCGCTGTGCGCGTTCACCGAACGGACGCCCCTGGGCGGCCGGGACTGGGAGTGGCTGGTGCGCCGCGTGCTCTATGCGGACGGGCGGGACGTGGATTTCAGCCTGCTGCGCGAGGATCGGGCGAGCGAGGCGCTGGCCGTGAACGCCGAGATCCTGGCCGCCGGCTGGGAGGTGCGCTATGACCCCGCGGGCACGCTGCCCGCGCAGGTGGCGGGCGCCATCGCGGCCGCGGGTGCCGCGACCGACGGGGAGGCCCAGGACGGCGAGGAGCCGGGCGGCGAGGACCCGCTCGCCGAGGACCCGCTCGCCGAGGACCTGGCGGTGATGCTGTATCACGTGATCTGGGCGATGAAAAAGATCCGCCGCGGCGAGATCTGGGTGGCGGCAGGGTGCCTGAACAGCTTTCTCCGGGAGCCGCTGTGGCGCCTGATCGCGGCCTACAACCGCGCCGGCGGCGCGCCGCAGCCCGCGCTCTCCTACGGTGGGCGCTACCTGGAGCGCACCACGGCGCCCGAGGTGCTGGCCATGCTGCGAGGCTGTGCCATGCCCTACGAAGCCGCCGGGGGGATCGCCGCGCTGCGCGCGCTGCTCAACCTGCTGGCGGCGCTGGGCCCGCGAGCCTGCGTCGCCCGCGGCCTGGAGTGGGATTCCGAGGCCTATGCCGGCGTGCGCGCGATGTTCGAGGAGCTGGCCGCGGGCTGAGAGCCGGCGAGTACGGCGGGGACAACCGGCGAACGCGCCGGCTGGGGACGGGCGAACGCGCCCACATATCGGGGAGTGCGAACATGGACGAGACCCTCTACGAGGCCCTGGCGGCCCACCTCGATCGCCTGCCCGGGGGCTTTGCCCCCAGCCGCACAGGGGCGCACCTCCGCCTGCTCGCGTACCTCTTTACTCCGGAGGAGGCCGCCCTGGCCGTCCACCTGACGCTGGAACCTGACGCGCCTGCCGCCATCGCGGCCCGCGCCGGCCTGCCCCCGGGGGAAGTGGCCCTGCGCCTGGAGGAGATGGCCCGCAAGGGGCTGACCCTCTCCTCCGAGGGGCCCGAGGGACTGCGCTACCAGGCCCTCCCCTGGATCGTCGGGATCTATGAGATGCAGCAGAACCGGCTCAGCACGGGCTTTCGCCGCCGGGTGTACAGCTACTGGGGCAGCATCGAGCCCCGCGCCGAGCCGGACACCCTCCCGCAGATGCGCACCATCCCGGTGGGCGAGGCGATCGCCTTCCAGCCGGAGGCCATGGCCTACCAGCAGGTCGGCGCGCTGGTGGAGGCGCAGACGTACTTCGCCGTGCAGCCCTGCATCTGCCGGCGCATGGCTCGGCTGAACGGTCGTGGGTGCGACGCGCCCGAGGAGGTCTGCCTGGCCTTTGGCGATTGGGCCCGTTACGCCGTGCGCACCGGCCGCGCGCGAGAGATCACCCGGGAGGAGGTCCTGGACATCCTGGAGCTGGCCCGGGCGGCCAAAAAGCACGGCACGGTCATTTCCTTCGACCTCAACTTCCGCGCCTCGTTCTGGGAGAACAGGGAAGAGGAACTTAGCCGCATCTTTGCGGAAATTGCTTCGATCAGCGATGTTCTGATCGGCAACGAAGAGGATTTCCAGCTTTGCCTGGGCGTCCAGGGCCCTGAAGCCGGCGGCAAATCGCTCGGCTCGAAAATCGACAGCTTCAAGGACATGATCAAGCGGGTCAAAGCCAGCTTCCCGAACGTGACACTGTTTGCCAACACGCTGCGCGAGGTCAAGAGCGCCAATCTGCACAGCTGGGGCGCGCTCAGTCTGGACGGCGACGAGTGGAACGTGATCGAACCGCGCGAAATCCCGGTTCTCGACCGCATCGGCGGCGGCGACGGCTTTGTCGGCGGTCTGCTCTATGGTGTGCTCAAAGGCTGGAGCGCCGAGCGCTGCCTGCAGTTTGGCTGGGCGACCGGCGCGCTGACCGTCACTTTGCTTACCGACTATGCGACACCGGCCGACGAGGAACAGGTCTGGAGCATTTGGCAGGGCAATGCCCGCGTCAAGCGCTGAAAGGGGATTAGAACATGAAAAAAGCAGATATTGGCCTGATCGGCCTGGCCGTGATGGGCGAAAACCTGGTTATGAACATGGAGTCGAAGGGCTTCACCGTTGCGGTTTACAACCGGACGACCTCCAAGGTGTCCGACTTTGTCAACGGCCGGGCCAAGGGCAAGAACATTATCGGCACGTATTCCGTCCAGGAGCTGGTCGACAACCTGGCTAAACCGCGCAAGGTGATGATGATGGTCAAGGCCGGCAAGCCGGTCGATGATTTCATCGAGACCATCCTGCCGTATCTCGAAGCTGGCGACATCCTGATCGACGGCGGCAACTCCCACTTCCCGGATACGATCCGGCGCACGGCGTATGTCGAAAGCAAGGGGCTGCTCTACATCGGCACCGGCGTGTCCGGCGGCGAAGAAGGCGCCCTGCTCGGCCCGTCGATCATGCCAGGCGGATCGCCGGCGGCCTGGCCGCACATCAAGCCGATCTTCCAGGCGATCGCCGCCAAGGTCGAAGACGGCTCGCCCTGCTGTGACTGGGTGGGCGAAAACGGCGCCGGCCATTTCGTTAAAATGGTGCACAACGGCATCGAGTACGGCGATATGCAGATCATCTGCGAAGCGTACCAGCTGATGCGCGACGGGCTGGGCATGTCGGCCGGCGAGATGCACGAGGTCTTCAAACGCTGGAACACCACCGAGCTGGACAGCTACCTGATTGAGATCACCCGTGACATCCTGGCCTTCAAGGATGAGGACGGCCAGCCGATCGTGGACAAGATCCTTGACACGGCCGGACAGAAGGGCACCGGCAAATGGACGGGCATCGCGGCGCTCGACGAGGGCGTGCCGCTGACCCTGATCAGCGAAGCGGTCTTCTCGCGCTGCCTGTCGGCGATGAAAGACGAACGTGTCGTCGCGGCGCGTGCTTTTGGCCGGAAAGTTGAGAAATATGAGGGCGATCGTGAGGCCTTCATCGAAGAGATCCGCAAGGCGCTCTTCGCGGCCAAGATCATCTCGTACGCCCAGGGCTATATCCTGATGCAGGCGGCGGCCAAGACCTACAATTGGAACTTGAATTATGGCGGCATCGCCCTGATGTGGCGCGGCGGCTGCATCATCCGCTCGGTCTTCCTGGGCAAGATCAAGGAAGCCTACGACAACAACCCGCAGCTGAGCAACCTGCTGCTGGACCCGTACTTCAAGGAGACCATCGAGAGCCTGGTGCCGGCCTGGCGCAACGTCGCGGCCACCGCCGTGAAGCTGGGCATCCCCGCCCCCGCGCTGGGCTCGGCCCTCAACTATTTTGACGGCTACACCTGTGAATTCCTGCCGGCCAACCTGTTGCAGGCCCAACGCGACTACTTTGGCGCCCACACCTACGAGCGCTTGGATGCGCCGCGCGGGCAGTTCTTCCACACCAACTGGACCGGACGCGGCGGCGACACGGCGTCGAGCTCCTACATCGTCTGATCCGACCGCCCGTATGCCAAGACCTGGCGGCACCTGGACATCCCGGGTGCCGCTTTATTTATGCAGGAAAATGATTGCGAACTTTCATATCAGCAGCGAAACCGGCCGATCCTCTGGCGGAACAGGCGGATTTTTGCTATAGTATGACCAGTCTATCCGCCAGACACGGGTGAAGTGGAGGCTGTCTATGCCAAAGAGAAGCGATATCAGCAAAGTCCTCATTATCGGCTCCGGGCCGATTATCATCGGCCAGGCCTGCGAGTTCGATTATTCCGGCACGCAGGCATGCAAGGCGCTGCGCGCCCTGGGCTACCAGATCGTGCTGGTCAATTCCAACCCGGCGACGATCATGACCGATCCTGGCATCGCAGACGCCACCTACATCGAACCGCTCAACCGCCAGCGCCTGACTGAGATCATCGCCAAGGAACGGCCGGACGCCCTGCTGCCGAACCTGGGCGGCCAATCGGCCCTCAATCTTTGTTCTGAGCTGCATAAAGCCGGTGTGCTGGCCGAATACGGCGTCCAGGTTATCGGCGTCCAGGTCGATGCCATCGAGCGCGGCGAAGACCGCATCGCATTTAAGGAAACCATGAATCAGCTCGGCATCGAGATGCCGCGCAGCCAGCCGGCTTATTCGGTTGAGGAAGCCGAGCAGATCGCCCAGATTCTCGGTTACCCGGTGGTGATCCGGCCAGCCTATACCATGGGCGGGACGGGCGGCGGCCTGGTCTACAACATCGAGGAACTGCGTGTCATCGCCGCGCGCGGCATCGCGGCCAGCCTGGTCGGGCAGATTCTGGTCGAGGAATCGGTTCTGGGCTGGGAAGAACTCGAACTGGAAGTGGTGCGCGACGCCAAGAACCAGATGATTACGGTCTGTTTTATCGAGAACATCGACGCGATCGGGGTCCATACCGGCGACTCGTTCTGTTCGGCGCCGATGCTGACGATTTCCGCCGAACTGCAGGCTCGTCTGCAGGCGTACGCCTACCAGGTTGTCGAGGCGATCGAGGTGATCGGCGGCACCAATGTGCAGTTCGCCCACGATCCGAAAACCGGCCGGGTCGTGATCATCGAGATCAATCCGCGCACCTCGCGTTCGTCTGCCCTGGCCTCCAAGGCCACCGGGTTTCCGATCGCCCTGATCTCTGCAATGCTGGCCGCCGGGCTGACGCTCGATGAAATTCCCTACTGGCGCGACGGCACGCTCGACCGCTACACGCCGTCGGGCGACTACGTGGTCGTCAAGTTCGCCCGGTGGGCGTTCGAAAAATTTGTTGGGGTTCAGGATAAGCTCGGCACACAGATGCGTGCCGTCGGCGAAGTGATGAGCATCGGCAAAAACTACAAGGAGGCCCTTCAGAAGGCCATCCGCTCGCTGGAGATTAACCGCTACGGCCTCGGGTTTGCCCGCGATTTCCATGACCGCAGCCTGGAGGACCTGCTGCAGCTGCTGGTCGAGCCGACCAGCGAACGCCAGTTCATCCTCTACGAGGCGTTGCGCAAGGGCGCTGATATTGAACAGTTATACCAGATGACCTACATCAAGCCCTGGTTCTTGCAGCAGATGCTGGAACTGGTCCAGCTCGAGGAACAGCTCCTGGCTTACCGAGGCGGCGTGCTCCCTGACGAGCTTCTGATCCGGGCCAAGCGGGACGGATTCGCCGACCGCTACCTGGCCAAGCTGCTTCAAACCAGCGAAAAGGTGATCCGTGATCAGCGAATCGCCCTGGGCGTGGTCGAAGGCTGGGAACCGGTGCCGGTCAGCGGCGTGCTGGACGCGGCTTATTACTTTTCCACCTACAACGCGCCCGACAAAACATCGGTCAGCGACCGCCCGAAAGTGATGGTGCTGGGCGGCGGGCCCAATCGGATCGGGCAGGGGATCGAGTTCGACTATTGCTGCGTGCACACCGCTTTCGCGCTGCGCGACATGGGCTATGAGAGCGTCATGGTCAACTGCAACCCGGAGACGGTTTCAACCGATTACGACACGTCGGACAAGCTTTATTTCGAGCCGCTGACGGTCGAAGACGTGCTGAGTATCTATGAAAAGGAACAGCCGCTGGGGGTTATCGTCCAGTTCGGCGGCCAGACCCCGCTTAACATCGCAGCCGAACTGGAGCAGGCCGGCGTACGCATCCTGGGGACATCACCGGACATGATCGACCTGGCGGAAGACCGCGACCGGTTCCGACAGATCATGGACAAGCTGCAGATCCCCATGCCGGAGTCGGGCATGGCCGTCACGATCGATGACGCCGTGGCTATCGCCAGCCGCATCGGCTATCCCCTGATGGTTCGCCCGTCCTACGTGCTGGGCGGCCGCGGTATGGAAGTGGTCTTAGATGAGGACATGCTGCGCCAGTACATGGGTGCGGCGGTCGGTGTCACGCCGGACCGGCCGATCCTAATCGACAAGTTTCTCAGCCACGCGACTGAAGCCGAGGCCGACGCGATCGCGGACGGCCGCGATGCCTTCGTGCCCACCGTCATGGAGCATATCGAATTGGCCGGAATCCATTCCGGTGACTCCGCTTGCGTCATCCCGCCGATCAGCATCGCTGCGGAGCATATCCGGACCATCACCGACTACACCCGGCGGATCGCCCGCGAGCTGCACGTCGTCGGCTTGATGAACATGCAGTACGCGATCGCCGACAATAAAGTCTACGTCCTGGAAGCCAACCCGCGCGCGTCCCGGACCGTGCCGTTGGTCTCCAAGGTCTGCAATATCTCCATGGCGCGCATCGCCACCGAGCTGATCATGAACGCGGTCAAGGGGGTGCCCTCGTCTGTTACGAGCCTGCGTCAGAACAAGCTGCGCCACTTCGGCGTCAAAGAAGCGGTTTTCCCCTTCAACATGTTTCCGGAGGTCGATCCGGTGCTCGGCCCGGAAATGCGCTCAACCGGTGAAGTGCTGGGTCTGGCGGACTCATTTGAACTGGCTTACTTCAAGTCTCAGGAGGCCGCCCAGGCTTCGCTGCCGACCTCGGGCACGGTGCTGATCAGCGTCAACGACGCCGACAAGCCGGAAGCCCTGGATGTGGCCCGGGCATTTTGCCAGATCGGGTTCCAGGTCATGGCAACGGAAGGCTGCCACCGCTACTTCGCCGCAGCGGGCGTCGAGTCGATTCCGGTCAAAAAACTGTACGAAGGCCGCCCGAACATTCTCGACCACTTGACGAACCGCGAGCTGCAGCTGGTGATCAACACGGCGGCAGGCCGGCGCAGCCAGTACGATGACTCGTACATCCGCAAGGCGGCGATCCGTTACAAGATTCCCTACATCACGACCATGACCGCAGCCCTGGCCAGCGTGCGCGGCATCGCGGCTTTCCTGCGCAAAGGCTATGCGCCCGACCAGCTCAAGTCGCTGCAGGAATACCATGCGGCGATCGAACCGGGACAGGATCTGGATCCGATCTGAACCGGGTCGCAGAACGACCAACTCAGTTCTTGACCGCCTTGCCGTAACGGTCGGGCACGAAGGTCTGTTCGCTGAACGGCGGGCGGACGTAGCCTGAGTCAACCTGGCGCGGCGGCAGCTTGATCGGGTCCGGCGTCAGATCCTCGTACGGGATCAGGCTGAGCAGGTGACTGATGCAGTTGAGCCGGGCGTGGCGCTTGATATCGGCATTGACAACATACCAGGGCGACTGCTTGGTGTCGGTATAGGCAAACATCTCGTCCTTGGCCCGCGAGTATTCGACCCAGCGGCTGCGCGATTCCATGTCGATCGGGCTGAGCTTCCAACGCTTGGTGGGGTCGTTGATCCGGTCCTGGAAGCGTTTTTCCTGTTCATCGTCGGAAACGGAGAACCAGTATTTGATCAGGATGATGCCCGAGCGGATCAGCATTTTCTCGAATTCGGGACAGGAACGCAGAAATTCGCGCAGCTCTTCCTCGGTGCAGTAGCCCATGACCCGCTCGACGCCGGCCCGGTTGTACCAGCTGCGGTCAAAGAGGACGATTTCACCGGCTGCCGGCAGCCGGGAAACATAGCGCTGGAAATACCACTGGGTTTTTTCCTTTTCGGTGGGCACCGGCAGCGCTTCGACCCGGCAGATGCGCGGATTGAGCGCTTCGGTGATCCGCTTGATCACGCCGCCTTTGCCGGCAGCATCGCGGCCTTCGAAGATGACGACCACTTTCAGGCCGTTGTGCTTGACCCACTCCTGCAGCTTGACCAGCTCGATTTGCAGATTTTGAAGTTCTTTCGCGTAGACTTTCTTGCTGATGACCTGTTTCGTTTTCTGTTCGTGGTCCTGCGCATCGATTTCAACCAGGCCCTGTTCTGGATCTTCAGCCTTGCACTTGTTCTTATCTTTGTCCTTGTCTTTATCTTTTTTTCCCATTTTCACCGCCCCTTCCATCCAGAATTTCATCTTAATTGTAGCACAGCCTCAGCTTTGTGATATGATATTTCGCAGATGGCCGGACGGCTTCAGGCCAGATCAGGCCAGAGTGTGAGGCGATTGCGCGTGAAATGGCTTAAACCGTATCTGCCGGCTTATCTGAAGTTAGCTTTGCCGGCCTGGCTCAGCCTGCTGGCGGAAGTTCTGATCGACCTTAGCCTGCCGACCTTGATGGCAACGATCGTCAACAACGGCGTTATGAAGCAGGACATGGATCTGATTGTCCGGATCGGGCTCCTGATGCTGGGCCTGGCCCTGTTCGGCTCTGTGGCCGGCGTGATACGCAATTACATGTCCACGCACGCATCCCAGAACCTGGGCACGCAGATCCGCGCCGATCTCTTTCGCAAGGTCCAGGCGCTGTCGCTGGCCAGTGCCGGCAAGCTCGGTGCCTCGTCGCTGATCACCCGGCTGACCAATGATGTCATGCAGGTACAGAACCTGTCCTTCATGCTGACCCGTATCTTTATCCGGGCACCCCTGATGCTGATCGGCGGCATCCTGATGGCCTTTCTGCTCAATCCGGGCATGGCTGTCGTCCTCTTTTTCAGCTTGCCGATCTTGTCTGTCCTGATCGTGATCCGGGTCAAGCGGGGCTTTCCCCTCTTCCGCAAAGTGCAGACGGCGATCGACCGTGTCAACGGCGTCGTCCGCGAATTTTTGAGCGGAGTGCGCGTGGTCAAGGTTTTCAACCGCATGGATTATGAGAGCGAACGCTTCAACCGGGCTAACCAGAACCTGGCCGGCCTGAGTATCCGGGCAGGCCGCTCCATGGCCGCCATTCAGCCTCTGATCGTCATCGTGATGAACGGTAGTATCATCATTTTGCTCTGGCTGGGCGGTGTCCGGGTTCAGTCCGGCGGTGCCCAAGTTGGCGATATCATGGCATTTATCAATTATTTCCTCCAGATCCTGCACGCCATGACGATGATGTCGTGGATCTTCACGGCCGGTGTCCGCGCCAAGACCTCGCTGGACCGCATCGGTGAGGTCATGAACACCGTGTCAGATATCCAGGCTCCAGACCAGCCGGCTGAGCCCGAGCGTACGGGGACCCTGGAAATGGATGCTGTCGTCTACACCTATCCCGGCCAGGTCCAGCCGGTTCTGAACCAGCTCCGGCTCAAGATCCAGCCCGGCCAGACCGCGGCCCTGATCGGGTCGACTGGCTGCGGCAAAACCACGCTGGTCAATTTGTTCGGCCGATTCTTCGATGCTGACGCGGGCAGCGTGAAAGTCGATGGTGTCGATGTGCGCGAACTCGGCTTGGCTGATTTGCGCAACCGGATTGCCTATGTGCCCCAGCGCTCAATCCTTTTTACCGGCACCATTCGTGAGAATTTGCTTTGGGGTGCCCCGGACGCCTCCGAGGAACAGATTCGCGAGGCCATTGTAATTGCCCAGGCGGCCGACTTCATCGACCAGATGCCGGCAGGCCTGGAAACCCGGGTCGGCCAGGGCGGTGTCAACCTGTCCGGCGGTCAAAAGCAGCGGCTTTGCATCGCCAGGGCCCTGATCCGCCAGGCTCCGATCCTGATCCTCGACGACAGCACCAGCGCGATCGACATGGTGACCGACCAGAAACTGCGATCGGCCCTGAAAAATGTCCGGGACCGGACGACGGTTCTCATGATCGCCCAGCGCGTGCAGTCGATCATGGACGCCGATGTCATCTTCGTCATGAACGGCGGCAACATCGAAAGCCAGGGCACGCACCAGGACCTGCTCCGGACCAGCGCGGTCTACCGCGATATTTTCCGCTCCCAGATCGGCCTCGACCTCGACGGACAGGAGGTGGTCTGAAATGAGCGCACAGGATAGCCGGCCGGTTGTCAACCTGCACCACATGGGCGGCCGCTTCGCCGGTGGCCAGAAGCCGCGTGACATGAGAGGGACCATCATCCGGCTCTGGAAGTTGTCTGGCAAAGAGAAATGGCCGCTGCTGGGCATTTTTCTGATCTCCTCCCTGTCGTCCGGCGTCGGCCTGATCGGCCCCTGGCTGATCGGCCGCGCGGTCGACGCGATTGCTGCCCGGCAGGGCGTCGACATCCCGCAGCTGCATCGCATCCTGATCTTGCTTGGCGCCGCCTACGGCGCGGGAGCTCTGCTGACCTGGCTGCATGAGTGGTGGATCGCCGGTGTTGCCCAGCGGATCGTCATGCTGATCAGGCGATCGCTGTTTGACCGGGTCCAGGCGCTGCCGTTGTCCTTTTTCGACACGCACACGCACGGCGAACTGATGAGCCGGCTGGCCAACGATGTCGACAGCGTCAGCACGATGATCTCATCGTCGACCACCCAGCTGTTTACGAGCCTGCTGATGGTCCTCGGCTCGCTGGTCATGATGCTCGTGCTGTCTCCGGTCCTGACCGGCCTGACCTTGCTGACCGTTCCGGCGACCATCCTGTTTTCAAATGCGATCGCCAAGCGGGCCAGGAAGCGCTTCAAGCAGCAGCAGATCAACCTGGCCGAGCTGAACGGGCATGTTGAGGAAATCCTCTCCGGCCAGGAAGTCGTCAAGGCATTCGGGCAAGAAGACCGCGTCATCAGCCAGTTTGACGAGATCAATGAAAAACTGCGCGTATCCGGGCTCAAGGCCCAGATCCTGTCTGGCCTGGTGATGCCGATGCTCAACGTGATCACGAACCTGGGCTTCATCATCGTGGCGACCGGCGGCGGCTACCTGGCGATCAGCGGGGTCATCTCGGTCGGCGTCATCGCCAGCTTTATCAACTACTCGCGCCAGTTCGCCCGCCCGATTAACAACATCGCCAACCTGTACAGCACGATCCAGTCGGCCCAGGCAGCTGCCGAGCGCATCTTCGACCTGATGGACGAGACGCCAGAACCGCCGGATCTCCCGGATGCCAGCCCGCTGCTGGAACCATCAGGAAAAATAACCTTTGACGATGTGACCTTCGGCTACCGTGCCGATATTCCCGTTCTGAAAAACATTTCTCTGGCGGCACAGCCAGGCCAGACGATCGCCCTGGTGGGACCGACCGGCGCCGGCAAGACGACAATTGTCAACCTGCTGGTCCGCTTCTACGACCCCCAGCAGGGCAGCATCGCTTTCGATGACCGTGATTTGAGATCCTGGCAGCGCCAGACCCTGCGCCCGGGTTTCGGCATGGTGCTGCAGGACACGCATTTGTTCAGCGGCACGATCCGGGAGAACATCCGCTACGGGCGGCTCGATGCCAGCGATGCGGAGGTGGAGGCGGCAGCCGCTATTGTCGGTGCCGATCGTTTCATCCAGCGGCTCCCCTCAGGCTACGATACCGAACTGGGAGAATCCGGCGGCGGCTTCAGCCAGGGGCAGCGCCAGCTGTTGTCCATCGCCCGGGCGATCCTGGCAGAGCCGGCTGTGCTGATTCTGGACGAGGCGACCTCCAGCGTGGATACCCGCACCGAAATGCTGCTGCAGCAAGCGATGATTCACCTGCGCCAGGGCCGGACCAGCTTCATCATCGCCCACCGCCTGTCGACGATCCGCGATGCGGACGAAATCCTGGTCATCGATAACGGCGAGATCATCGAACGAGGCAACCATCGCGATTTGATGGCCCAAGACACCTTTTACCGTCGCATGTATCACGGTCAGTTTGAGCAGGCCATGCTATAATAGGTCATCTTTTTGTGAGCGAGGTGGCTGAAGTGCCTTTGGAACCTGCTTTGTTTATCCTCTTCGGCACGACGGGCGATCTGGCCCGTAAAAAACTGTATCCCGCGCTTTACGCGCTGCACACGGCCGGGCACCTGGCGCCGCAGACGGCCATCCTCGGCATCGGGCGGCGCGACTGGGACGACACGAAATACCGCGAGACGATTGTCGCGTCGCTGCGCGCAGCCGAACCGGCCGCGCATCTGGATGATACGACCTTCACGAGCCGCTTCTTCTATCACCGCATGGACATGGCGGTTCAAGAGGATTACACCGGGCTGTGGGATCACATGATCCGGTTGGAAACCGAACGCCAGCTGGGCGGCAACCGGATCAATTTCCTGGCGACCGCCCCGGAGCTGTTTCCGGTCGCGTCACGGCAGATCGGGCTGAACCGGCACCCCGGCCAGGGATCCTTCCGCCGCCTGATGATTGAAAAGCCGTTCGGTCAGGACCTTGCGTCGGCCCGGTCATTCAATGAAAGCTTGCGCGAGGTGTTTCCCGAACACGAAATCTACCGGATCGACCATTACCTGGGCAAGGCGATGCTGCAAAACATCCTGGTTTTGCGTTTCGCCAACCAGCTGTTCGAACCGGGCTGGAACCGGCAGCACATCGACCACATCCAGGTATCCGTGACCGAACCCTTTGGCATCGAACAGCGGGGCGGCTATTATGACAACAGCGGTGCCCTGCGCGACATGGTACAAAGCCATTTGCTCCAGTTGCTGGCTTTGCTGACGATGGATCGCCCGGGCGGCGATACGCCTGAGGAGATTCGCAACGCGAAAGTCAGCCTGTTGCGCGCCCTGCGGCCGTTTGACGCGGACCGGGCCATGACGGAGGTCGTCCTGGGCCAATACGACGGCGACAGCCGGACCCGCGGCTACCTGGACGAGGCGAACATACCCGCCGGTTCCCGGACGGAAACCTTTGCCGCCCTGCGCCTTTCGATCGACAACGACCGTTGGCGGGATGTCCCCGTCTACATGCGCACCGGCAAGCGGCTCAACCGCTATGACGCCAAAATCGTGATCGTCTTCAAGCACCAGCCCTATCCTGGCTCCGCTAAAGAGAGCGGCCGCAACACGCTGATCATCCGGATCCAGCCGCAGGAGGGCATCGATTTACGCTTCAACATCAAGCAGCCCGGCATGACGACGGCGATCACGCAGGCTCACATGGATATCTGCCAGAGCTGTGATCCGGTTGTCCCCTCGCCCCAGGCCTATGAGAAGCTGCTCTACGACGCCTGGTCGGGCGATCTGAGCTTGTTCACCCGCTGGGATGAGATCGAGGCGACCTGGACGCTGGTTGACTCGATCCGCCAATGGCGCAAGCAGCTGCCGCTGTTTCGCTATACGCCCGGCTCAAATGGCCCCGTGGCCGCCGACCGGCTGCTGGCCCGGGACGGACGGGCCTGGCTTAACCTGTAATCAGGAAATCCCCATGGAGCGGTTCAGCTTTTTCAGCGGCACCCAGACGGCGCGGGCGATGGCGAAGTCGACCAGGCTGTGCACCACCGTGCCGATTCCGACGAGCAGGACGACGGCAATGAAATACCCCTTGGCGTAATACGCCTCTTTGAGCTGGCTGCCCAGGTAGAAGGGGGTGACGACCAGCAGTTCGCTGATGCCGTGCAGCAGGCTGATCAGGAAGGCGAACACCAGCATCGGCCAGACCTTGTCGAGCATCTGGGGCCGCTTAGCTAGGACCAGCGCGCCGGCCAGCGCGAATATGATGTGCACGGCGGCCCGCATGACGATGACGATGGGGAAGCCGGCCAACAGGAAGCCTGCCGTTGTGCCGATCGAAACCGCGACGGCGGCCAGCGGCGAGACGAACATGGCGACAAAGATGGCCACATGGCTGGCCAGCGTGAAAGATGCCGGCTCGAGCAGGATTTTAACCGGCGACAACAACGGGATGATGATGCCGATAGCTGTGAGCATGGCGGACAGGACCAGAAGGTAAAGCTGTTTTCTGTGCATGATGTGCCTCCAGACCGATTGTATGTCAACATAGGTGTCAAGACATATGTCTTGAACACAATAGCAGGCCAGAATCCTGCTGTCAAGAGGCCCAGGAAAGCGGTCTAGGGATTGGTCTGGTAGAGCAGGCCCCGGTCGTCCAGGGCCGCCTTGATCCGGTCGAAGGCTTCAGCGTCCTTGCAGAGCACGGTATGCAGGTGGACCCCGTCCGTTACCGTGCTGAGCAGCTGGGCGTTTTCTTCGGTGATCTTGGTGAGAAATTCATCAGCGTCAAAACGTGAGGCAACCTGCAGCTGGCCGACCAGCTGACCGTAGACGGCATGCTCGACGATGACATCCAGCACGGTGCCGCCCAGGTCGACGACGGTGTAGAGTTCTTCCTGCATGCGTGCCAGGCCGTGCCGGCAGGCGATCGTGCCGACAAAACCGGATGACGCCGGCCGGACCAGCACATACCCGCGCGGTGTTGCCTGAATCTGGTGGCCGGCGGCGCGCAGCAGGGCGATGTCACCGACAATAACCTGGCGGCTGACCCCGTGCTGGCGCGCTAAGGAAGTCGCGCTGAGTGGTTCCTGGCTCTGGCTCAATGCTTGTTCGATCAGCGAACGGCGATCGGCTGTCATGCGTATCCTCCGTTTTTGCGCCCGGGCAGCTGGAACAGGTCAGTCCTCGAATCGGCTGCGATCGGCCCACAGGCCGAGGGCCGGGTTGCTGACAAAGAAGATTTCCTCGCCGTCGGGCAGGCGGTTCCATCCGTCCTTCAACTGCTCCGGCGGGTAGCGCAACAGCGCTTCATCCAGAGGCATGTAGCGGAAATTGACTTGCTCGATTTCCTGGCGGGTCAGCTTGGCGACGGCATAGGTAATGGAGAACTGGTCGTCTGACGAGCCGTGAATCAAGTGCGCGGCCACCGACAGGTTCTGCTGCAGGTCCGGGTGATCAGCGATCAGGTTAATGACGTTCTCGCGTCCGACATAGCCGTATTTACGGATCAGCACATCGTTTTGGTCGTCTTCACCGAACTTGCGTACGCCCGGGGCCAGGACGATCAGCTCACCGCCTTTGGCTATGGCCATCCGGGTGCGGTAAACCGCCTTGTTGCCCAGCCAGGTGCTCTTGAATTCTTTTTCATCCAGGTAGACGACAACTTTCTGGAGCGGCTTGTCCAGGAAGTTGAGGTTCTTTTCCTGGCTCATTTTCACCGCGGCCTCAAACAGGCTGCGGCTCCGGCCGGCAAACAGGCCGTGTATCGCGACCTGGCCTTGGACGGCTGTCGTCACCGTCAGCACATAACGCAGTGGCAGGTCCTGGATGAAATGAGCCTCCGCGTAGTCGAAAACCTTGCGGACAGGGGTCACGTCGCGGCCCATAATCCGGTCGAGGCCATAAAAGGCGCCCAGCATGTGGCTGGAGTTGATCATGCGGCTGCCGCCGCACCCGACAAAAATATTCTTGCTGTAATTGGCCATGCCGACCACTTCGTGCGGGACGACCTGGCCGATCGACAGAATCAGGTCATAGGAGGGGTCAAGCAGCCGCTTGTTGATCTCGACGTCGATCGGGTCGCTCATCAGGCCCTCGGAAACGTCGCGGATAAATTCGGCCGGCACTTCGCCCAGCTTAACCACGTCGGTGCGCCAGTTGTGGACCAGCAGAGCCTCGAAGGGGACGTCCGGCCCGAAAAAGGCCTGGCATTCTTCGCGGCTCATGGGTTCGTGCGTGCCCAATGCCGGCAAAATGTCGACCGTGCAGGAATCTTTCAACATCTGGTAATAGAGCGCCGTGATGCGGCCGGCACCAGAATGAAGCCTGGTGTAGTCGGGCGGAATCAGCAAGACCCGCTTGAGCGGCTTGTCGCTGGCCAGAGTCTGCTGCAGGACCTGGCGGAGTTCCTGATCGCTCAGACCCTGCTCGTCGCGGGCGGTCGCGATAATGGAAGAAGATTGAATCATGACGTTTGCCTCATTTCTATGATTGCCCGGTTCAGGTCGCTCCGATACAGTCACATCATAACATGAACCAGCTGGTATTTCATGGCGCTTTGTTACAGCCACAGGGCCAGGGCGGTCAGCAGGATCTGCGGCGCGATCAGCAAAACGAACCCGGTAACGGAGAACGGGAAGGTCATGGCCTTGTCCTGGACCTGCCAGAAGCGCCGCATCAAGCGATACAGCGGCCAGGCCACAAGCAAAGTCAGCAGCACGATGCGCGGCAAGATGCCCAGGCCGCCGATCAAGGCGATGGCCGCCAGGGACAGGAGGTGCAGGGCGGTGAACAGCTGCAGGGAACGGCGTTTGCCCAGGTAGTAGGGCAGGGTGTAGCGCTTGATCGCCACGTCCTCTGCCAGGTCGCAGATATTGTTGGCCAGCATGATGTTGGCGATGCCGGAAACCGGGGGGATGGTCAGCAGGGCCAGCCTGGCCAGTCCGGGAATATGGGCCTGCAGCGCGAGAACAGGCGGCTGCCAGATCAGGTCGGCCAGCGTGCCGGACGGCGTGTTGATCGTCACCACCAGGAAAGGGATGAAAAATCCCATGAAAATGCCGGAAAAGATCTCGCCGAGCGGCATGCGTGAGATCGGGGCCGGCCCGAACGTATAGGTGATGCCGACCGCAAAACAGGCGGCTCCGGCAAGCAGAACGATCGGGCGTGTCAGCGCGGCAAGCGCCAGACCAGACGCCAAGGCCGCCAGGAGCAGCGCATAGAGGATCAGGCGCGCGGTCCGGCGGCTGAACGGCAGGTCTGTCCGGGTCGCCCGGGTGTCCATGTAGTTGTTCAGGGCCGTCGTCGCCATGTCAAAGCAAATCATGGATAAAAAGAAAAGCCCGGTCAAAAGCCAGGCGACGGTTCTGTGCGTATACAGGACATAAACCAGGGCGAGCAGGAAAGGCAGCAGGCTGGCGATCTTGGTCTTGATCTCAACATAGGCGAAGAAACGCTTCAGCACAACGCACTCCTCAATGCCGGCGGGTATGAATCTGGTCGAGCAGCTGGCGGATCTGCTGTTGCTTGACCGGCGCGTCCAGCTGTTCCAACAGGCGGCAGGCCCGGCGATAGTAGCTGTCCGCAACCTCACGGGCTTTTGATAAGCCGCCGCTCTGCATGACCGTTGCGGCCGCTTCCCGGATTTCGACGGCTGTCAGGCGACTTCGCGCGGCGAGCTGCTTCAGCGCCGGATCCTGGCGCATGGCGAAAATGAGCGGCAGGGTGATCACGCCTTCCGCGATGTCATGCTTGACGGACTTCTTCAGCGTGTCGCTGGTCGATTCGTAGTCGAGGCAGTCGTCCACCAGCTGGAACAGCATGCCGATCGCAAAACCGATCCGGCCCAGCAGCCGGCATTGCTTTTCGCTGGCGCCGCTCAGCAAGCCGCCGGCATAAAGCGCCAGCAAGAAGAGGGCGGCCGTTTTGCCCGAAATGATGCGCATGTAGCCCAGGATGCTCAGGTCGCTGTCCCGGTTGTGCTTATGCTGGTTGAGCTCACCGATGCACAAGCTGGAAATGGCGCGGGTAAACAAGTTGATTTGCTCCGGGTACTGGTGCGACATGCCGGCGATCATCGAAAAGCAGAGGCAAAAGAGGTAATCGCCGCTGATAACGGCGGTCTTTTTACCGAACTGGCTCTGGACACTGGGCAGTCCGCGCCGGGTCGGCGCGTCGTCGATGACATCGTCGTGCACGAGGGTCGCCAGGTGCAGGATTTCCAGGGCGGCTGCCGCTGTGACGGCGTCCGGTTCGACACGGCTGTCGTCATCGGCCGCGGCAGACAGCAACAGCGCGGCCCGGATATGCTTGCCGCTGCTTTGGCCCAGATGTCGTGCGATGTCGGTTAAAGCGGGATCGACACCGTCCAGGGTTTGCCGGATGCGCGCACGGGTTTCTTCAAGCGCGTCGGCTAATGGACGGGGCCCTTGCGGGGCCCCGTCGAGATTGTTGTTTGTGTCAGTCATGGTACAAATAAGATTTTCGGACAATCTTCAGTTTTCGCCATTGTTTTTTCAGCCAGGGCATGACGTAATAGTCCAGACCGAAAATGCGGCCGCCGCCGATGATGACGGCAAACGCGGCAAAAGCCATCCACCAGGTGCCCATGTAAAGGCCGGTGGTCATCACGAACATAATCTGCAGGATGATCGAGTAGCCGGCCGACAAGGTGGTGAACAAACCGCCCAGCAAGGCCAGGCCAATCAGGATTTCCGACACGACGATGACGATCTGAAAGAACAGCTGCGTATCGCCGCTGGCGTAGATCACCGTATCGCGGAACCAGTCCATCAGGCTGAACTGGATCTTGAGTGCGACATCGCCGGCCTTGACGAGCAGGATGTTGAGGAAGCCGAGAATGTTCCAGTTGATCAGAACCGAACCTTCGACCGCGGCCCCTGTCGCGCCGGCGACAGCGTCGGCGGTTCCGGATGTGCCGTTGATAATACCCTCAAAGAACTGGTCGGCACCGCGGAAGAAGAGGACGAGCTTGGGCGCTTCCAGCCATCCTTCGCCGATTTTCTTGATGCCCTCGTAAAGCCACATGAATCCCAAAAACAGGCGCAGCGGCACCAAAAAGAAGCTGGGCGTGCGGTTGGACAAATGGCCGCCGACAAAGCTGCGGCAGTTGCGCACGTTGAAAAATTCGTGGCGGAGGTAGCTGAAGATCTTGTTCCAGCCCAGCAGCTGCAGGAAGTAGACCATGTTGATCAGGTGTTTGGTGAACATGGCCAGGAAAGAAGGCAGCGAGAATTTCTTGTTATCCGTGCCGACATAGGCGACGCCGTACCGGCCGCCGATCGACACCATGACGCCGTGGAAATTGGGCTGGTAGGCAACCAGGCCGGATTGTCCGGCCACCAGAGTCTGGATGTTCTGGGCGATGTTCTTGGCCGAATGCTCGCAGTTCTCGACCATCTGAGGTACGGGGGTTTTTTGCCCTTCGGGGATGCAGAACGCGTTGTCACCGGCGACAAAGACGTTTTCCAGCCCTTCCGCCCGCAGGTACGCGTCGGTCTGGAGCCGGCCGCGTCCGACTTGCTTCAGTTCGGTCGAGTTCTTGGCGACATCGGCGCACTGGGTGCCGGCGGTCCAGATGACCGTCGCGGTCTCATCGCGTGTCCGGGCCCCTTCGTCGCAGCCCAGTTCGATGAAATCCGACCCGACTGAACAGACACTGGTTTTGAGACGGACCTCGACGCCCATCTTCTCCAGGCGGCGCTGCGCCTTGGCCGACAAGGCCGGGGAGAGCGCGGGGATGACCCGGTCCAGCATGTCGACTTCGACAATCCGGACTTCCTTGCGGTCGACTTCATATTCGTGGCATAAAAACGGCACCCATTCGGCCAGCTCGCCGGCCATTTCGACACCCGTGAAGCCGGCACCGCAGACATAGAACGTCAGCAGCTTGCGGCGGGTGGTCTCGTCTGGCTCGTTCATGGCCTTGGCGAAGGTTGCCAGGATATGTGCTTTCAGCTTGATCGAATCCTCATAGGACCAGAGCTTGAGCGAATGCTCCTCCGCGCCCGGGATGTTGTAGAACGCAGGCTGAGAACCAGCTGCCACCACAAGATAATCGTAATCATACGTTTTCTGCTTGCCGATCAGCTGCTGGTTGCCGTAATCGATTTTCTCAATTTTATCCAGGACAACCTCGATTTTCCGTTCGGCAAAGATGCGCTTAAGACTGACCCGGATGCTGTCTTCATCCACACGACCAGCGGCCACCTCATGCAGTTCGGTCAGCATGGTGTGATAGCTGTTCTTGTCGATGATGGTCACCTGAACATCCAAGTTTTTTCTGAACTGCTTCGCCAGTTTTTTGGCGGTCAGAACACCGGCATACCCTGCGCCGAGAATTACAATCTTGGTCTTCACAAAAATCCTCCGTTATCACTTTTTCGTGCGGCCAGTAACAACTGGCTCTCAGCTCGTTTTTGACAAGCAAACAGGGCAATCCATTGCCCTCAGATTTACATCCTACCATGTGAAGAACGTTAAATCAATGTGAAAACAGCGGGTTTTTCACAAAAATTGCGCTGTGTACGCCAGAAGGGGACCATTTGCAGATTCAGATATAGAACATGAAGCCAGAAGAAGCTTGCCGGCGGCGATAGTCCTCAACCAGCTGCTGCAAGGTCAAGCGGGCAAGCGCGGAGCGCAAGGACTGTTCAAGCGGTTCCAGCAGCAGCTGGTGAAGCACCTGTCCCGGCAAATCGCCCGGCTCGGCCGCATCGGACGCGAACAGCACCGGTTCCGTCAGTTCCAGGATTTGTTCAGCCGTGACATCGGTAGGCCGAACGGCGAGCTGATAGCCGCCAGAAACGCCTTTTTGGGCGGCTACAAGGCCTGAACGGCGCAGCGGCGCCATAATTTGCTCGAAATAGACCTTGCTGATTCCGAGCCGGCCGGCCAGCTGTGAACCCGGCTGCGGCGTGTCGGGCTGCATGGCCAGTTCGAGCAGGGCCGTCAGGGCGAGTTGGGTTTTGACAGACAATTTCATGGCGATCCTCCGCTGCTTGACAAATCTTGAAGCTGTCTATATAATAACATATATAACATATATGTAAAGTATGTAATTGCGAGGTGAGACCATGAAAATATATGAGAATATCGCCGATATGATCGGACAAACACCCCTGATCGCCCTGAACCGATACGCCGCGGGCCAGCAGCTGCACGCCAGGCTGGTCGCCAAACTGGAGTCCTACAACCCGGCCGGCTCCGTCAAGGACCGGATTGCCCTGGGCATGATCGAGGCCGCAGAGAAGGACGGCCTGCTTCATCCCGGTTCTGTGCTCGTCGAGCCGACCAGCGGCAATACGGGCATCGGGCTGGCTGCCCTGGCCGCGGCCCGGGGCTACCGGGTCATCCTGACGATGCCGGAGACGATGAGCGTCGAACGGCGCAACCTGCTGCGGGCCTACGGGGCTGAACTGGTTCTGACCGAAGGTGCCGCCGGCATGAAGGGGGCCATCGCCAAGGCGGAGGAGATTGCGGCCACGATCCCGGGCGCGTTGATCCCGGGCCAGTTTGTCAATCCGGCTAATCCGGACATCCACCGCAGGACGACCGGACCGGAGATCTGGCAGGACACCGATGGCGCCGTCGACGTGCTGGTCGCCGGGATCGGTACCGGCGGCACCATAACCGGTGCGGGCGAATACCTTAAGTCGATGAAGCCCGGTCTGCGTGTCGTCGCCGTCGAGCCCAAGGACTCGCCGATCTTGTCGCGCGGTACGGCCGGTCCGCACAAGATCCAGGGCATCGGCGCCGGATTTGTTCCGGCGGTGCTCAACACGGCGATATACGACGAAATCATCACAGTGGACAACGAAGACGCGTTTAGCGCCGCCCGCGCGCTGCCCAGGGCGGAAGGGCTGCTGGTCGGCATCTCCTCCGGAGCCGCCCTGTGGGCCGCCGCCCAGGTTGCTGCCCGGCCGGAGATGGCGGGCAAGCTGATCGTGGTTATTCTGCCGGATACCGGCGAACGCTACTTGTCGACGGCACTGTTTCAATCCTGAAAACCATCCGGCAGACCGGGCAAGCCTTGACAAAAGACTTGCCCGGTTTTATGATCAGGGTATAACACCCCACCTGGGGTGTGGTATATAGAGGTGATGAGATGAAACAGAATTTTCAAGTCCGGGGCATGACCTGTGCCGCCTGCTCCGCCGCTGTTGAGAAAAGCGTCGGGCACTTGTCCGGCGTCGAAAATGTCCAGGTCAACCTCCTGGCCGGTTCGATGACCGTCGATTACGACGCGCAGGCGATCGGGCAGCAAGAGATCGTCGCAGCTGTGACCGCGGCCGGCTACGACGCGTCCGACCCGGCCGCAGCCCAGGCCCAGGCGTCTGGCGCTCAAACCGGTTTGCCGGAAGAAGCGGCAGCTTATCGGAACAGGGTCATCTGGTCGGCCTCTTTTCTGCTGCCGTTGCTGTACGTCGCCATGGGGCACATGCTGAAACTGCCGCTGCCCGCCTGGCTGCACGGCGATCAGCATGCCATGCTTTTTGCCCTGACCCAGTTCCTCCTGCTGCTGCCGATCCTTTTCGTCAACCGGTCCTATTTCACCCGGGGATTCCGTTCGCTGCTGCACCGCGCACCGAATATGGACAGCCTGATCGCACTCGGCTCCGCGGCGGCAACCTTGTACGGCATATTTGCCCTCTACCAGATCGGCTACGGCCTGGGTCATGCGCAGCCGGAGCGGGTCAGCCAGTACAGCATGGATCTCTACTTTGAATCGGCCGCCGTCATCCTGACGCTGATCACGCTGGGCAAATTTCTGGAAGCCCGTTCCAAGCATAAGACAACCGAGGCGATTGCCCGCCTGATGGATCTGGCGCCCAAGACGGCGCTTGTGCTGCGTGACGGCCGTGAGCAGACCATGCCGGTCGAACAGGTCGTTCCGGGCGACCTGGTGGTTGTCAAACCTGGAGGCAGCATTCCGGTCGACGGTCTCATCGTCGAGGGCCAATCCGCCGTTGACGAGTCGATGCTGACCGGGGAAAGTCTGCCGGTCGACAAGCAGGCTGGTGACGCGGTGGCGGCAGCGACCGTCAACCTGAGCGGCGCTTTTACGTTTCGTGCCACGAAAGTCGGGCAGGATACGACATTGGCCCGGATCATCGCCATCGTGGCGGAGGCCAGTGCCTCGAAAGCGCCGATTTCCCGCCTGGCAGACCGGATCAGCGCGATTTTCGTCCCGGTGGTCATGATCATCGCCCTCGTGACGGGCCTGGTCTGGTTCATCGCCGGGGCGTCGTTTACCTTTGCCTTGTCCGCTGCGATCGCCGTCCTGGTCATCTCCTGCCCCTGCGCACTGGGCCTGGCCACACCGGTCGCGATCATGACCGGAACCGGTGTGGGTGCCAGCCACGGTATCCTGGTCCGTTCAGGTGAAGCGCTCGAGATCGCCCAGCAGGTGGATACGGTGGTTCTGGACAAAACGGGCACCATCACCGAGGGCAAACCGGGTGTTACGGACATTCTGCCGCTTTCTGATGTCCATAGAGACCGCCTGCTGGCCCTGGCAGCCAGCCTGGAACAAAGGTCGGAGCATCCGCTGAGCCGGGCGGTCGTCGCCGCCGCCGAAAAACAAAATCTCGAGGTGCCGGAATCGACTGATTTCAGCGCCACGGCGGGACGCGGCGTTTCGGCTCGGATCGGGGGCGAGCCGTATTTTGCCGGCAACTGGGCCTACCTCACGGAACAGGCAGGTCTGGCCGGCGATCCGCCTCCAGAGGCCAGCACGCTGGCCTTAGAGGGCAAGACCTTGATATTTTTGGCCGGCGGGCAGCGTGTCCTGGGCCTGATTGGCGTTGCCGACACCATCAAGCCGACCAGCCGGGCGGCCGTCGACCGCCTGAAGCAGGCCGGTCTGAAAGTCCTGATGCTGACCGGCGACAACCGTCAGACTGCCGAAGCCATCCGCCGCCAGCTGGACCTGGACGATGTCATCGCGGACGTCCTGCCTCAGGACAAGGAGGCGGTTATCCGCCGCTTGCAGGCCGAAGGGCGTAAAGTGGCCATGATCGGCGACGGCATCAACGACGCGCCGGCCCTGGTCCGGGCCGATGTCGGCCTGGCCATCGGGGCGGGGACAGATGTGGCGCTGGAATCTGCCGACCTGATCTTGATTCGCAGTGACCTGGGCGACGCGGTGACCGCGCTGCAGCTCAGCAAAGCTGTGATCCGCAACATCCGCCAGAATTTGTTCTGGGCCTTTTTCTACAATATCCTGGGCATTCCGCTGGCCGCCGGTATTTTCTTTCCGCTGCTGGGCTGGACGCTCAGCCCGATGTTTGCCGCCGCGGCGATGAGCCTCAGTTCGGTCAGCGTCGTTACCAACGCCTTGCGCCTGAGACGCTTCAGGCCGAAAGAGAAATAACGCAAAGGAGCGTGAAAATCATGAAAAAAATCCTGAAAATCGAAGGGATGCATTGTGCCCACTGCCAGGCCCGCGTCGAAAAGGCGCTGAACGCGATTCCCGGGGTGACCGCCAAGGTCGACCTGAAAAAAGCGCAGGCGACGGTGAAGCTGGGCCAGGATGTTTCGGACAGCCAGCTGACCCAGGCAGTCGCAGACGCCGGCTACGCGGTGACCGGGATCGAGGCAGGCAGGGGGTTGTTCGGATGAAGGCCGACAAGGCAAAAGCGACCCGGCTGATCCGGACGGCGCGCGGCCAGCTGGACGGACTGCTCAAGATGATCGAAGACGACCGCTACTGCATGGATGTCTATAACCAGATCCTGGCGACCCAGGCGATCCTGAAAAAAGTCAGCCGTGATGTCATGCAGGCCCATCTGCAAAGCTGCGTCCGTGAAGCTTTCGAAAGCGGCCGCGAGCAGGAGAAGATCGACGAAGTGCTCGGTCTGCTCAATAAATTGACGGCCTGAAAGCCTTCCCCCCGGCATTGCATTTTTCCCGAACGGTGCGCTATACTGAATTTAATTGAATTCGACAGCTGCGCGCGTCCAGGCCGCCGTGCCTGAAGGGGGGGCTTTGTATTCACCTCAACGATGTCTACCAAAAGCAGAAGATGATGCACAAGGTGCTGCTCAGCCTGGTGCCGATTCTGCTCGGCTCTGTTTTCCTGTTCGGGTTGAGAACTCTGGCCTTGCTGGCCGTCGTGTGTGTCACCGGCTGCCTGGTTGAATACGGTGCCATGCGCCTGGTCAACGGCCCCAAGGCCAAAGTCACGGAAGCGGCCCTGGTCTCCTGTTTCCTGTTCACCCTGACTCTGCCTCCGGCGACGCCCTACTGGGTCGCCGTTCTGGGCATTGCCTTCGGCCTGTTTTTCGGCAAAGGCGTGTTCGGCGGCTTCGGCAAGAACGTTTTCAATCCGGCCCTGGTCGGACGCTGCTTTATCTACATCTCCTTTCCCAGCTATCTCACGGTCCGTTGGACCGAACCGTTCAAAGCCTTTCCAGGCGGTCTTATCCGCTATGACGGCGGCGTCGACGCCATCGCCTCGGCGACGCCGATGATCCTGGCCCAATCCGGCACTGAAACGGGCGGATACCTGCCGCTTTTGCTGGGCAACATCTCCGGATCGCTGGGCGAGACGAGCGCGGTCCTGATCCTTTTGGCCGCCATCTACCTGATCGCGACCAAAACGGCGTCCTGGAAAATCATGGCCGCCACGGCGGGGTCGTTTCTGGCGCTGAATGCCATTTTGTATTTCAGCGGCCTGATTGCGCCGGATCCGCTTTTCTCGCTGCTGACCGGCGGCTTCCTGTTTGCCGTCGTCTTCATGGCCACCGACCCGGTTTCGGCGCCGGTGCTGGACAAGGCCAAGGTGGCCTATGGCATCCTGATCGGCGTGGTTGCCGTGATCATCCGCCAGTATTCGCTGTTTACCGAAGGAATCATGTTCGCCATCCTGATCGCCAACGCTTTCGTCCCGCTGCTGGAACGCCAGATCCGGCAATGGGCGGCCAGAAAGAAGGTGGCGGCGTGAAGCATGACTACCTGAACACGATTGTCTTCATTTTGGTGCTCAGCCTGGTCTTCGGCGGTGTCCTGGCGGGAACCAATGCCTGGCTGCGCCCCCGGATCGTCGTCAATGAGCAGATTGCCGAAAAAAGAGCCGTCCTGGATGCTTTCGGTCTCGACGCCACGGGCGACGCCCAGGCTATCGCCGAACGCTTCGACAGCCAGATCCAGACAGAAACGCAGCAGGATCTAGCGATTTACAGCTGGTTTGACACCAACGGCAGCACAAAAGGCTATGCCGTACCGTTTTCCGGTGCCGGGCTTTGGGGGACGATCCGTGGCTATCTGGCCGTTTCGGCTGACCTCAAGACGGTTCTGGGCCTGACGTTTGTCGAACAGAACGAAACGCCGGGCCTGGGCGGGCGGATCGACGAACCCGCCTTCAAGGAGCAATTCCGCAACCTGTCGATCGACCTGGCCCAGGGCTTTGCATACGGTGATCAGCTGGACGCCATTACCGGCGCGACCAGTACCTCACGGGCCGTCCTGCAGATTCTGAACGGCTTGCTCCAGCAGACCCTGGCAGAATGGGAGGTGGCGTAATGGCCGAGTCATGGAAACAATTGGTCAAACGCAACCTATGGACCGAAAATCAGGTGGTGCGCCAGATCCTGGGGATCTGCTCGAGCCTGGCTGTCACCAACCTGATGGCCAATTCCCTGGTCATGGGCCTGGGCCTGACTTTTGTCACCGCCCTGTCCGGTCTGACACTCTCGCTGCTGCGCAACCTGATCCCGCGCCGCATCCGCATGATCGTCCAGACGCTGGTGATCGCCGCCTATGTCATCCTGGTTGACCTGATCATCAAGGCTGCCCTGCCGGACATCAGCAAGGCGCTGGGACCTTATGTCGCCCTGATCATCACCAACTGCATCATCATGGGCCGGGCCGAAGCTTATGCCCAGAAGAATCCGCCGGTGGCCTCGATGCTGGACGGCTTTTTCGCCGGCATCGGCTACACGCTGGTCCTGCTGCTGATTGCCCTGATCCGTGAGGCACTCGGTTTCGGCACAATTTTTGGTTACAACGTCAACCTGCTCGGGTTGGATACCTGGACGATCATGGTGATGCCGCCGTCTGCCTTCTTCCTGATCGGTATTTTGATCTGGCTCGTCTCAAACGTGCAGGAAAAAAAGAAAAACCCGGCCGGCAAGCCCGGTCCGGCCAAACGTTGAGAAAGGGGGCATAAGCGATGAGTGGCGCGCCGCCGATCAGTCCGATCATCATCTTTTTCGCATCGATCCTGACCAGCAACATGATCTTGTCCAATTTCCTGGGCATGTGCTCGTTCATATCGGTGTCCAATGAGTACAAGACGGCATCCGGCCTGGGCAAGGCCGTTTCGCTGGTCATGATCCTGACCATGGCGATCAACTACGCTATCTATCACTTCCTGGTCCTGCCCCTGGGGTTGGAATACATCCAGTACATTATCTACATCATCGTCATCGCGGCGTCCGTCCAGGTTATCGAGATGGCGATGGACCGCTTCCTGCCGGACTTGTACTTGAAGCTAGGCATTTTCCTGCCCTTGATCACGGTCAACTGCGCCATCCTTGGTATTACGCTATTCATGGTCATCCGCCAGTACACGTTCCTGCAGGCCATGCTGTTTGCCGCCGGCAGCGGACTGGGCTGGTGGCTGGCGATCAGCGCCCTGGCCGCGATCCGCGAGAAAATGGCCCGCAGCAAACTGCCGCGCGGCCTGGCCGGACCGGGGATCGCGTTTATCATCACGGGACTCATGGCTCTGGCCTTTATCGGTTTATCCGGTGTCTTTGCTGTGCAGTAAGGCTGCCCTACCTGAACAGGAGCGGACTCAATGGAAATTGTGACAACCATCCTCAGTATCTCCCTGATCTCTGTTGCCCTGGCAATCCTGATCATTCTGGCCGAGCGGCTGCTGAACAATTACGGCGACTGCCAGATCGACATCAACGGCGGAGCCCGCCAGATGACGGCCAAGGGCGGCTCATCCCTGTTGTCAACTTTGGCCGGGCAAGGTATTTTCGTGCCCTCGGCCTGCGGCGGCAAGGCGACCTGCGGCCTGTGCAAGGTCCAGGTCCTGGACGGCGCCGGCCCGCTGCTGCCGACTGAGGAACCTTACTTGAGCGCCGACGAGCGGCAGAAGGGCTTTCGGCTTTCCTGCCAGGTCAAGGTCAAGCAGAACATCAAGATCCTGATCCCGGAAGAACTGTTCAACATCCGCGAGTTCAAGACCCGGATCGCTAAAATCGAGACCCTGACCCACGATATCAAGGGCCTGCGCCTGGACTTGCAGGAGCCCGACCGGATCCGCTTCAAGGCCGGCCAGTATGTCCAGCTTTACACCAAGCCCTACGGCAAGGTCCGCGAATCGGTT
>ENA-UOUL01001454-UOUL01001454.1-bioreactor-metagenome-genome-assembly--contig:-NODE-1454-length-32701-cov-4.429653_pt1 | contig 32701 bp, 25 predicted proteins | sample MGYA00249838_ERZ747220 | MGnify/ENA primary metagenome ERZ747220 (study PRJEB28778, sample SAMN05720191) | bioreactor metagenome | isolation source: Anaerobic biogas reactor | place: USA:Washington... | reverse complement strand
GCATGGCATAGACGGCGGCCAGCTCGATGCGCTTGCGCTCGCCGCCGGAGAGGGAATCGTCCACGTAGCGCTTGAGGTAGGAGCGGTCGAGGGCCACCGCCTCCAGCGCTTCCTCGATGCGTCTTGGATCGGGCTCGCGCATTCCCAACCCCAGATAGCGCTCTACGGTCAGTCCCTCAAAGCGGGCGGGCTCTTGCCAGGCGAGGGTGATCCCCATCTTGCCGCGCTCGCTGATGCTCAGCGGCACGACGTCGCGCCCCTCGAACAGGATCTGCCCGCGCGAGGGGGCATAACCCGCCGAGCCGACGAGGGTGTAGGCCAGGGTGCTCTTGCCCGAGCCGTTCAACCCCAGCACGGCGTGCACCGTGTTGGGATGCATGACCAGGTTCACGCCCCGGAGTATCTCACGCTCCTCGCGGCTGACCCGTAGGTCGACCGTCTGGAGCAGGTAACCGTTCGATGTCATGGTCCGTGCCTTTTTTCGCTCCGATTGCTCTACATCATACTACCACGAGCCGTCCGAGACACCAATCGCGAGCGAGGGCGCCAGTCGGCGCCCCCCTTTCTGCTAGCGGCGTCTTCCCTCCAGGAAGACGAAATCAGAGCCTCATCAATCATCGGCCTCGACGTACCGCATCCCCTCGATCTGGTCCACCGCCTGGCGAACCGCGTCGCGGACGCGCACGAAACGCTCCCACCCGATGGCGCCGGTCCCGAGGTCTGCGCCGCCGGTGACCGCCTTGATGATGACAAAGATGCCGACGCCGTCGCGGTTCCCCTCGGCCTGCGAGGCGGCGAGATCACGGATCAGCGGCTCGACACGAGACGGCGTGATCCCGTCGAGGATCTCATGCCAGCGAACCTCATCCATAGCCAACCCCCTACCGAGTCGGTGGCGTGGGCTCGCCGTACTCGCCCTTGAGGCGCGCCACCAGGGCGGCCAGCTCTGAATCGTCGGCATAGTCAGGACCCAGGACGATCATCGCGCCGAGCGGGTCGCTGAGGCGGCCGTCCTCGTTCACGGTCACGTCGAGGCGCCCCATGTACTCACCGTCAAATCCCATCTGTGTGACGATGGTGTCCCCCACCACCTCGGGGGGTTGCACCAACTGGCGAGAGCGCCCGCCGACGATGATGTCGATGCCGGGCACGGCCTTCGCCAGGGCGAGGTCCTCCTCGAGGCCCAGATGCGACAGCACGATGACCACATCGGAGCGGGCCTGCAGATCGGGGAGGGCCGCCCGCGCGGCCTCGGTGGGATCGAGCACCTCGATCGTCTCCTCGGCCCCGGGTGCCTGTGCCGCCTGGGGCTCGGTGACGCCCAGGATGCCAAAGCGCACGCCGTCCCGCTCGATGATGGTGCTGGCAGGCAGGACCAACTCGCGCGTGCCCTTGCGCACCAGGTTGCATGAGAGGATGGCGAACTGTGCCTCCTGGGCGCGCCTCGTGACGACATCTATCCCCTTGATCAAGTCGAGCCGGCCCACGGCCATGGCGTCGTATCCCATGGCGTTCATCGTCTCGACGATGGCCGCGCCCTCGGACTGCAGTGACACGGTCTGCCCCAGCAACGTATCGCCGGCATCGAGCACCAGCGCGGTACGTCCAGCCTCGCGGCGTGCGTCCTTGATGACGGTGGCCCGCCGGGCCACGCCCCCCTTGGGGACGCCTCAACCGCAGGGATCCAGGTAGCCGCGTGTGTCGTTGGTGTGCAGGATGGTGAGTTGTGTGCGGGGCAGCGGGCCACGCTCCTCCGGCGGGGGCACCGTCACTGCGCCGGCCGTGGGGACGGCGGTTGTTGGGCGCTGCGGGACCGGGCTCTCCGGCGCCGTGGGGACGCCATAGACCACGGTGTCGGTGGGAGGCGGCTGTGGCGATGCCGTGGCGGGCGCCCTCTCGGCGCAGCCGGTGACCACGAGGGCGCAGGCCAGCACGAGGATGGCGAGGATCGGCAACCTGGGTCGCATCATGGTGTCGTGTATGACTCCTGGGCGGCTCGTATCGGGACGATGCCGCCATGATACTGCAAACCGCACGGTGCGGCAATATGCGCCTCGGGCCGTGCCCGATTCAGGGCCGTCTCCCAGTCGGCGAAGGCCGGCTTTGCTGGGCTCAGTACTCTGAGCCGGCGCCGGACCTCGGTCCGCGGAGCGTGACGGCGACGGGAGAGGCGTGCGTGCAGTGAGTCAAGATCCCTCGCTTCGCTCGGGATGACGGAGGGGGTGGAGGGATGACGGAGGCAGTGGCGGGAGGACGGAGGGGGCGGCGGGGATGACGGAGGGAGGTCGGAGGGGGGGGGGGGGAGGGGGGGGGGGGGGGGGGGAGGGGGGGGGGGGGAGGTGGTGGAATGGCGAGAGATGCCCGCATCAGTGGTTGACCAGGGGCAGCGCCACGCTATAATCGACGGGTGAGGGGGGCGAGAACCTCGCCGCGAGCGGTATCAGGAAGTGTGTCCGAGGTTATCGGGCACGGCCCATGGCACGAGAAGGAGCAGCCTACTGTGAAAGCCGTTGTCAAAACCGCCCCGGTCAAGGGGGCCGAGTATCGCGACGTCGATATCCCGCGGATCGGGCCGAACGATCTGCTGGTCAAGGTGCAGGCGGCAGCTATCTGCGGCACGGACAACCACATCTATGACTGGACCCCGTGGGCGCAGGCGCGCATCACGCCGCCCATGATCTTTGGGCACGAGTACGCCGGCGAGGTGGTCGAGGTGGGCTCGGCCGTCACCGGCTGGCAGGTGGGGGATATGGTGGCGGCGGAGACGCACATCCCTTGTCTCCAGTGCTACCAGTGTCGCACCGGCCGCCAGCACACCTGCGAGAACATGCGCATCATCGGCGTGCACGTGGACGGCGCCTTTTCCGAGTACGCCGCGCTACCCGTGGCGTGCGCCTGGAAGCTGGCCCCCGGTACGTCGCCCGAGCTGGGCGCTATCCTGGAGCCGATCGGCGTGGCCGCCAACGGCCTGTTCAAGGACCGCATCGACGGCCTGAGCGTGGCCATCATCGGCTGTGGGCCCATCGGTATCTTTGGCGCCCAGTTGGCCCTGGCAGCGGGCGCGCGGCGCCTCTTTGCCACCGATGTGAACGCCTATCGCCGTGACATGGCGCGTCGCATCGTGCCCGACGCCACGGTGCTGAACCCCATCGAGGACGACGTCGAGGCGATCATCGCCGAGGCGACGGAGGGGCGCGGGGTGGACGTGGCCATCGAGTTGAGCGGCAGCGAGCCGGGCACGGTGCAGGCGTTCAACATCCTCGCCAAGGGGGGACGCGTCAGCCTGGTGGGGCTCCCCTCGCGGCCCGTCACCCTGGAGATGACGGGCGCCATCATCTATCGCGAGGCAGTGGTGTACGGCAGCACCGGCCGGCTGATGTGGGACACGTGGTATCGCGTCGACGCCCTGCTCCGAGACGGTGCCTTTGACCCGCTGCCTGTGATCACCCACCGCTTCCCCATGAGCGAGTTCGACCAAGCCCTGCAACTCACCATGGGCGGCAACGCCGGCAAGGTGATCCTTACGCCCTGAGATGGGAGATCGAACGCGGATTCTCGCGGATCATGCAGATTTACGCGGATCGGGGGGACTAGGTCCATCTGATCCGCGGGAATCCGCCCGACCCGCGGAAATCCGCGTTCCCTCTGATGTGCGTCTAGCCGTGATCGCCGATGATCTCACCGGCGCGATGGACACGGGGCTGCAGTTCGCCAAGCGGGGGCTGCAGACGTTGGTGTCCATGTCGCGCCGCCGCGTCCCCGAGGCCGAGGTGGTCGTGGTGGACACCGACAGCCGCGATGCCCGGGCGTCGGAGGCGCGGGCGCGCGTCGCCGAGGCGGCGCGCCTGCTGGCGGGGCGGCGCCTGTACAAAAAGATCGACTCCACCTGCCGCGGCAACGTGGGGTACGAGCTGCGGGCGCTGCGCGACGTGCTGGAGCCGCGGGGCATCGTGGTGGCGCCGGCGTTTCCCGCCGGCGGGCGCACGACGCTGTGGGGCGTGCAGCGGGTGGGGGGGCAGCCGCTGGAGCTGACCTTTTTTGCCCACGACCCGCGCTGGCCGATGCGCGAGTCGCACCTGCCGACGCTGCTGGCGCAGCAGGCCGGCCTAGAGGTGGCGAGCGTCACCCTCGACGTCGTCGAGGCGGGCCCCGAGGCGCTGGTCGAGCGGCTGCGCGCCGCGAGCGAGCGGCTGGTGGTGGTCGATGCCGTGGAGCAGGCGCACCTCCGTACCATCGGGCGGGCGCTGGCGCTGCTGGGCGAGGCGTGGCTGCCGTGCGGCTCGGCGGGCCTGGCGGAGGAGTGGGTGGCGTCCCTGCGGCCCTGTCGCGAGCCCGTGGATCCCGCCCCGAGCCCCAACGATCGCCCGGTGCTGGCCGTGTCGGCCAGCCGCAACGACGTATCGCTGGCCCAGGTGCGGGTGGCGTGCGAGGAGCGTGGCTTGCGGCGGGTCGACCTGGACGCACGCGGCGTGTACGAGCCGGAGCGCGAGGTGGAGCGGCTGGCGCGCGAGGTGGGCGGCGAACTCGACGCCGGGCGCGGCGTGGTGCTGACCGCCTCCTTCACGCCCCTGATCGCGGGGGGCGGCGAGCGCGTGGTGGACCTGCTGGCGCAGGTCGTGAGGCGCATCGTCGGGCGGGGCGGGCCGGGGGGCCTCTTTCTCACCGGCGGCGATATGGCCGTGGCGGCCTGTCGCTCCCTGTCGGTGGAGGCGCTGCGCATCGCAGCCGAGGTGCAGCCGGGGGTCCCGGGCGGGCAGCTCGTGGGCGGGCCCCTCGCCGGCACCTGGGTGGTCACCAAGGCTGGCGGCTTTGGCGATCCGCGCGCCCTGGTAGACGCGCTAGACTATCTCCACGGCCGCTGGCGGTCAGAGTAACCACCAAGGCGCCAAGACACCAAGGAACAGTAAACCACGGGGGCACGGAGGCACAGAGACAAGATATCGAGATACTATCTATTGAGATAAGAACGGTTACTCTGCGCTATTGGTTTGTCTTATCCTCTCTGTGTTCTCCGTGTCTCCGTGGTTCAACCCGTGGTTCAACTCTCGCAGTTACTTGAGGCGGTATTCGCCCGCCTTGGTGCGACGGATGGTGCCGTCCTGCATCCACGCCTCGAGTAGTCGCGAGACCTGCTGCACCAATCTGGGGCCGGGGCGGTAACCCCCGCCCAACGCCACGGCGGTGGCCAACTCGTCGACGTTGGTGACGCCCACCACGAACGCCGCGCGGCAGGTGGCCTCGAACTCTTCCAGGGCCGTGAGGCTGGCGTCGATGAGCGCCATCGCCTCGTCACGCCCGGCCGGTGGGCGATGCGAGGAGAGGAACCACGCGATCTCGAGCGCCCGCAGCGTCTCTAACCCCCGGCGATACGCACACGGATCCACGCCGAACGGCGACGTGCGATGGCCCTGCCCGTCGACCTGGCTGGCGCCCATCACCGACTCGCCATGGATCAGTGCGTGGTGGATGGGATCATAGAGGCTGATGTTGCCGAGGGTGTGCCCGGGGATGTGCAGCACGCGGAAGCAGATCCCCCCGAGATCGATGGTCTCGCCGCCGGCGTAGCGCTCCTCAACCGGCACGTCGGCGCCGCATCGCTTGACCATGGCCGCGATGCGCGCCTCATCGGTGATGCCATAGACCTGGGTTGCCAGCAGGCGGTGATCGGCCACGGCGGGGGCGTCCATGCGGTGAGCGGCGATGCGCAACGCGCCCCCCGAGGCCTCCAGCAGCTCGGCGTCGCCGCCCACGTGGTCGGCGTGGGCGTGCAGGTTCACCAGCAGCGACAGGTCCGCCGCACTCATAGCCACAGACTCGAGGTAGGGCAACGCCGTCGCCGTGGGCACGCCCGCCACGCCCGAGTCCACCAGCGCGTTGCGTTCGCCGCGCAAGAGAAACAGGTTGATCTGGCGGGTACCTTCAAAGGGGGCGTCGATGACGTGTAGGCCGGGATACAGCTCCATGTCTCCTCCAAGGGGGGCGCCGCTTCCGCCGGTCCAGCTCGGGTCTCGGCGCAGAGATCCTCCGGTTCGGTAGGCCGGGACGGAATTGTAGCATGCCGGAAATCGTCTGCCAAGCACCCCTCGCGACGGGATGTGTCCGGAATTCTGGGAGGCAGGCCGGGCAGCACGCGTTGGCCGGTATCCGCGGTGGACGACACCTGCGTCCGACGGCATCCGCGGCCAAGGCCGGCGGCTGGTGGAACAAGCGCGCCGAGGCGCGCTGCGGATGTTGCGGGGCCGGGGCGACGCCTCGGCGGGTGCCTGTAGGGGCCGAACGCCGTTCGGCCCGGGGGCGGCCCACGCGGGTGCTGCCCACCGCGGCTATCGACCGAGGCGCCCCCAGCATCCTGGACAGACCCCGCGCGATGCTTGGCGCAGCCGGGCGTCGCGGCTATATTGCCGCAACCCTTAGCCTGCCCGCCTGGCCACTCTGATCGGAGCGGCCTCCATGGCGTAGATCCCGGAGAGGGTGAATCTGGTCGGTTGCCGCCGAGTTCTGGATCACAGTCACCGAGTCCAGAAGGCTTGTACGCGGAACGGACGCCAGTTGACATGCGCGCCCGTCGCGGCTACCCTGCTACGGTGCGCCTTCGGGAGAGGCGCACGCGAGTGGACACATACACTGCAGAGCACAAGGATGACAGATGACCGATAGACCGATACTCGGCGTGACCATGGGCGACCCCAGCGGGGCCGGCCCCGAGATCCTGACCAAGGCATGGTCCGACCCCGCCATGCGCGCCATGGCGCGCTGGCTGGCCATCGGGGATGCCGGTTGTATCGCCCAGGCGATGCGCATCACCGGCGTGCGCGGCGAGGTGCGCGTGGTGGAGCGCCCCGCCGACGCCCGCTATGCCGACGACGCGCTCGACGTGCTCGATCTGCGCAACGTCGATCTGGAGCAGCTCCAGTTCGGCAAGGTGCAGGCCATGTCGGGGAGGGCGGCCTACGAGGCGGTGGAGCGGGCGGTGCAGCTGGCGCTGGCGGGCGAGATCGACGCCATCGTCACGTCGGCGCTGCACAAGGAGGCGATGAACCTCGCCGGCTACCACTATGACGGCCACACAGAGATCCTGGCGAAACTCACCGGCACCAAGAGCGTGACGATGATGCTCACCGCCGGCGAGTTCCGGGTGACCCATGTCAGCACGCACTGCTCGCTGCGCGAGGCGATCGACCGGGTCAAGAAGCAGCGCGTACTCGACGTGATTCACCTGACCCACGCGGCGCTCAAGCAGATGGGGATCGCCGCGCCTCGCCTAGCCGTGGCGGGCCTCAACCCCCATGCGGGGGAGGGGGGGCTCTTTGGCGACGAGGACGTGCTCGAGATCCAGCCCGCCATCGACGCCGCCCGCGCTGAGGGGCTCGACGTCTACCACTGCCCCGTGCCGCCGGACACGGTATTCTATCGCATGTCGAGCGGCCACCAGTTCGACGCCGTGGTGGCGATGTACCACGACCAGGGCCATATCCCTACCAAGGTCCTGGGGTTCGCGGAAGGGGTGAACGTGACCCTGGGGCTGCCCATCATCCGCACCTCGGTGGACCACGGCACGGTGTTCGGCAAGGCGGGCAAGGGCACGGCGGACGAGACGAGCCTCAAGCGCGCCGTAGAGGTGGCGGTGCTCCTGGCCAAGGGGAGATAAGGCAACCACAGAGAACACAGAGAGAAGACACAGAGACCACAGAGGAGGGAGATTCCAAGCCCCCTCTTCTCTGTGCTCTCTGTGTCCTCTGTGATCTCTGGTGCTATGAACCTCTCGTCAGCGCAAGTAATCGCGCAGTTGCTTGCTGCGGTGCGGGTGGCGGAGGCGATCGAGGGCTTGGTGCTCGATCTGACGGATGCGCTCGCGGGTGAGGCCGAACTTTTCGCCGACCTCCTCCAGCGTGTGGGCCCGGCCGTCGCGCAGCCCAAAGCGCAAGCGCAGGATGCGCGCCTCGCGGGGGCTGAGCGCCGTCATGACCTCCTCCAGCGTCTCGCGCAGCAGCTGCTGGTAGGCGACCTCGGTGGGCGGCGGAGACTCGTCGTCCTCGATAAAGTCGCCGAACTCGGTGTCGCCGTCGTCGCCCACGGGGCGCTCGAGGGACACCGGATAGCGCGAGATGCGCAGCAGCCGCTCCACCTTGGTGGGGCTCAGCCCCGTCTGCCCGGCGATCTCTTCCGGCGTGGGGCGGCGGCCCGTCTCTTGCTCCAACTGCTCGGCGATGCGATAGATGCGGCGGATCTGGTCGCCGGCATGGACGGGCAGCCGGATGAGCCGGCTCTGCTGGGCCAGGGCACGCGTGATCCCCTGACGAATCCACCAGGTGGCATAGGTGCTGAACTTGTAGCCGCGGTGGTAGTCGAACTTTTCCACGGCCTTCATCAGGCCGATGTTGCCCTCCTGGATGAGGTCCAGGAAGGGGACGCCCTGCCCGATGTACTTTTTGGCGACGCTCACCACCAGGCGGGTATTCGCTTCCACCAGCTTGACGCGCGCCTGCTCGCCGAGGTCGACGACCTCCTGTTGATGGCAGCGTTCCTCGGGGTTCAGGTTCTTGTCGCGCAGACGGGTGCGGGCCTTGTCGCCTTCCTCGATCTGGCGCGCCAGGGTAACCTCTTCGGCGCCGGTGAGGAGCCGCACTTGCCCCATCTGCTTCAGATACAGGCTGACGGTGTCATCGGCCGAGATGTCGTCGAGGTTCGCCCGGGCCTCATTACGCTTATCGAGGAGTTCCTCCTCCTCGAGTTCGGCGTCGGTAGCCTCGTCCTCGTCATCGGCGAGGATCAGATCACCGTCCGGCCCTGCCGTCTCCATGGCGGCGTCATCATCGTCCGCCTCGGTCACTTCCTCCAGGGTCTCGTCGTCATCAAAGAGCACCTGGACACCCTCATCATGCAGTTTAGCAAACAACTCATCCACCTGCCGTACGTACTGCTCCACCTGCGGATAAAGCTCGAGAACCTCCTTACTCGTGATGAACCCTCGTGCTTTTGCGTTCTGCAGTACGTCTTCCAACATACGGGTTGGCCTCTCCAGTTCGCATAGTGTGGGGTTTGCAGCCGCACCGGCGACGTTGCTGGTATGAGTGCGTCGCGATTGCTGAGAGTTTGAGGCGGGTGGTCGTACGGTTCGGGCAGCGCGGTGGGGAGTGATTCCGCCACCGCGGGCTGCCTGATCCATCTACGTCTTGGGGAACGACGATGGCCGTGATCGACATCGCTATGGGAGCGTGCGACAGCCGGGTGCTACCCGGTTCAGACGAAATCCTATCCACCATTATACTCGCAATATCCCACGAGGTCAACCGTTCACCGCGCCCTTTTTTCGCTTCAGCGGTCTTTTGCTTCAGACTATTTCGCTCCTCAAGTGGGTTCCAGCCCACTATGATTCCTTGTGGGCACAGACATGGCATACTTGACGGTCGGCTTTGGCCACCGTAGAATCATTCCTTGTGGTCCATCATCGCGCCCAACGGGTGAGGCAATGCCGTCGAAACATCCTCCAATGTGGCTCCTCTGCCTACTCAGCATGTGTTGCCTTGGCTTTGGGCCGCCGGTGCTCACCGATGCGGACGTGCCGACGCGCTGGGTGACGCAGCAGCAGCTGGGCGCCGTGCGCAACACCGCACCGCCGCAGCTCGATTGCGAGGCCGCGCTCCTAGCGGATGTGGCCACCGGCCAGGTGCTTTATGCCCACAACGAGCACGAGCAACGGGCGCCGGCGAGCCTCACCAAGATCGTCACGGCCATGGTGGCGCTGCGCGCCGGCCGGCAGGACCAGGAGGTCACCGTCGCCACGGCCGATCTCTATGTGGACAGCGTGGCGGGCCTCAAGACGGGCGAAAAGCTGACCCTGCGCCAACTCCTCTTTCTACTGCTGGTGCCGTCGGACAACCGCTCCGCCATGGTGATCGCCCGCGGGCTGGCCGGAGACTATGCTACGTTCGTGGGCTGGATGAACGAACTGAGCGCCGAGTGGGGGATGACGAACTCGCACTGGGGCAACCCCCATGGGCTCGACAACGCCGAGACGTACTCGACGGCCTATGATATCGCCATCGCGGCGCGGAATGCTATGGCCGACCCCATCTTTGCCGACGTCGTCAGCTACTCCGACGCCGTGATCGCCGGGCACTGGGTCCTCTCGACGAACGAGTTGCTCACGACCTATCCCGGCGCGGTGGGCATCAAGACGGGCACCACCGACAACGCCGGCCAGTGCCTGGCGGCGATGGTTGATCGGGTGTCGGGCAAGGCGCTCACGGTGGTGATGGGCTCGAGCGATCGCTTTCTCGATACGAGGCTCCTGATGGACCATTACTATGATAACTATGCGGTGCTGACCATCGATCTGCCACAGACCGACCAGAATCGCTACCTGGACGAGGAGGGGAACTGGCGTGAGTTTCGCCTGGAGCGCCCCGTCGCCCTGCTGATCAAGCCGTGGCAAGTGGGCACGGCGCGCGCCTACCGACGCATCGATACCCTCAGCGCTAATCCAGACTCCTCGACGCCCATCGGCGCCCTCGAGATCACGCTGGACGGCCTCCCCGCGGCGGAGGTGCCCCTCTATGTCCGCTGACGGCCCCGACCGGGAAGGCGAGCGCCTGCAGAAGGTGCTCGCCCATGCGGGCGTAGCGTCGCGCCGCGCCAGCGAGGAACTCATCACGGCGGGTCGCGTCACGGTGAACGGCCGCGTGGTGACGGAACTCGGCACGCGCGTGCGGCCAGGGATCGACGAGATCCGCGTCGACGGGCGGCCCATCGACCTGCGCGTGCGCCACCGCTATTACCTCCTCCACAAGCCCCCAGGGTACCTGTCGGCGGTGAGCGATGTGCGCGGACGACAGACGGCGCGTGAACTCGTGCCCAGCCGTGAGCGCCTCTTCCCTGTGGGACGGCTCGACCTGGACAGCGAAGGCCTGCTCCTCTTTACCAACGATGGCGATCTCGCCCAGCGCCTCACCCATCCGCGCTACGAGCATGAGAAGGAATATCTGGTGCTGGTCCGCGGCATCGTGGGCGAGGCGATCATCAACCGCATGCGGCGCGGCATCCTCCTCGAGGAGGAGGGCGTCACCGCCAGGGCGCAGCTGCGCACTCACGTGCGCGGGTGGACGTGGCGCGACCAACCCTTCCCCAAGGGAACCCAGTGGGTGACGGCGGTGCTCCGCGAGGGGCGCAAGCGCCAGATCCGGCGCATGTTCGAGGCGACGGGGTTGAGCGTGCTGCGGCTCGTCCGCGTGCGCATGGGCCCGCTGGCCATCGGCTCGCTGCAGCCCGGCCAGGGGCGCTGGCTCAGCGAGCGCGAGGCCCGCGACCTGCGCCGCTCCGTCGGCCTGTAGCGCTCTTCCTGCAGCATGGGCATAACGGACGTGGAAATCCGATGGCACGCTGATCCACGCAGAGGGGACGCAGATCTCCGCTGATCATGGGGAAGATCCCCTGTGCGCCTTCAGAGGCGTCGCCGCTGGAATGAGCCCAAAAGACCCACCAGGATCCGCGGAAATCATCGGCCCATCTGCGCAGATCAGCGTACCATCGCTCTCACATCGCAACGCGACCCGCTAATTGCCCCGGTTCCCGACTGACGGTAGAATAGGGGGACGGCGCGCCGGAAGGCGGCGATGCCGGACACCGAAACTATCGTGAGGCCCCGTCATGCACGCAGCTCTGCAAAAGATGACCATCACCATCGACGGCCCGGCGGCGTCGGGCAAGAGCACCGTAGGAGGCGCCCTGGCCGAGCGGCTGGGCTACCTCTACTTTGACACCGGCGTCATGTACCGCGCCGTCACCTGGGCGGCCATCGAGCGCGGTATCCCCATCGAGGACGAGCCCGCCGTCACGCGGCTGGCGGAGGAACTGCTCATCGAGGTGGCGCGTCCGACCGTCGACGACGGCCGCCAGTACACCGTGCTGGCCGACGGGCAGGACATTACCTGGGCGATACGCACCCCCGAGGTGAACCGCCACGTCTCGCCCGTCTCCGCCTATCCCGGGGTGCGCGAGGCATTGACGCGCCAGCAGCGGCGCATCGGCGGCGCCGGGGGAGTAGTGATGGTGGGGCGCGATATCGGGACGGTGGTGCTCCCGGGGGCGGAGGTCAAGATCTATCTCGACGCCAGCCCCGAGGAGCGCGCGCGGCGCCGCCGCGCAGAGAACGTCCAGCGCGGCCAGCCCTCGGACTATCAGGAGGTGCTGGCGGAGCTGCGGCGGCGCGACAGCATCGACAGCACCCGCCAGTCGTCCCCGCTGCGTGCGGCGGACGACGCCGTGCGCATCGACAGCACGGACCTGACGGTTGACGAGGTGGTGGCCCGCGCCGAGGCGCTGGCGCGCAAGGTCATGCGGCGCCTGGAATGCGACGGTGGTGATGTCCAGGAGTGACGGCGGCCGCATCGCCCGAGTGGCCTCGGGCAGCATTGGCGACGAGATCGGGCTGGAGCCGGGCGACCGGCTGCTGTCCATCAACGGCCACGTGCTGCGGGATGTGATTGATTACCGCTTCTACGGCGCCGACGAAGAACTGGTCCTGGAGATCGTCCGCGACAGCGGCCCCGACGCCGGGCGACACCGCCTCGAGGTGGAGCGCGACTATGACGAGGACCTGGGGCTCGAGTTCACCGAGCCGGTTTTTGACGGCATGCGCCAGTGTGACAACAGCTGCCCCTTTTGCTTCGTCCGGCAGATGCCCCGCGGCCTGCGCCGCTCCCTCTACATTCGTGACGACGACTATCGCTATTCCTTCCTCCAGGGGAGTTTCGTCACCCTCACGAACCTGACGGAGGAGGACTGGCGCCGGATCGGCGAGCAGCACCTGTCGCCGCTGTACGTCTCTATTCACGCCACCGATCGCGACGTGCGCCGTGCGGTGCTGGGGAACCCACGGGCGCCCGACATCGTCGCTCAGCTGCGGCGCCTGGGCGACATGGGGATCGCCGTACATGGCCAGGTGGTGGTGTGGCCAGGGGTGAACGACGGCGCCGCGCTGGACCGCACCATCGACGACGTCGCCGCGCTGTGGCCCACCGTGCGCACGCTGGCGGTGGTGCCCGTGGGGCTGACGCGCTTCCAGCACTGCGACGTGCGGTTGATGACGCCCGCCGAGGCGGGTGACGCCCTGGACCGCGTGGCGCGGCGGCGCGAGGCGCTGGGCGTGCAGGTCGAGGGGACGTGGCTCTACCCATCGGACGAGATGTTCCTCCTGGCGGGGCGCGACGTGCCCCCCGCATCGTTCTACGACAGCGACGCGCAGCGCGAGAACGGCGTCGGCCTGGTGCGCGAGCTGCTCGACGACTGGCGCCGGGCCCGGCGGCGGGCGCGCCCCGGATCGCTGGCCGGCCGCCGCGCCACCCTCGCCTGCGGTGTCGGCATTGCGCCGACGCTCACCGAGCTGGCCGCCGACCTAGCGGCGCACACCGGGGCTGATCTCCAGGTGGTGGCCGTGCCCAACCGGCTCTTTGGAGAGACGGTGACCGTCTCGGGCCTGCTGTCGGGCGCCGACCTGGTGGATGCCCTGGCGGGGCGCGACCTGGGGGAGCGCGTCTTTGTGTCGCGCGCCATGTTCGAGGACGAGGGGCGGCTCACGCTGGACGACATGACGGTGGAGGATCTGGGGCATGGCCTGGACGTGCCCGTAACTCTTGCCTCACGCATGAGCGAGGTGCTGGACGCGCTGTCACATGGGCGCTAGCGCCCTTGCGTGGCGCCAGCGACAAGCCGCGCCGGCTTTCCTCGATGGTGGCATAGCGCGAGGTGACAGGTTGCAGGTTACAGGTTCTTGGCCGGAACGCGCGCTTGACGCCTGGAACCTGTTACCTGTACCCTGTAACCACCCCTCGGTCGGGCGGGGGCCAATCGGACAAAGGGAGGTGCACGGCAGCGATAGCGTTGGGGAAGGACAGCGCATGGGCTGCCGCCCTCGGGCGGCAGTTGACGAGGAGGAGGTTCCCCGTCGCGAGGCGGGGCTCAAGCTGCCACGAGCGGTCGCACCGCCCGCCGCAGCCCAAGATCGACGGATCAGCGGAAGCCTCCAGGGGCCGCCACGCCCCTAATCCTTCCCTCCTTGGATGATGGCCAAGCGCAAGCTTGGCCTGAGCCCGGCAGAGCCGGGCTCAAGCCACCCGACAAATCCGGCGGGCGACCGTCGGGACAATAGGGTGGCAGTGGCACGCAACAGCGGTCGACGATCATCTATCGGCGTTCGGCTGTTAGCTCTTGGCTATTGGCTCGCGGCGTCCGCAGTGTAGTGACCTGCGCTGCGCCTGGCGCCACCGTGGGGAGCGGGCCAAGAGCCAACGGCTAACGGCCAAGGGCCAGTAACCGACCGCTGACAGCCGATAGCTACCCCCAAAGGAGGGCTCCCACCATGTGTGGTATCGTGGCCTATGTGGGGCCGCGCGATGCGACGCGCATCGTCGTCGATGGCCTCAAGAGGTTGGAGTATCGCGGCTACGACTCGGCCGGCATCGCCATCGTCACCGCCAACGGCGTCGAGCGGCGGCGCAGCGTCGGCAAGCTACAGAACCTCGTCGATCTCCTCGAGTCTGCGCCCCTGTGCGGCAACGTGGGCATGGGCCACACGCGCTGGGCGACCCATGGCGGCGTCACCGAGTGCAACGCCCACCCCCACACCGACGCCGACGGCACCATCATCGTCATCCAGAACGGCATCGTCGAGAACTATCGCGACCTCAAGCGCAGCCTTACCGACGAGGGGGTGTGTTTCGCCTCCCAGACCGACACGGAGGTGATCGCCCACCTCGTCTCCAAGTACTATCGGCGGGGAGAGGTGGACCTCGCCTCCGCTGTGCGGAGCGCCCTCGCCGACCTGCGGGGGCCGAGCGCCGTGGTGGTGATGAGCACGCTGGAGCCTCAGCGCCTGGTGACGGCGCGCCTGGGGAACGCCGGCGCGGTAGTCATCGGGCTGGGCGAGGGGGAGACGTTCATCGCCTCCGACATGCCCGCCATCCTCGACCACACGCAAGAGATGGTGTTCCTCGAGGACCGCGAGGTGGCGGTGGTGACCTGCGACGGCGCCGAGGTGACGCGCCTCGACGGCACGCCGGTGACCAAGGAGCCGATGACCGTCTCGTGGAACCCGGTGCTGGCCGCCAAAGGCGGCTACAAGCACTTTATGCTGAAGGAGATCCACGAGCAGTCGCGCTCCATCACCGACGCCATCCGTGGGCGCATCGATTACGATAGCGGCACGGTGGTGCTGCCGGACCTCGATGGGCTGCGGCCGGTATGGCCCCATCTGCGTCGCCTGCACGCCGTGGCGTGCGGCACAGCCTGGCACGCCTGCCTCCTGGCCAAGTTCCTCATCGAGGACCTGGCGCGCCTGCCCGTGGAGGTGGATTACGGCTCCGAGTTCCGCTATCGCGACCCTCTCCTGGAGCCGGGGAGCGTGGTGCTGGTCATCACCCAGTCGGGCGAGACGGTAGACACGCTGGCGGCTATGGGAGCGGCGCGCGAGCGGGGGATGCAGTCCATCGCGCTGGTGAACGTGGTGGGCAGCCAGGCGGCACGGTTGGCGGATGGGGTGGTCTATCTCAACGCCGGCCCCGAGATTGGCGTGGCCTCGACCAAGGCGTTCACCTCGCAGGTGGCGGGGGCGTACCTGTTGGCGCTCTACCTGGGACAAGCGCGCAACACCCTCTCCGAGGAGCGCCGTCAGGCGTTGGTCCAGGATCTCGTGGAGCTGCCGAACCTGGTGGGCGAGGTGCTATCCAACGGCAACGACTATGAGCGCATTGCTCGCGCCTACATGCACTGCAACGATTTCCTCTACCTGGCACGGGGCATCAACTACCCCATCGCCCTCGAGGGCGCCCTGAAGCTCAAAGAGATCTCGTACATCCACGCCGAGGGGTATCCCGCCGGGGAGATGAAGCACGGCCCCATCGCCCTCATCGACGAGACGATGCCGGTGGTGGCCATCTGTCCACAGGACGGCGTCCGCGACAAGATGCTGAGCAACATCGAGCAGGTCAAGGCGCGCGGGGGGCGCGTCATCGCGGTGGCCACCAAGGGAGACGCCGATGTGGCGGACAAGGCCGACGAGGTGATCTGGATCCCCGAGACGTCGCCGCAGCTGACCCCCATCCTGGCCGTCATCCCGCTGCAGCTGCTGGCCTACCATATCGCCGTGCTACGAGGCTGCGACGTGGATCAGCCGCGCAACCTCGCCAAAAGCGTTACCGTCGAATAGGGGGGCCGGCTACGGGTTGTGGGTCATGGGTTGTGCGTTGGCGGCAGCCGCCGGTGACAGGTGACAGGTTACAGGGTACAGGCTCCAGCGAGCTCATGCGCTGGAGCCTGTACCCTGTAACCTGCTACGTGCAACCCATCCGGCTCGTAACCCGCAACTCGGAACCCACAACCCAGCCCCTACAGCGCGACCTCTCGCAGATGCTTGAGTAGCTCCGCCCGCATCTCGCCCTTCATGCGATCGACGCTCTCCTGGGTGCGCCCCTCAAAGCGCAGGGAGAGCTTGGGCGAGGTGTTGGACGCGCGGATGAGGGCCCAATCGCTGCGGTCAAAGTAGATGCGCGCGCCGTCAATGTCGATGATGCGGTAGCGCCCGGCGAACGCCTCGCGCACGGCGTCCACCACGTCCCACTTGGCATAGTCGGGGCAGTTGATGCGTAGCTCGGGGGAGCTTACGTACGCCGGCAGCCCCTCCGCGAGTTCGGCCAGCAGCTCGCTGAGGGGGCGCCCGGCGCGGTCGAGGTAGCTCAGCAACAGGGCGGCGGCATAGAGGGCGTCATCGAACTCGAAGGGCGGGTCGTTGAAAAAGATGTGGCCGCTCAACTCTCCGCCGATCACGGCGCGCTCCTGATGCATGCGCGGCAGGATGGAGGTGTTGCCGCAGCGTGCCATCACCGGGATGCCGCCGTACTTGCGTACGCCGTCGAACAGCGCCTCGGAGCAGCGCACCTCGAACACCGCCTTGCCGGGGCCGGCGCGCAGCGCCTCGCGGGTGTAGAGGAGCAGGCAGGTATCAAAGGGCACCACGCGACCCTTCTCGTCCACGATCCCGATGCGGTCGCCGTCGCCGTCAAAGGCGATCCCCAGGTGACACCCCTCGCGCACCACCGTCTCGGCCAGCTCGCCGAGGTTCTCCGCCTCGCTGGGGTCCGGGGCGTGGTTGGGGAAGGTGCCGTCGGGCTCGCAGTAGAGGGGAAACACCTCGCACCCCAACTCGCGGAGGAGGCGGGTCGCCAGCGGGCCGCTGGTGCCGTTGCCGGCGTCCACCGCCACCTTGAGCCGACGCGAGAGCTGCACCTTGTGGAGTATGCAGTTGAGATAGGGGTACACGACGTCGCGCGCCAGGCGGCTCCCCTCGCCGCTGGCAAAGGAGCCGCTGGCGATGAGCCGCTCCACCTTTTGTAGCTCGGGCCCCGCCAACGCCTCCATGCCGACCTGGAGCTTGAGCCCGTTGAACTCGGCGGGGTTGTGGCTGGCGGTCACCTGCACGGCGCCATCCACCCAAAAGTGGTTCACGGCAAAGGAGGTGAGGGGCGTGGGCACCTGGCCGATGTCGATCACCTCGCAGCCCGAGGCCATCAGCCCCTTGATGGCGGCCTCGGCAAAGGGCCCCGAACTGGGGCGTACGTCGCGCCCCACGATCACCTGCTTGCGTAACGCCCGTCGCTGGATGTAGGTGCCAAAGGCGCGGCCCATCGATTCCAGCGCCGTGGTGGTCAATTCGGAGCCGACCATGCCGCGGATGTCGTACTCGCGAAAGATGGCGCGGCTCACGGAGAGCTGCTCCTGGAGGGCATAGTCGTGTAACAGCGAGCGCAGGGCCTCCCCCAGCTTGGGGGGGTCGTGGCGCACCATCAGGCGCTCCTGCCCGGTGAAGCGGTCGGTGGCCAGCACCTCGGTAGCCAGGTCGCGCTGAATGAGGATGGCGCCCTCGACGAGCACCATCTCCTGGGGCGTGTCGGGAAAGATGACCACCTGGGTGTCGTCGTTGCCGACGAGTTGGGGGCCGACGAGGTCGGCGGAGGTGCTGCGATAGCGCTCCAACACCTCGCTGCTGATGGCGCCGCCGCGGTGCGCCAGGACATAATCGAAGCGGAACCCGCAGTGCTTTTGGATGGCGCGCACGTGCTCGGCGATGGAATAGCCCTCCGTCTGGTTGGGCTGTGTCATCAGGTTGCAGACAAAGATCTTGCGCGCGTTGCTGGCGCGGATCGTCTCGTTGATCTCCCGCGCCAGGAGAGAGGGGATCAGGTTGGTATAGATGGAGCCGGGGCCGATGACGATGGCATCCGCCTCCTTCAGGGCCGCCAGCACCTCGGGAGTCAGGCGGTAGTCGGTCACCGGCTCGTCGATCGTCTCGGAGACCAGGTAGACGCGGCGGATCGCGGCGTCGGGCTTGCCGCGGGTGACGGCCAACTCGCCTACAAGGCGGCTATCGTCGGTCAACTCGGCGCACACCTCGACGCGGTCCAGCGTTGGGATGAGGACCTCGTCGGCCGAGGCGCCGATAGACGAGTGCAACTGCGCAAAGGCGGCTCCGGCGTTGGCGGGCGGCACCACAGCTACCATATCCCAGGGCTCCCCCTTGCACGCCGTGAGGAGCATGGCCAGTCCCTGGGTGCCGGCAAAGGCCACCACACGAGAGCGCTTGCTGCCGTTGAGCATCGCTCGCAGTACCTCCGGGGGGTGTAATCCGATCTTGGGGGGTGTTGCTGGTTTGCGTGCCTACTATAGCACGGAGGACAAAACGTGTCGAGGTACGGAGTTGACGCGCGAGTGGGATGGGGGACGCAGATGAACGCAGACTTCCATGCATATGGCTTGATGGCGTCGCGGCTCGCGATCGTGCTCAACGAAAAGAGGCTCACTCTATCGGTCGCACCGCTACAACCATAGCTGGCGGGTTCAGGGAGCGACCACGGTGAGTCACCATGTAGTAACGACTTCAGTCGTTTGATTCGGTATACGTTCAAAGAACGACTGAAGTCGTTACTACATAGTAGTTACACTTATTTTGCGCACCAACCGGTGTGTATCAACGTATAACTGCGTCCCATCACAGCGACTGGCTGGCGAGCCTGGCGATGGCGTCCAGGACGGTATCGACCTCGTCGGCGGTGTTGAGCACGCCCATGCTGAGGCGCACGGTGCCGCGCGGGAACGTGCCGAGGGTGCGGTGAGCGGCCGGCGAGCAGTGCAGCCCCGAGCGACACATGACGTTGTACTCCTCGTCGAGGTAATAGGCCACGTCCGAGGGCTCCATGCCGCGTACATTCAGGCTGACGGTGGCGGTCTGGCGCTCGGCGTCATGGGTGCCATAGACGGTGACGGCGGGGATCTCCAGCAGGCCGTCGATGAGCCGCCGCGTCAGCATCACCTCGTGGGCGCGGATGACGTCCACGCCCTTCTCGAGCACCCATCGCACCGCGGCGCCCAGGCCGGCGATCCCCGGGGTATTGGGGGTGCCGCTCTCGTAGGCGTCCGGCAAGAAATCGGGCTGCTCTTCGTGCTCGGAGAGGCTGCCGGTGCCACCACGCTTGAGCGGCTCCATCTCGCTGGTGCCGACGCGTTCGCCCACCCACAGCCCGCCGGTGCCCATGGGGCCGCCCAATCCCTTGTGCCCGGTAAAGGCCAGCAGGTCGATCTGCATCGCCTTTACGTCGATGGGGTAGGCGCCCGCCGTCTGTGCAGCGTCGACCAGGAACAACAGGCCATAGTCTCGCGCGATGGCGCCTATCTCGGCTATCGGCAGGATGGTGCCGATGACATTCGAGGCGTGGTTCAGCGCGATGAGGGTGGTGCGATCGGTGATGGCCGCCTCGACGTCGCGAGGGTCGAGCATCCCCTCGGGTGTGCACGGCACCACCGAGACCTCCACCCCCTGGCGCTCCAGGGCGCGCAGGGGACGCATCACCGAGTTGTGCTCCAGCGCGCCGGTGATCACGTGGTCGCCCGGGTGGAGCACGCCGCGAAGCGCCAGGTTCAGCGCCTCGGTGACGTTGAGACCGAACACGATGCGCAGCGGGTCATCGGCGCCCAGGAGGGCGGCCAGCGCCTCGCGCGCCTCGTAGACGAGCCGCGCCGCGGCCACCGACATGCGATGCCCGGATCGGCCGGGGTTGGCGCCCGCCTCGGCCATGCATCGGGCGACCGCCTCGATGACGCCGGGTGGCTTGGGCCAGGATGTGGCGGCGTTGTCAAAGTAGATCATGGCATCGGTTCTCGTGATCAGTGCCCTCGGTTCCGAGCGCGGGGAGGCCCATGGGCCTCCCCGCGGAGTCTGACTACCGACTGAGGGTCAGTCGGAATCCGTCATCTGCCTCGCTCACCTGCACGGCGCAGCCGAGCCTTTCCGCCGCCCGCGTCACGTTGTCGCGCGAGGTGACGGTGTCAACCAGGACCTCGATGGGAAAGCTCCCCTCTCGTATTGCCCGTCGTGCCAGGATGACGGGCTGCGGGCAGGACAGTCCGCGCGCATCGACGACGATCTTGTCCATGGTTACTCTCCCTGTTCCGCCGGGGCCATGGCAACGCGACGCACAGTCATGGCTTGCTCGCGCATCGTGAACCCCAGAATGACGCAGGCGACCAGTCCGATAGCGATGGCCCACATCCCGACGGGTGCGATGCCGCCCACCTGCAGGACGCCGTCGACGATGGCGTCGGGCCGGCCCGCCAGGCCGAAATTGTGCGACAGTGCCGCCCCCGATATCATCCCCAACACAAAGATGGCGGCGTCTCCATCCCCCTCGCCCGACAGGAAGAGCTGCCGGCCGGGGCAGCCCCCCGCCAGGACGAACGCCAATCCGGCGAGGGTCATCCCGAGCAGGTTCCAGAGGTGGGCGCTGTGCGCCACGGGCTGGGCGGCAAAGCCGACTCGAACCTGCCCCAAGGCGAGGTTGGCGACGATGGCCGTCGCCACCAGGGCGCCGACGCCGCTGATGAGATGCGTGTCGCCCATGAGGATGACATCGCGGATCGAGCCCATGGTGCAAAAGCGGGTGCGCTGCGCCAAGAAGCCGATGAGGAGTCCAACCCCCAAGGAGATGAGCAGCGGGGCGTACATCGAGCCGGGGCCTGACGCACTGGTGAAAATGGCCCCACCCTCGGTGAGGACCGGCCGGCCGATGGCCAGCGCCAGGAGCCCGAGCATCGCCGCGGGCATGATCCACCCGACGGCGGCGGGCGCTGCGTTGTTCCTCCCCAGGCTATAGCCCGCCTTGAGGAACTGGACGCCGATCCCAACGCCCAGCGTCAGCCCGGCGAGGCCGAGGATGGCGTTCAGGTCGCCGCCGGCCAAGCGCAACAGGGCGCGCCACGGGCAGCCGAGGAAAGCCAACGCCCCGATCATGGCGAACATGCCCAGGAAGAACCGGACGATGGGCGCCGAGCCGGCCCGCGGCTTGAACTCGCGATAAACGAGAGCGGCGATCATCGCCCCGAGGACGAACCCCATGATCTCGGGGCGGAGGTACTGCACAGCCGCGGCGCGATGGAGCCCCAGCGCGCCGGCGATGTCGCGCTCAAAGCAGGCCACGCAGATGCCCATGTTGGGTGGGTTGCCCCAGCGTTGAAGCAGTGGGGCCAGCAGGCCGATGGTCGCGCCGGTGACGATGATGCCCCAGCGCGAGGCGGAGAACGAGCCGAGTCTGGACATGGTGATGCCTCCTGATGGTGGATGATCCACGCGCGAGCCGGCGATGGTCTCGCCGGCGCGTGGCACGAAAACGCCGCCGCGACTCGACGTCGGCGGCGGCGACCATCGGAGGGTATGCACCCTCAATGGGCGCGGTTACCTCTCGGCCCCCGAACGTGAGTGCGCGGCTGCCAAAGGACGCCAACCGGCGTCCGAGGCGCCGGTTCAGGTACGGCGGTGCAAGACCGCGATCACGTTCTTTCCTCCCTCTGCAGTAGCGGCGCAAACGCCGCGAGGACACGGCGCCAGTCTACACCAGTTCAGCCCGCACGGCAAGCGCACCGCCGTGCCGTGGTCGCTCGGAGCAAGAGCGACGCTCCTCGTCCAGCGACACAAGGCCCCTCGGCTGCGCTCGGGGCGACGGAAGCGGCCGTCGTTCCGAGCGTCAGCGAGGAACCTCGTCCAACTACCCAAGGCCCCTCGGAGGCGCCTTGGGGCGCGTCAGGTGCCCCCGTGGGCCACGATAAAGCCATGGGTACGGGCAAAGATGGCGTCGCGCTCACAGTCCACAAGCATGTTGTGCCCCGACTTGTGGAGGATGACGAGTTCCTTGTCCGTCGATCCGAGGCCTTCCAGCATCAGGCGGGGTGAGGCGGGATCGAGGGTGGTGTCGTGGGTGGAGTAAAAGATGATGGCGGGGGTGCGCACCTGTGGCAGGAGGCGCCGCGTGGCCCGCTGCATCTTGAGCACCTCGTTCGCCCCGGTGGTCGGCACCGTCTCATAGTGCCAGAGGCGGCCGGGCGCCTCTGGATCGAGGAGGTCGGTGTCTCCCTCCGGGTCGCCCGGCCATTGCCGGACGAGATGGCGCAGGATGGGCGCCAGGTAGAGCAGCTTGTTGGCTGCCCTGAGCCCCGGCGAGTAGAGCACGATCCCTGCCAGGTCATCGTGATGCGCCGCCAGATGGACCGTCACCAGCGAGCCAAGGCTGAGCCCGCCGACAAAGATAGTGTCGCAGCGGGCGCGCAGCGCCTCCAGCGCCTTCTCCGCCGAGGCCACCCAATCGTGCCAGGTGACCCTATTCAGGTCCTCGGGCTCCTTGCCGTGCCCCGCCAGGAGCGGCGCCGACACCGTGAGCCCCGAGTCGTGAAGGCACTCCCCCAGCAATCGCATCTCGGCCGGGGATCCCGTAAAGCCGTGGATCAGCAAACACCCCACCCGTCCGCCCTCCAGGACGAACGGGCGCGGGTCAACGTCAGGATTGCGTGGCATCGCGCTCCCCCCCATAGAAACCGCAACGACTCTCGAGCGCGCTGAGGGTAGTTGTGGGTTGTGTGTTGCTCGGATGGTGGTGACAGGTTCCAGGTGGCAGGTTACAGGCTCAAGGGCCACCACCCGCTGAACCCTGTAACCTGCCACCTGGAACCTGTAACAATCCCTGTGTGCTCACAACGCACAACCCACAACACATAACCCACGTTCAGTCGTCGAGCCCCAGCTCCCGCAGTCGCTCCGGCGTCGGGTTGCCGGTGGTTGGGTCCCAGCCGCGGAGCGTGTAAAAGCGGGTGGCCAGTTCCGTCAGGGGCTCGCGCTCAGCGCGCTTGCGCTCCCCCAGGAGCGGATTCGGATTCTCTTCCAGCGTGTCGCAGAAAAAGCCGAGCACCGGGTCGTCCGTGGCGCGCGAGCGGCCGAAATCTCGCACCTGCTCGGCGCGCTCCAGGTTCAGCGCCCGGTCGGCGGCATCGTCGAGCCCCTCGGGGCCGATCTCCTGGCCCGTCGCCAGGACATAGAGGTGATGCTCCAGGTCCGGCCCTTTGATCCCCTCGACGCACGGCAGGCCGTCCTCCGTGAGGCTGGTGAACAGGCGCGGGAACACGCGGTCGCACAGGGGCAGGCTGTCCTTCACCATGGAGCGGCGCGCGTGCCACACCGCCGCCTCAGCCTTGCCCTCGTAGGTGCTCAGTGGGTCCATGGCCTCCGGCCGGCCGTAGAGATGATCGGCGATGCCGCGTAGCTGCTCCCACGCGAGGGTCTTGCTGCCGAACGGGCCGGCGCGCATCATGTCCTGGACGTAGGCATGGGCGCTCCCCATGGGGTCACGCGTCTCCACCATCCACAGCATGGCGCTCACCAGCCAGAAGGGATACGGGATATAGTTGCCGCGCGGGCCGCGCCCGTCCCAGTGGTTGGCATAGCCCCACCCGGTATAGACCTCCAGCGCCTCCTCAGGAAGGAATCCGGTGGCGGCGATGGCGCGCCGTCCACCATCCGCCACGACATCGGCCATGGGGCCGTCGTGGGTGGCGATGGCGTGCAGCACGTCATACCAGAAACGCGGCTCGTCCAACTCGATGGGCCTGCCGCCGATGTCGCTCATCAGCCCGGCGCGGTGGCACATGCCGATCCAGGGAAACAGCCCTTTCATGAGGTCCCAGTGGTTGATGCCCCAGTCGTTGGCCAGGACGTTCAGCTCAAAGCCTGCCTCGAACCCGATGTCCCAGTAGTGGCCCTCGGCGCCGCGGAAGCGACCTGCCGTGCACTGCTGAACGCCGCTGTAGGTACGCTCCGGCTGAAGTACACCCGGTACACCCTCGAACCGCGTGGCGCACCCCGAGATACAGTTCGTGCTGCAATGGATGCGGCGCGCCCCATAGATGCCGGGGCGGTTCGACGGCCGCGGGGCGCGCTTGCGGCTGTCCTCGATGTGCTCGCGGGCGATGGCGCGCGCCAGGCGCTGGAACCCCTCGCGATCCGCCAGGTCGACGCGCCCCGTGCCGTACACCGCCAGCGCCTTGAGCCGCTTGGTGCCCATCACGGCGCCAAACCCACCCTGTCCCGCCGCTGAGCCCTCGTTGGTGCTGATGGTGGCAATGCACGAGCGATTCTCGCCCGCCGGACCGATGGTGGCGATCTGCGTCTTGGCCCCCAGACGCTGCCGCAGGGTATCCTGCGTCGCCATGATCCCCTGCCCCCACAGGTCCTGCGCGTCGCGCAGCTCGGCGCCGCCGTCATGAACCCAGAGATAGACGGGGCGGGGCGCCTGCCCCGTGATGACGACGCCGTCGTACCCCGCGTATTTCAGGTGGTGACCCACGTCCCCGCCCATGCTGCCGCGCGAGAACCACGATACGGGGTAGCTCTGCGGCGCCAGGGAGCAGATGGTGAGCCGCCCCGAGGCGGGGGCTGTGGTGCCGGAAAGGGGGCCGGCGAGGAGCATCAGGGGGTTTTCGGGATCGAAGGGTGTCAGCCCCGGGCGGAGCATCTCCCAGGCCAGGGCTGCCCCCAGGCCGCGCCCGCCGACGACGCGGGGCGCCAGGTCCATGATGTCGCGTTCGCCGATGGTGCCTGCGGTGAGGTCCACCATCAGAATGCGTCCCGCCCAGCCCGTCGTGTGTGCCATGCTTCCCTCGATGCTACGATGTGGCGACATGTCCATGTCGTGGCGACATTGTCATGTCGCGCTAGTTATGCCACGTCGTCGGGAGAGCGTCAAGTCTGTTCAGGGGATGCAGCGACACTTGCGGCATGGCTCTGAGGCGGCTACAATGCACGCGGCTCGGGCGGGGATGGGCCGCGGTTCTTAGGGCCCGTCGCCCGGAGCGCGTCCCCGACGTCCCTGATGACGGCGCCCTCGTGGCACGGGTGAGGAGGCTATCGCATGGCGTATCGGTTTGCCGTGGACATTGGCGCCACGCGCACGATGCTGGCCCTGGTCGATGCGGTGCGCCCCGAGATCGTGGCGCACGATCGGCCCGAGACAGACACCATCTTTACCGGGTGGCGCTCGCCGGGGCTGGCGATGGCGGACGCGGTGCAGCGCTTCCTCGAGGAGCGCCGGGTGATGGCCTCAGAGATAACGGGCGTGGGGATCGGCGTGCCCGGCACCGTCGATCGGCCCAACGGCACCGTCCTCGAGTGCCCCAACCTCCACGTGCTGGACCACACGCCCCTCGCACCCGAGGCGTCGGCCGAATTGGGCATTCCCATCTTCATCGACAACAACACCAACCTGATCGCCATGGGTGAGCACACCGCGGGGATTGGCCGCGGCGTGGACGACATGGCGGTGGTGTTTGTGGGGTCGGGCGTCGGCAGCGGCCTCATCCTGCGGGGTGAGCTGTACGAGGGGGCAGACGGGGGAGCGGCAGAGATCGGGCACACCGTGGTGGTGCCCAACGGCTTGGCGTGCACCTGTGGCGGGCATGGCTGCCTCGAGATGTACTGCTCGGGCAAGGCGCTCACCATGGTGGCGGGCCGCATTTTCAAGCCAGGGGAGCTGTACGCCATCGGCTCGCGGTTCGCCGGCGCGCGCCTCGTCATCGAGCAGGCGAGCATCGGCCACGAGGCCGCCCGCCAGGCGCTTACGGAGGCGTTCACGTACCTCGGCATCGGCCTGATCAACGTCGTCAACACCCTCAACCCACGGCTGATCGTGCTGGGGGGCGGCATCATATCCGCCTGGCCCGAGGGGGTCGAGATCGCTACGGAGATGGTGATGCGCCACGCCATGCCGCTCATGCGCCGCAACCTGCGGATCGAGGTATCGCAGCTGCAGAACTATGCCGGCGTGCTCGGCGGGGCGGCCCTGGTGAGCAGCGAGGGCAGGCTATAGCTCGGCCAGCGCACGCTGGAATCATCGGCGCGTCACTACGGCGCGCCGCAACCTTTTCACTGGAGGATCATGGTGGCCAAGATAGCGCGATTTCGGACCGGTGACGGCGCCGTACGGCACGGCGTACTGGAGGGGGGAGACACGCTGCGGGTGATCGATGGGGACGTGTTCGGCGCCTGGCGCGCCACGGACGTGACGGTGCCGCTGGCGCAGGCCAAGCTGCTGGCGCCCGTCGAGCCGCCGAATATCATCGCCATCGGGCTAAACTATCGCGCCCACGCCATCGAGAGCGGGGCGCCCCTGCCGGAACGCCCCGTGATCTTTATCAAGGCCACCACCGCGCTGTGCGGCCCGGATGACGACATCGTCCTGCCCAAGGTGGCGCCCAACGAGGTCGATTACGAGTGTGAGTTGGCCATCGTCATTGGCAAGAGGGCGCGCCACGTGCCGGTAGAGTCGGCGCTCGACTATGTCCTAGGCTACACCTGCGCGCACGATGTCAGCGCGCGCGACTGCCAGCTGCGGGTGGATGCCCAGTGGGCGCGCGGCAAGTCGTTCGATACCTTTGCTCCCATGGGGCCCTGGATCGAGACGGACATGGATCCCGACAACGCCCCGATCCGCACGCGCCTCAACGGCACGGTGATGCAAGAGTCCAACACGAATGACCTCATCTTTTCGTGCCCCGAACTCGTCGCCTACATCTCGGACAGCATGACGCTGCTGCCGGGGACCGTCATCATGACGGGCACCCCGTCGGGGGTGGGCTTTGCCCGCAAGCCGCCGGTGTTCCTCAAGCCGGGGGACGTGGTCGAGATCGAGGTGGGCGGCATCGGCACACTGCGCAACGGCGTCGTGGCCGAGGACTAGCGAGGTGAGTATAGAACGCGGATGAACGCTGCAAGAGCGGGTACGCGTTGCAGGCTTCAGGTTCCAGGTTACAGCGCTTCGATGGGCACCTCACTGAAGCCTGTAACCTGGAACCAGTGACCCGCAACTCCTATCAGTGTTTATCCGCGTTCTACCTCTGGATACCGCGAGCGCAGGCCGGCCTGAAGCGTCTGCAGCCTGGCCCGCTGGTCGGCCACGCACGGAGGTAATGAGGCGAGGTTCTCGCCGGGGTAGGGGGTGGCGGCGGCGACCTCCAGGCAGCACGTCATTCCCTCCTCGAGGTTCTCCGCAAAGGTGCGCAGATAGGACAGCTCCTGCCGCGAGAGGTCGTCGCGCGCCGCCATGCGCTCGTAATAGCCCACGTAGAGTTCGAGTTCCTGCGCGAACATGTGGGGGCGCTCATCCGGCACGAGGGACGTGCCCCGCCCATAGATGTGATCGACCATCTCTCGTAGGGTATAGGTGCGGTCGAACCAGGCGAGGTTGGGCCCCGGGCAGACCGCCTGGGGCGCCTCGTCCGCCGCAGCGATGCCGAGGGCAATGAGGGCGCTGTTCCCCAGGTGGTCGCAGATGCAGCTCCTCGACATAACCGTGACGCGAAGGGTCGCCTTGCGCTCCTCCGGCAGGTCCATCTCCTCGATCTGCGCCAGCTTGTGACGCTGGTATTGCCGCGACCCGAGGCAGATGGCGCGCTCGGTGAACTCGGTGTTGGTGGCGCCGTACCCCTTGGGGCAGGGGGAGCCGGGCGCGCCGGCGGCGATCCTCCTCAGCCTGTCGCGCTCCGAGCCGCAGCCCCGCAGGTTATTGTAGGGAATGCCGAGGGGCGAGGCCTCGCTGACGTACAGCTCCCCAGGCCCCGCCTGAGCGAGCAGGGCGCGCGTGGCGTCGTCGACGCTGGTGACCTCGGGTACCAGCAGGAAGGGCGTCGCCCAGCCCGTGCGATCGACGCCGTACCCCTCCAGCAGGCGTCGCACCTCACCGTGGGTGCCGATGCCGCCCTGCACGGTGATCAGCGGGCCGCCGTTCCGCGCCGATTCGGGGTACTCCCACCCCTGGTCGCGGTAGTAGGCGAGCACCTTGGCGCGGGGGCCGTCGACGAGTTCGCGCCGGCTGGCCTGAAAGTCTCGCAGCACGGCGGGGAGGAGGTTGCCGGCCGTGGGAAAGGCGTGGCCGCCGCAGTTGAGGCCCGATTCGATGCGGTACTCGGATACCTCCAGCCCCATGCGCGCCAGGTAGGCCCCCTGGATCCGCGCCGAGCGCAGGTCGCTCACCTTGAGCGCGATGCGCTTGCGCGGTTCGCCGGTCGCATCGCGATAGAAGCAGCGGAACTGGGTCATGTAGCGAAAGAGCGCCTGGTTGATGCCCGCCGATAGGACCAGAGTGGAGGAGACGCGGCTCTGGGCGTAGCCGCGCAAGGCGGCCATGGCGTCGCGGTACTCGTCGCCCAGGGGCGCACCGTGCCGGTCATAGTTCACGCGATCCACCTTGACCATGATGTTGGCGTCGATGGACCCCGGGCGCATCCGCGCCGTCAGGTCACGCGCCAGGGCGTCGCGGCCGGGACCGGTCGGCATGTCGAGCATGGCGCGATAGTCGCTCTTCAGGGGGCTGTCATCGGGCAGCAGGCTAAAGTAGAGGTCCTTGGCGTTCCCCGGCTCAAAGGGCAGCTCCTGGATCTCACGAAAGCGACGCGCGACGATCTCATCGACCATATCCAGGTAGGCAGTGACGCGCCGCGCGCGTCCGTCCTCCGCGTCGCGGGGGATCGGGTCGTAGGGCAGGCCATACAACGGGCTGTAGTGGGCGCGCAGCTGCTCCAGGAGCAGATCGTCCACCAGTGAGATCGCGGCCGAGATGCCCAGCGGCGCGACACGGATCGGGGCGTCGGCCGTGTGCCCCGTGCCCATGACGGGGATGACGAAGGTATGGTCGCCCAGTTGCATGGCCTATCCTTTGGAAATGGAATGAGGGCGAGGCTACCTCGCCGCGCGGCTCCACAGTCGTTTAACACCTGCGAGACGGCCTGGTTATGGGTGCGGCCTATCGGTGTGCCGTCATCGGTCGCCCGGAGGTAAGTGCATGGCGAGCCACCGACTCACGCTGTCCCTCCTTCCGAGCACGTTCGCCGTCGTCCGGTTGGATGCGGCCGATCCCTGGCCGGCCTGGGCCCTGGACGCCTCGGACCTGGTGGCGCTGACGCGCACCGCCGACGAGCTATCCGTCATCTGCCGCGAGGATGCCGTGCCGGCGGGGGTGACGTCTCAGGGGGATGGCGCGCGCTAAAGGTGCACGGCCCCTTCCCCTTTGACACGGTGGGCGTATTGGCCGCGCTCTCCGGCGCCCTTGCTGAGGCAGGGGTCAGCCTGCTGGCGGTATCGACCTTTGAGACAGACTACCTTCTCGTCCCCGGGGAGCGACTCGACGAGGCGGTGGCGGCGCTGGCGGCGCGACACCACGTGATGTAGAGAGAGGGGCGCCCCGCGGCGGGCGGCGCCCGCTAGGGGCGCCAGATCGCCGTCACCCGTGTGCCCTCGCCGGGGGCGGCGTCGATCTCGATGGTGGCGCCCGCCGATTCGGCGCGCTCGCGCATGATATTGATGCCCAGATGGTTGATAGGGATGCGCGCCAGGTCGAATCCGCGACCGTCGTCGGCGATCTCCATGCGGACACCCTCCGGGCTGCAACGCAGGTTGATGCGCGCCTCGTTGGCCCCCGAGTGCTTGGCGACGTTGTTCAGCGCCTCTTGGGCGATGCGATAGAGCGCCACCTTGACTTCGGAGGGCACGTCGCAATGGCCCTGACTGCTCACGCTGACGGGCACCCGCGCCCTGCCGGTGATCGACTCGCCGAGTTGTCGCAATAGGTCGGAGAGTTGCGCCTCGTCCAGCGCCGACGGGCGGAGTTCCAGGAGCAGGGTGCGCATCTCGGCCAGGGCGCCGCGCGTGAGCTGGCGCAACTCTTCCAGGCGACGGCGTCCCTCGTCGGCGTCACGCTCCCACAGGCGCGGGAGCACCTCGGCGATGAGGCTGGCGGAGAACAGCGTCTGGGTGACGGCGTCGTGCAGGTCCCTCGCCAGGCGAGATCGCTCGGCGGCGGCGGCGGCTTGCTCGGCGCGCTCGTAGAGCTGGGCGTTCTCTACCGCGACGCCGATCTGCTGGCCGATGGAGGCGAGGAGCGCCAGCTCGTCGTCGCCAAAGGCGCGGTCGGAACTCTCGCCGAGGATGATCGTCCCGAGCGTCTTGCCCCGCGACACGAGGGGCACGCCGACGATGGTCTGGAATGCCGCATCCGCGAGCCCCTCGCGCACGTCGTCCTGGATATAGTCCGCCGCCCGCCGCACGGCGGGGTGGGCGGCCTCCCCGTTGTACGAGCCCTCGATGAGCGCCAACTTATCGGCCAGGTCGGTCGGCAGGCCTTGCGCCCAGACGCGCTGCAGCGCCCCTCGCTCCACGCGGCAGTAGGCCGCGCCGGCTTCCACCTGGGTGAGTTCCACGGTCTTTTCCAGGCCGGCGCTGAGGACCTCACGCACGTCGAGAGAACGGCTCACCACCTCGGCGATGGCGTTCAGCGTCGCCAACTCGCGCGTGCGGTCGGCGACCTTTTGCTCGAGCTGGGCGTAGGACGACTCGAGTTGGACCGACATGGCGTTGAACTGCTCGGCCAACTCCTCGATCTCGTCGCCCGTGGGGGCGCTGATGGTGCGGCCAAAGCGCCCGCCCGCCACGTCCTGAGCGGCGCGGATGAGGTCCTGGATCGGCTGGGTGATCCGTCGCACGCCGAGGGTCACCACGAGCGCCGGCACAGCCACCCCCAGGGCGAGCAGGAGCAGCAGGAAGCGGCGGTAGGAGACGCTGGAGCTGAGTAACGCGCCCCAGTTCTCCTCTCGCACCAGCCCCCAGTCGGTCCCCGGCACCGGTGCATAGCTCGCCAGGATGAGCGTGCCCGTCCTATCGCGCGTGCGCAGGCTGCCGTCCTGGCCGTCCAGCACGCGCTGCACCGCTTCTTGATCGGAGAGGTCCTCGCCGATGTGCTGCCCGCCGGTGCGGTAGATGACGCGCCCTTGCCCGTCGACGAGGTAGGCGCTGCCCTCCTGTTCGAGGCGCATCTTGACGATGCTGGCGTAAAAGGCGCTCACGCTGGTGGCCCCGAGTCGGAACATCCCCACCATCGTGCCCAAGCTTCCGCCCTCCGGGCCGATCACGGGCACGGCCACAATCACTACGTGGGCGCCACTCGTACCCTCGGGGATGGCGTCCGAAAAGTACGTGGACTGGGAGTGGAGCATGGCCCGGTAGTAGGGGCGATAGGAGCGGTCCTGGCCGATGAGGTCGGGGCGATGGGGGTACGACGCCACGACGGTGCCGTGGCTGTCGAGCATGATGGTGCCGCCGTCAAAGACGGCCAGCCGGTTCGCGGAGCGCTCGATGCTCGCCTGCCACGCGGCGGGATCGCCGTCGCGTAGGTCCAGGGTGCGCACGACCGAGGCAAGGAGGTCGCCGTGCTGTGCCAGTTCGGATCCCAACTGGCCGGCGCTCAGTCGTGCCAGTTCGCGGTCGCGCTCGATGACCAGGTTCTCAGTGACCTGCTGGTAGGAGTAAAAGTTGAGCAGCGCCACCGCCGCCAGGATAATGGCCGTCGGCACGAACGACCAGGCGATGATCTTGGATCGCAGGCTCTCGCGACGCTCCGGTGGTGTCACTCTGCCATCACCCCTCACCCGCCTGAGCGGCGGCGATCTGCTGGCAGGCCTGTACCATGCGCTCGACGGGGGCCTGGCCGAGGGAGAGGATCTGGTCCCAGGCGGCGTCGGCGATGGGCTTGGCGGCCGACATATCGGCAAAGAACTCGGTGGTTACCGAATAGCCCTCGCGATGCCCGTCGGCAAAGGCGGCGATGTCCATCCCTACGGCCTGGGCGGGGAACTCGTCGCGGATGCAGGCCACCCAATCGGCGACCAGGGAGTAGCGGGCCGGCTGCAAGAAGTGGGCCCTGGCCATCGCCCGGCCGTACTCCTCGCCGATGAGGAACTGCATCAGTTCCCAGGCCGCGTCGGGGTGTTTGCTGCGCGAATAGATGGAAAAGCCGTCGGTGGTGGCGAGGGTTGCCCGGCGCGCCGGGCCCTTGGGGAGGGGCGCGACGCCCACGGCGAACTCAGCGCCGCTGAGGATCTCCTTGAGTGCCCAGGAGCCGTCCTCCACCATGGCGACGCGCTGCGCCACAAAGGCGCGGGTGGTGCTCATGTGGCTGACGTCCATGGGCGTGGCCATGACGTGATCGTCCCACATGCGGGTGCGCAGCCATTCGAGGGCCTCGAGGGCGGGGGGCTCGGCCATCATGCAGCGACGCGCGTCGGCCGGGTCGACAAAGTGCCCGCCCCAGGCGTTCACGTGCACCTGAAGGCGATCCCACGAGACCTCTGTGAGGCTGCCCCAGACGGGGCGATAGCGCTCGGGGGCGGCGTCACACAGGTGCGCCATGGCGGCGGCATAGTCATCGTAGGCCCAGTCGCGGCTCGGGTAGGCCTCGCCGCAGGCATCAAAGATGTCCTTGTTGTAGTAGAGGGCCATGGCGCCGTGGTACTTGGG
>ENA-UOUL01001453-UOUL01001453.1-bioreactor-metagenome-genome-assembly--contig:-NODE-1453-length-32702-cov-44.550743_pt1 | contig 32702 bp, 32 predicted proteins | sample MGYA00249838_ERZ747220 | MGnify/ENA primary metagenome ERZ747220 (study PRJEB28778, sample SAMN05720191) | bioreactor metagenome | isolation source: Anaerobic biogas reactor | place: USA:Washington... | reverse complement strand
ACGGGGTAGAGCGCCTTTGAGAGGTAGAGGATGGGCCGGGCGACGCTGAGCGCGAGGCTCTCGGTGTGCCGGGAGGCGTACATCTTCGGCCCGATCTCGCCGAAGATCAGCATCAGGATGACCGTGACGCCGGTCGCGATGCCGATACCGACGTCGCCGTAGATGCCGATCGCGATCGCGGTCGCAAGCGATGCTGCGGCAACGTTTGCTATGTTGTTCCCGATCAGGATGGTGATCAGGATGGTGTCGGTCGATCGTTTCAGTACGTCGAGCGCTTCCGCTCCCTTCCGACCCTGGTTTAAGAGTGCGCGGACTTTCGCCCGGGTTATCGATATAAGGGCGACCTCAGAACTTGAGAAGAAGGCCGAGAGGAGCAGACAGATGATAAAGAGTATGATCTCTACGGTGACAAGGTCTACGATTACCATTTACTCCACGCCGCACCAAGCGGCAACATCCGGTTGTCCGGTTACCTGCTGAATATATGAATTATGTTGCAGGCAGGGGTTATAAACCCAGCGCTTCAGGAGAAGACCTTCTCGAAGGTCTCTAATTGGCGTTTAAGGACCACGATCTTCTCTTCAGACGAGAGTGCCCCGGGAAAGACCATATCCTCGAGTTCAAGGGTCAGGTATCCGTCGTAGCCGCGGTCGGCAAGTTCGGTGAGAACCCGCATCGCATCCGGGTCGTCGTGGATGGGGTAGTGGGGCCGCCCGTTCTCTCCGAGTCCGCTGACGTGGACGTTTACCATCCGCTCGATGCAGAGGTCGATGAACCGGAGCACCTCGTCACAGGACGTCATCATGGCGTGCCCCATATCCAGGGTGAACCGGAGCCAGGGCTCTCGTTCGAGCACCTCGGCCGCATCCTCCGCCGTGGTGAGCAGGGCGTTGACCCGGGGCTCCAGGTTCTCGATCGCCACCTTCACCCGCGTCTCCGACGCCGCCTCCCGGAGCCGTGCGACATACTTCTCGAACCGCTGGTAGTCGTAGGCGCTCGGGGGCCGTTTCGCCGTCCGTCTCCCGGGGTGGACCGTGACCACGGCGGCGCCCATCCGGTCGGCCATCCGGACGGACTCGACGGCGTAGTCGACCGATATCGCGGCGACCTCGGGGTTGATGGAGCAGGGATTTAAGTCGAGCGACGGGGCGTGGATGGTGATGGGGGAGAGGTCCGGGTGATCGGCGATGCAGCAGGAGAGGTCGCCTTCGGGGCGGCCGGCAAGCCAGAAATGCGGGGTCTCGACCCAGAACTCGAGGCTGTCGAGGCCTGATTCGGCGATGTAGTCGAAGATATGGTCGCAGGGGTACTCGTGGAAGAACATGGTCGAGACGGCGAAACGGGGCATAATATTACTTGATATAAACCATCGGTCTAATAGATTGTGATGATGTTGAGCGGTCCTGCCGCCGATCCGGATCAACCCGGGGCCCTGATCTTTGGAGTCTCTGAGGTCTCGACCCTCATCTGCGACCTCCTTGACGACGCCCGCCTCCAGGAGATCTGGGTGCGGGGGGAGGTGACCAACTACAAGAACCACTCATCCGGCCACCACTACTTCTCGCTCTCGGAGGGAGGGGAGAGGAGTTCGGCGCTGATCAACTGCGTCATGTGGCGTTCCTGCGCGGCAGAGCTCCGCTTTGCACCCAGAAACGGCATGGGCGTGCTTGCCTTCGGGACCCTGGAGGTCTACGAACCGCACGGCAGGTATCAGCTGATCGTCAGAAGACTGCTCCCGGCAGGCGCCGGCGAGCGCCACCTCATGGTCGAGCGCTGGAAGCGGGAGCTCGACGCCGAAGGGCTCTTTTCGCCGGAACGAAAGCGGCCCCTGCCGGCCTTCCCGCGCAGGGTGGGGGTGGTCACCTCGCGGACCGGCGCAGCGTTACAGGATATCCTCTCGGTCATATCCCGGCGCTACCCGGTCGAGGTGGTCCTCTCCCCGGCGGCCGTCCAGGGGGAGGGGGCGCACGCGGATATCGCGGAGGCGATCCGGCGGATCGACGGGCTCGTGGATGTGATCATCGTCGGGCGGGGCGGCGGGAGCTTTGAGGACCTCTTCCCCTTCAACCACCCCGACGTCGTCAGGGCCGTCGCAGCGTGCAGGACGCCGGTGATCAGCGCCGTCGGCCACGAGGTGGATACCGCCCTCTGCGACTTCGCCGCGGACCTCCCGGCGCCGACGCCGTCGGCTGCGGCGGAGCGGGCCGTGCCCGACCGCGTGGACCTGCTCCGGGAGGTCGCCGGGCACCGCGAGAGGATGCGGGCGCTCCTCTCCCACCGGATTGCCGCAGCGGAAAACGAGGTCGATGACCTGCGGGCGCGCATGCACCCCCGGCGGCTCGAACGCCGGGTCCACGAGCGGATGCAGCGCCTCGTCGAGCACGCGGACCTGCTCCGGCGCGCGGCGCTCGCCCGGGTGCAGCGGGAGCGCGCGGCGCTCGCGGAAGCCCGTGCGGAGCTTCTGGGGAGGGATCCGCTCGCGGCCCTCGACCGGGGCTACTGTATCGTCGGGTCGGGACGGAGGGTCATGCGGAGCGCCCGCGACCTCCATCCCGGCGACCGGGTGATGCTGCTGATGAAGGACGGCCGGTGCAGGGCCGTCATCGAGGAAGTGACATATGACGAAGACGTTTGAAGAGATGCTCGAGGAGCTGCGCGGGATTGTCCGGCGGCTGGAGGACGGCGACGCGAGCCTCGAGGAGAGCATCTCCATATACGAGCGCGGTGCGCTCCTGGTGAAGCAGTGCGAGGACCTCCTCGGCGCGGCCGAGATGAAGCTCACGGAGCTTGGCCGGGACCGGTGAACCGATAATACCCCCGGGGAACGCCGATCTCAAACCGCGCACCCTCCCCGGGCCGGCCGGTCTCCCGGAGAGAGAGATCGGTGATCGAGAGGATCTCCCGGGCAAGGAAGAGCCCGAACCCCCGTTCGAATATATCCTCTTTCTCGGCGAGCGGTATACCGATGCCGTCGTCCTCGTAGATGATGGTGACTCCGCGGTCTGACTCGCGGGCAGAGATCCGTATCCGGGCGACGCCCCCGCCGTGCCGGAGCGAGTTGTCGATGAGGTTTGCAAAGACCTGGACGATGAGGGGGTCGGCATACACCTCGATATCGGCGACCTGCACCTCGACGGCTACCTCTCCCATATCGAGCCCTGCCGCCGCCTCGCGAGCGATCCGGCCCACGTCCTGCCAGATGGGTGCAGCCACGCCGATCTCCCGGTACTCCCCGGTGAAGACCATGTAGCGCCGGATCTCCCGGACGATCTCCTCCTCCTTCCGGTAGTACTCCTGCAGCTCCGGGTCTTTCGTCTCTTCGCGGGAGAGGTCGATGTAGCCGGTGAGCACGTTGAGCCGATTCAGGGTGTCGTGCCGGGTCACGTCCGAGAGCAGGTTGAGTTTTTTGTTCGCAAGGCGGAGCGCCTCTTCCGCCATCCGGGCAGCGCTCGTGTCGCGGCCCACCGACTGGTACTCGACGAGGGAGCCCGTCTCGTCAAAGAACGCCATGTGGGTCCACTGCTGCCACCGGATCTCGCCGTCCGGCATGACCACCCGGTGCTCGACCGCCAGTACCGGGTGAGCGGGGGTGAGGGAGTGAAGGCTCTTCTGGATCCGGGCCTGGTCGTCGGCCGGTATCGCGGGAGCGTAGCGCCGCCCGACGAGGTCGCCCGGCGGGATGCCGATGGAGCGGCAGTAAGCGTCGTTTGCAAAGGTGATGGTGCCGTCGGGGAGCCGGCGGTAGATCATCTCGGTCTGGTTCTCGACGATGGCGCGGTAGCGCTCTTCGCTCTTCCTGAGCGCTTCTTCGGCGTTGCGGCGATCCGTTATGTCCCGGATGTAGATGGAGATGCCTTCACGGGTGGGAACGGCGCGCACCTCGAAGGCGTGGTCCCGACCGCCGACGTGAAACCGGCACTCGCTCATGCCGGGCCGGCCGGTCTCCCGGACTTCGCGGAAGAACCCGACGACCTCTTCAGTCCGAAGGTCGGGGTAGACGTCGTAGATGCTCTTCCCGATGACCTCCTCTCCGGGGTGGCCCGAGAGGTTGGCCGCCACCCGGTTCCAGGATATGATCCGGTCCTCCTGGTCGAGCGCGAGGAAGGCGTCGCTTATGTTCCCGGTCAGTTCCCGGTAACGTTCTTCGCTCCTCCGGCGTGCCTCTTCGATCATCTTCTGCCCGGATACGTCGGATAGGATCCAGAGGTGCTCGATCGCCCCGTCACGCACGACCGCGACGGCCGCCCCGACCGGGAGGGTGCTGCCGTCGGGCCGTGCGAGCAGGAACTCCTGCACCGGGACCTCGTCGCCCCGCTCGAGCGCGGCGACCGCCGACCGGAAGGCGGAAAGAGACCCGGGGTGGAGGTGCGCCGGGAGGGAGAGACCCCGCAGGCGATCGGGGGCAGGACCGAGCAGCGCGCCCGCCGCCCGGTTCGCCTCCAGGATCACCCCGTCCGGGCCGGTGCAGAGGCACCCCGCCGGGAGGAGGGCGAGGCGGTGCCGGCACCGCCGGTACCCGGCATCGATGCTCCGGATCCGGGCGCTCAGGGTGTCGATCAGGTCGCAAAGCCCGGATCCGGGCAGGTCTCCTCCAGGGGCTGCGTCTTCGCCGACCGCGCGGATGCGGTGATCGAGGGCTTCCAGGAGATCGTCGAGCGCCGGGGTGGGGGGGTGCATACCTCACCCGTTCCCCCGCACCCTGAGCGGATAAATCTATCCCGGGTCCCCCGTATCCTGCCCATCAGGGGCGCTCTTCGCCGCAGGCGCCGTTACGGCCCCGGTATGCCGGCACCCGTCAGGGGCTCTCCGCCTCGAGTTCGACCACCAGATCCTCTCCCCGCCGGAGCGCCTCGATGAACTCCCGGGGGAGGGTGGCCGCGGTGTGATCGGAGCGGATGCCCACGGTCCGGTCGGATATAAAGTCGCTCCTCCGCCAGACAAGATCCGCAGGGTGGTCCAGGGTGAGCGCCGCGCTCCCCCGTGAGCGGACCTCGACGGTCACGCCGCCGGCGGTGAGGCGGGTCGTGAGGACCGCTCTCCCGTCGCGGAGAACCGCTTTCAAGCCGGGATCGAGGTCGGCGGCGCCTTTGTCGGCCCCGATGCCGATGATGCAGTCGCCTGTAGCGGTCAGCGTCTCGTCCCGCGTCACCTCAAACGTCGTCGGGTGGGCTCCCCGGACCAGCGGGTGCCCCCGTGCCCGCACGATATCCCTTGCCTTCATGCTTAATTAGGTGAGGACTTCTATTGCTAATGAATGATGAGTATCGTTTGCCCCGCCTGTAAAGAGGAGTGCGAACACCAGGTTCTCCGGGAAGCCGCCGAACTGGTGGTGCAGTGCAGTGTCTGCGGCCAGATCCACCGGATACCAAAGCCCCCCGAACCCCGCATCTTCACCGTCAAGGCGATCGTGAGCCGCGAGACGGAGTCGCAGGTCTGCAGCGTGGAGATGCTCGAAGACGAGGTCGTGAGCCTCGGGGACCATATCGCCGCGGAGTGCGGGGATGAGGTCTACGGGGTTGAGGTCACCGGCATAGAGGCCGGCGAGAAGAGGGTCCGTCGGGCAAAGGCCGAGGAGGTGACGACCCTCTGGACCCGGGGCATCGAGCAGGTCGTGGTGAAGGCCTCCATCCACTCCGGACGCACGACCATCCCCCTCTACCAGGCCGCGGAGGGGGAGGATGAGTTCGTCGTCGGAGAGGTCTACACCTTCGGCGGGCGGCGGATCCGTATATCGCATATCAAACTCCGCGACGGCCCGGTCATGCGCAAAGAGGGCTGGAAGACGGTGGCCAGCCGGGTGAAACGGATATACGGCTACCTCGAGGGGCGCTACCCGCGGACCTGAGAAGGGGCGGGGGCGGCATGCTCCTGCCGCCGGGTATATCGCGCTCAATGCGTGGGTCGTACCGTTGTCCGCACCGGGTATATCGCGCGTGAGGCGTTTCACCGCATATGATCGGCCAGCTCGCGCGTTGCCGCGAAGGGCGCGAAGTTCGGTGGATGGGTACCGGTAACTCCCTGTTCCAGGCTCCGCGAGAGGCCGTTTCATCGCTCATACCCTCGAGATCGCGCGAAGGGAGGGGAGGGGTAGCGATCGCTACGATAGAACAGGATGAGCCGGCGCCCTACCCGGGCAGGGGACGGGGCAGGTGCCGGCGGATAGCGGTCTCGAGGTCTTCGCGGTGGACGAGCCCCTCCATCCGCTCCCTGACCCTGTCGTCCTCGATGACGAGGGTCGTGGGGGTCACCCGGAGGTTATACTCTTTGATATAGTGCGGGTTCTTCACGGCATCGATCTCCTCGATGGTGATCCCGAGGTTCTGTTCCACCTCGTGAAGGATCGGGGCCTGTTCTTCGCACCCCATACACCCCTCCTGGTAGAAGTTTATCACTTTTATCGCCATATATGGGAGAAAGCAGGGAGACTATAAAAGGCTGTGGGGTAGGGGTTACCCCGTTATGCTGTTGAGGGTGATCTCGGCGCTGCCGTAGCGGTATACGATCGTAAGCGAGTCAGCAGTTTTTTCTGTCACTTTTCCGAACCGGAGCGCCGGGGTGGCGGTATCGTTGCCCATGGAGATATCCGGCGACGTCGTCAGACCGAGCGCGACCACGTCACCCACCTGCCGTTCCGTGAAGTTGAGCCCGATACCATCGACATCTTCCTGGCTCAGGTTCATCTCGAGGTTGTTCTCCCCGTAGGAGAAGCTGACGACCTTCACCTCCCCGGGGCGCATACCGACGAGCCCTTCGGATATGGCGTTGGTCTCAAAGCCGAGAAGGCCGAAATCCCCAAAGTCCGGCGGGTACTCGACCGGCAGGGTGGCGACGTTCTCGCCCGAGACCAGACCGCCGACGGGCATCGTCAGGCCTCTCGTCAGGAGGACGAGGTTCCCCTTCTCGTATTCGCTCGAGAAGAGGTTCTGGTCGGTCGTTATGATGGGGCGCCCGTCCTCGCCGCGGATGGTGTAGCCGATGGCCGCGTTGTTTCCTATCTGCGCCTTCTGGCTGCTCCCGAAGACCGGGGCGAAGTAGGTCCCCACCATGGCTACCGCAATCAGCAGGGCGATGCCCACGTAGCCCCATTTCAGCCACGCCTTATCGTCACCCTTCGGGGTTTTCTGCTGTGTCTTTTTCATCAGTGTACAATCGTCTTTGGGTGAAATAAAATAGTACCGTCGTGGGCGGGGAGGCATCCGGCGGGGTCGCGGATACGAGAACCCGGCCGCACACCAGAAACACGGGCCGGAGAGCCTCTGCCCGGTGCCCGGGGAAGAACCGCCCCTCACCAGCCTCTCTTCCACGCCGGCTCCGGGGCCTGCATGCCCCCTTAAGAGGGGATCTGCGCCTGGAGAAGCGTATCGCGCAGTCGTTCGAGCAGAACCTGCGTGGCTCGCTTATCGACATCGCCCTCGCTCATGTAACTGCTGGTATAGATGCAGGACGGGCAACCGCTCTCACAACGGCAGTCCGCGACCAGCCTGCAGGCCATCGCAAGGATGTCCGGGAGCAGCCCGGCAACCTTCTCCGACAACCCGATGCCCCCGGCAAAGTTGTCGTAGATGTACACCGTCGGCGCTCCGGTCTCTGCATCCCGGTACCCGGCATGGACGTTGATGTCATGCGCATCGCACATGATGAAGTAGGGCAGGATGGTGGGAATGACGTTTTCAAGCCCTCTCAGGCCGCGTTCAAACCCGGCGGCCCCGGAAAGGCCCGGCTCGTTGGGAGAGACCGGGATCGAGAACCAGGTCGCCCGGGTCTCGAAGTGGAGCGGGGGGAGGTCCAGGGAGATCTCGTTGATGACCTTCTCGTGCTTGATGACCCGGTAACCGGTGTAGCTCTCGCTGATGACGACATCCCCGGTATGGATATCGATGGATCCGGCCCGGGTCCGGGCACCGGGGCGGGTCACGCGGAGGCTGACCTCTCGCGCAGCCCGGGTGTAGTAATCGGTCTCCTCATACCGGACCCGGATCACCCTCTTTTCGGGGTCAAACTCATCGACGATATACGTCTGGCCGTCATGGAGGAAGACCGCACCCGGGTGGGCTTCACGGAATGCCTGGGCAGGGTCGAGCGTCTCAAGCAGTCTATGGCCGTGCATCAACAGGAACGAGTCCGACGATATCGAGTTCAGTCTCACGGACCCATGAGGCCAGGTCTCGCTCCCCGCGTACGTCCAGCCGGCCCCGGTCTGCCGGAGGTCTCCCCGTGCGGCCAGTTCCCGAAAGGTCTCCATGATCGTATCCCCGAAAGCCTCTCTGTCCCGGCCCGGTTCGAGGGGGAGTTCCTGTGCCGCGCAGAGGATGTGGTCCGCGCGGATATACCGGTTCTCAAGATCCAGGACCGCGTTCTCGTGCGGACGGGCAAAGAAATCCTCCGGGTGGCGGGTGAAATGCTGTTCGAGCGGGTTTGCGTAGGCAACCATGATGGCGACGGACTCTGTCGCCCGCCTCCCCGCCCTGCCCGCCTGCTGCCAGGTCGACATCATCGTCCCGGGATACCCTGAGAGGATGACGCAATCGAGCGACCCGATATCGATGCCGAGTTCAAGGGCGTTTGTCGAGACGATACCGAGGAGCGAACCGTCTTTTATCTGCTGCTCGATCCGCAACCGGTCCTCCGGCAGGTAGCCGCCCCGGTATGACCTAACCCGCTGTGCCAGGTGCGGGTAGTCGTCCCTGAGCGCTTCTTTCGTCCAGAGCGCCACAAGTTCGACCAGCTGGCGCGACCGGGCGAAGCAGAGCGTCTGCGTCTCCATCCTGACGCAGGCCGCAAGTAGTTTTACCGTCTCGTTATGCACGGAGAGCGCAACCGTATCTTCCTTCGCACCCTCCGGTTTGGGGTTGTAGAGGACGAAGTGCTTTGAGCCCCGCGGGGATCCGTCGCGGCTGATGTGGACGACCGGCCGGCCGACGAGTTTTCCGCCGAACTCCTCGGGGTTTGCGATGGTGGCGGACGAGAGGATGAACTGCGGATCCGAGCCGTAATGGGCGCAGATCCTCTCCAGCCTCCGGAATACCAGGGCGACATTCGACCCGAAGACCCCGCGGTAGGTGTGCGCTTCATCGACGACGATACATTTGAGGCCGGCAAAGAACGACGCCCATCTTCTGTGGGTTCCGAGCATGTAGTGCAGTTCATAGGGGTTTGTCAGGATCACCTTCGATGTGCAGCGGATACGGTCGCGCTCGTCGCCGGGTGTATCTCCATCGAACCTCTCGGCGTTGACGATGATCCTGGTCGCCGCCTCAAACTCCTTCAATGTTTTGTACTGGTCGTTTGCGAGCGCCTTGATCGGGTATATGTAGAGCGCTGTCGCGCGGGGGTTGTTTAACAGGATCTCGAAGATGGGGATGTTGAACGCGAGTGTCTTCCCGCTTGCCGTCGGCGTGGTCAGGATGATGTGGTTGCCGCCGCGGATCCGCTCGATTGCCTCGCACTGGTGGGTATAGAGCCGGATCCCCTTCTGCTCCAGGTATGCCGCAAGCGGTCCGGGGAGAGGAGGGGAGACTATACCGCAGGCGGGTTTGTGCGAGGGCAGCCTCTCGATGTGCGCAACCTTATCTCTGCAGTGCTTATCTGTCCGGAGAAACCGGAGTATCTTCGCGGTTTTTCTGGAGCGGCGCCTCGAAACGGGGGGAGCCGCGCCAACTCCCGCCTCATCCTCCTTCTCCGGTGCCGCCTCATACCGGGGAGGGAGCTCCGCCACCCCGACGGCGGATCCCGGGTTCAGGAGCGCTTTCTCCCGCATCCGGGCGGCCTCGGCGAACGCCGGGTCGATCTCGAGCGCGCGATCGAAGCAGCGGATCGCCGCATCGACCTCCCCGGCACTGAGCCTCGCAAGCCCGAAGGCATACCAGGTATCCCTCTCTTCATAGACGTCGTGAGTCTTCATCCCCACCGCCTGATGACGATCACATGGTGCGATAAAGGGTTAATCTGTTCTGTTTCGCCCTCACACCGGTTCACTCATCGGAATACAGCAGTATCTGCTGGTAGGAGACACCTTCCGGCTCCATATCCAGCCCGGCATCGAATGCGACCTTCGGCCTGCTCCTGTAGGTGAAGGTGAGCCCGCCGGTGCTCTGGAGGTGTTCGAGGATGGTCTTCATCTCCTCGTAGATCGGGTACCGGCCGGTCCCCGTGAGGGTCACCCATGCCCGGGACCGGGTCAGCGCGACGAAGAGGCTGTTCCTGAGCGGGATGCTCTCGTCGTTTCTCCCGATGATGTCAAACCCGAGGATGTAGACCACGTTCCCCTCGTTCCCCTTCGCCCGGTTGATGCCCGAGACGGTGACGCAGCCCGTCTCGGAGAAGGTGTCCGGTTTTGCACCGATATCAAGCCGGTTCCGGCCCGAGGCCGAGGATATGTAGGTCTCGATGCCACGCTCCATGAGTTCTTCTGCCACGCTGCGCACCCCGGCATTCGACCTGGCGTTGAGGGAGACGACCAGAATGTCCTCGGGACGTAGTCCGTTCACGGCGATATCGCGCTGTATCGAACGCGCGACAAACGATGCCTCTTCCTCGCGCCGATCAACTATCTGGAGGTCGATGAGGTGCCCTTTCCAGAGGTCGGGCACGATGTTTGCCGTGTACTCTTCCGGGCGGGTGATCCTCACCTGGCGGCCGCTCTTGAACTCCCCCTCTACGTCGTAACCCAGCGCGTTCCATTCGGCCTTTGTGGTCGGGCCGGCGAGCATGCCCTCGCGGAAGAAGAGGCCCATGCCTATCGCGTGCGCCGCCATGAGGACCGGAGCGGGTGTGCGGTAGCACTTTCTCATGATGACGCTTTTCTGGAGTTTGAACTCCTCGCCGAAGATCTCTCTTGACGAGGGTATTTTGATGCTGCTCGTATTCTGGTACTCGTCGTATGCCCAGATCAGGCGCCTCTTCTCCGGCCTATCGGGGTCCGGCGGGCAGAGCGACTGGTATGCCATCCAGAAGAACGGCTGCTTTCCCCGGTAGAGGAGGTCTTCGCGGTCGACGACGAGGTCCTGGCCTTCGTCGATGAGGACGGCATCAAAGAGCGGGTCGAGCGGGAGGTTTCTGCTCTCCTGGATCTGGAGGAAACTCTTGCATGCCCGTGCGAAGAGTTCGTTTGGTGTCTGGTGCCGGTCCCCCCTGAGGTCTTCGGGGGAGAAGAAGTCGGTGTCGTAATGGTCGCAGAGCATCCGGTAAAAGCCCGTTCTGCCGGCGCTTCCCCACGCGTGAAGTATCTTGAGCGTGCTGTGCGGGTTCTCCGGGTCGAACTCTCCGCCGTACATGCGGCAGTAAAACTGGACCCAGTACTCGATGTACTCGTAGAGCGAGCGCGTGAAGAAGGTGTATACGATCCGGAGATCGGGCTGCTCGCAGTGCATGTAGGCCGCTTTCTGGCAGAGGATATGGGTCTTTCCCGATCCGGCTATGCCCCTGAACCTCTGCGGTTCGGAGACGGCCTCTTTTGCCAGCCGTTCGACTTCGATATCGCCCTGGACGAACTGCATCCTCAACTTCCGCAGTACGTCCCTCCGCGATGCGCCGCCCGGGTCTTTCACGCTCACCCTCTCATATCCTCTCGCCGGGATGAGGCTTATGTTATCTGATCGCTGCCCGGCAACCGGGTTCGTTATGATAACGATAGTGCCCGGAGTATAGGGTGGGCGGTGCCCGGAGGGTGAATGCCACCGTCTGTATTGCCGGGAAGGGTGCGGTGGATACGGGAAAGAGGCCTATGGCATCTTCACGCGCCCCATACAGGAGGTGGAGCAGATCCCGTTGCGACCGCTTCTGCCCTCTTGCCGGCGGCGTCGGGGGGAGGAGCGGCTCTGCGTGGCTGTATCTGCGGTATCGATCTCGTGGGCACTACCGGGCAGTCACCCGCCGGGAACCAGCCCGCTCACGCACGCGATATGCTCCCCGGCCTTCGTGATCCGGATCGAGAAGTGCCGGCCCCGCCACTCCCGCTCCACGTAACCCTGCTCCTCGAGTTCCCTCAGGTAACCGCGGTTCGTCCGGTTCAGGAGCGCCCGCTTCTTTTTTGCCCGCTGGTAGCCGTCCCGCTCGGCCGTGTGCAGCCTCTCGTAGCCGTGGGTGTTTGCGCCGTGGAAGAACTCGATGATCTCCTCGCTCGTCATGCCGCCGGCCTCTTTGCGCCGGAAGAGCTCGACGAGGAGCCTGACGTTCTCGGGCCGCGGCATCATGATCCGGAAAGGCTGGAAGACCTCTGTCCTGACGGTCTTGACGATCGAGAGGCCGTGCTCGCACTCTTCACCGTCCGCCGTCGCGTAGCGGTCGGCGCTGACATAGTAGAGCATGGCCTCGTGGACCATCGCGGCGAGCGTCACCGCGACGGAGGTCTTCCGGCCGCAGGAGGACATGTTGACGTAAACGGCGTTGCCGGCCTCCTTCTCGGTGCGGATCAGGTAAGAGACGACCTTCAGGACGTCGAGTATATCAAACATGGCGACCGGGACGAACGTCACGGCGATACCGAGATCCTGCAGCTGCTCCGTCACCCGGCCGACGAAGTAGTGCTGCTTTCTGACCATCCGGGGGTCGAGGCCGGCGTCCGGCGGGACCGCGAGGATGTAGGCGCGGTCGGCCTTGTTCTTCGTGAACGGCGCCACCGCCCGGTCGATCTCGTGGCCGAGGGGGATGATGTGGACGACGTCGCGCAGGCCCCCCGGCAATGGATCGTTCTTAGTGGTCATGCTCATCACAATATTCACTGAATACACGTGAAGTTGTTAATGTTTCGATCCGGCGCATGCTCATCTGTAGGAGGTATCAAACCATGAGAACCAACCTTCAGGGGCTTGCCGGGCGGCGGGGGACCGCCGTCTTCCGGCAGTACGGGGCCTGCCGGGGCAGGGGATGCGCCGGGCGGTCCATCCTGCTCGGGCAGGTCCGCGACCTTGCCGACCGCGCCCGGATCAACTACACCGCCGGGTTCGACGCAGTGGGAGACCTTCGCCGCGGCGATATCGTCCGGCTCACGGCCGCAATCGACGGCTACGTCAAGGGCTACCGGAGGGAGAAGATCGACGACCGGTTGATGCGGCCGCCGGCGGTCGACTACCGCCTGAAATTTCCCCGCCGGGCAGAGAGGATCGGCGGGGCACCCTCTCCGGAGGTGAGGTAATGGAGGAGCAGGTCGGCCGGCTGCTCGACGATCTCGACTTTCCCGCCCTCTACCGGGGATACACGTGGCGGGACGATACCTGGGAGAGGGGGTTTTTGGAGATCCTCGACCTTGAGCGGGAGGTGACGGCCGCCGCGCGGAGCCTGGCGCTCGGGCTCGACCACGTGCAGAAGATCGCCCGCCGGGACGATCTCCTGGCCCCGGCCCGGATCGCCGTCACCCTCTACATCGGCAGCGCCCCGGCATACTGGCTGATGCTGGAGCCGGAGGAGACCATCCAGACCGTCGAGAGACAGATCCGGGGGCTCGGGCCGGTATGTGCGAGCAAACTCCTCCGGTTCGCCGTCCCGCAGGTCTTTGGCACGCTCGACGCCCGGCTGATCAGGGTCTTTGGCCGCGGCGACTCCGGGAGCCAGCGCTATCCCCTGCTCGACCTTGCCGTGGAGCCTTCCGGGGATCGGTGGGCGATCCCTGCCGGGCAACCGGGGTGGCCGGGGGAGTACGGAGCGTGGGCAGGGGCCCTGCAGGCGGTTGCGGGCGGTCTCAACCGCGATGAGGTCTCCTGCCCGCACCCGGCGGGGTTTGCCGCCGCGGGCCTCCGGAGCGAGGGTATCTGGGCCGCGGCGGATGTGGAGATGGCGCTCTCCTGCTATGCGGCGGGGGTGCTGCGGGGGGAGGAGCGGAAAGACTCTGTCACGGGAGTGGTCTGATGGCGCATGCCGAGCGGTGCGGGGAGCGTAAGAGGGAGGAGTATACCGCGCTCTCCAGGGGCACCGGTCTGGATGCTCCTGGAATCCGGTGCATGCCGCCGGCCTCCCCTCACTCCAGGTACCGGATGATTGGTTCCAGGTCTCGATACCCGACCAGGTGTCCTGCCGCCCGACGCTGGGACCGATCGCCCCCATAGACCACGAACGAACGATCCGGGGCGTTGCCGGAGAGTTCGTTCCAGTAGGCGATCTCATTGAAGAAGTCGGGGCTTGGCGTTCGGCCCGATTTGATCTCGACCGGGATGGGATCCCACCCCATATACTCGATGATACAGTCGATCTCGTGCCCGAGTTTGTCCCGCCAGAAGTAGAGGTTGGACTCCTTACCCCGGTTGAGGCGGAACTTCAGGAACTCCGCTATGATGAGCGATTCAAAGAGCCCTCCCCTCAGGGGATGGTAGATGAGATCGTCGGCGCCCTGCACCCCGGCCAGGTGCGCAGCAAGACCGGGGTCCGTGAAGTAGAGTTTCGGCATCCTGACAAGCCGCTTGTTGAAGTTCTTGTGGTGGGGCCTGACCTGGACGATCAGCATCGACGTCTCGAGGAGTGATAACCACTCTTTCGCCGTGTTGTGGGTGATGCCGCAGTCATGTGCGAGGGATGAGTAGTTTACCACCTGGCCGGATCGGTAGGCGCACATCTTCATGAACGTCTGGAACGCCGAGAGGTTCTGCACCTGCTTGAGAAGGCGGAGATCGCGCTCGATGTAGGTCTGGATGTAGGATGAATAGAAGTCTCGCGGGTGAACGGCACTGCTGTAGGGGCGGGGGAAGAGGCCGGCGTAGAGGAGCTCCTCGTAGCGTTCAGCCTCGAGGCCGGCGCGGGCAAGCTCTCCCATCGAGAGGGGGAGGAGTTTGACGATCCCGACCCGACCGGCGAGCGACTGGGATATCCGCTCCATCATCAGGAAGTTCTGCGACCCCGTGAGGATGAACTGTCCCGGCCTCTGGTTCGCGTCAAGGACTCCCTGGAGGTACGAGAAGAGTTCCGGAACCCTCTGCACCTCATCGAGGATTGCCCCGGTCTTCTCGTAGTGTATGAGAAAACTGCGGGGGTCCTCCTCCGCGAAGGCCCGGGTGTCGGGGTCCTCGAGTAAAACATAGGGCAGGTGGGGGAATACCGACCGGACAAGCGTCGTCTTTCCCGACTGGCGGGGGCCGATGACGGCCACTGCCGGAAAGCCAAGAGCGAGCGACCGGATCTGCGCCTCTGCATCCCGCCGGATCATCCTCTGTGGGGGGCTGGACATATTGTAAATAGCATTTACAATTTGTCCACATAAGGGTATCTGCGCCGGACCCGTGCAGCGGGATATCCCGCGCCGGGGTCGTCAAACGAATGCCGGCGTGCCTGACCCGCTGATCCGCCCCGGCACCGGAGCCCTTAATACTAATCCAGATTAGTACTAATCATGATTAGGGAATTCGTCGACCGCGAGACCGAGCGTGCCCTCCTGGAGGAGGAGTGGCAGAAGGACGGCGGCCGGCTGATCATCCTCTACGGGCGCCGCCGGATAGGAAAGACCCGGCTGGTCACCGAGTTCGTCCGCGGGAAAGAGGGTATCCTCCATTTCGCCGAGGACACCGCGCCGCAGATCCAGATCCGGCGGCTTCAGGAGGCGATAGCCCGGTCCTTCGCCGACCCGCTCCTTGCAACGCTCGATATCACGACATGGGATCAGCTCTTCACCTACATCACCCGGATACCGCTCACGGAGCGCCGTTACCTCGTTATAGACGAATTCACCTACCTGATCAAGAACGACCCGACCATCCTCTCCGCGCTCCAGAAAGCCTGGGACACCGCCCTTGCCGGGTCAAACTGGTGCATCCTCCTCTCCGGGTCGATGCTCGGGTTGATGACCGACAGCGCGCTCTCCTACACCTCCCCCCTCTACGGGAGGCGGACCCGCGATATGCTCCTTGGGCCGCTCCGGTTCCGCGATGCACGGCAGTTCCTCCCTTCGTTCTCCTTTGGGGATGCTCTCAAAGCCTACCTGACCATCGGCGGGATCCCCGAATACCTCCTCAAGGCCGGAGACTACAGAAGCTACGAGACCTTCGTCGAGCGGGAGTTCTTCAACAGGTACGGCTACTTCTACCGGGAGCCCTACTTCCTCCTCTCACAGGAGTTTCGGGAACTCAAGACCTACCAGGCGATCCTCAATGCCATCGCCGTCGGCAACACGGCCCCGGGCACCATCGCCCAGTTTTGCGGCATGGATGCCCGCCACCTCTACCCCTACCTCGAGGCGATGACGCGCCTCCGGATCATCGAGAGGGAGCTGCCCCTCCTCGCCAGCCGGCGGCAGGGGTTGTACCGCATCGAGGACTGCATCTTTGACTTCTGGTATAACTTCGTCTTCTCTCACCGGCAGGCGATCGAGATGGAGAATCACCCGATCGATACCATCGATACGAACCCCTACTTCGGCAAACAGTTCGAGGTTTTCATGCGAAACGAGCTCGCCCGGGCGGCCTTTCCGGGGTACACTATCGGCCGGTGGTGGTACCGCGGCGATGAGGTCGACCTCGTCGCCACCAGGGAGAGCGACGCGAGCATCGTCTTTGGGGAATGCAAGTGGGGAGATCTCACGGAGCGAGAAGCCCGCGGCGTGCTCACGCGCCTTGTGCAGAAAGCGGAGCGGATCCGCCACGACCGCTACACCCACGAGCGCTTCTGCCTTGTCGCGGGCGGCGTCGAGGGGAAAGGCCGGCTCCGCGAGGAGGGGTTCCTCGTCTACGACCTTGCAGACGTCGAGGCGGCATGCAGCGCCGGGCAGGCCCCGGCCCGGACGTATTCGAGCCCGGAGGAACGGTGAGGGGTGCTCCACGGGAGCCCGGTCTCGTATGCCGGCCCCGTGGTGCGAGGTTCTTCCCGTCTGCCTCGTCCGCCTTCGACGGCATGGCCGCCCCCCTGCCTTCCAGGGTGCGCCGGCAGGATCTGTTGTGAGACTGAATACTTTTTGTATTCAGATGAATACATTATTTATCCTTTTGAATACATGATGTATTCATGCTCGAAGCGCTCATCCCATCAAAGGCCCGGGTGAAACTCCTCACCCTGTTTCTCCTCAACCCGGAGAGCGAGTTTTACATCCGCGAGATCGTCCGCATGACCGGCGAGAACATCAATGGGGTGCGCCGCGAACTTGCAAACCTGGAGTCGTTTGGGCTTCTTATCGGGAGACGGCGGGGGAACCAGCACTACTTCACGGTCAACCGTGACTTTTTCCTCTACACCGACCTCCAGCAACTCGTGCTCAAGACGGAAGGGGTTGCACGGGTTATCCGGGAGAACCTCTCTTCCCTGCAGAATATCGAGTGCATGTTCATCTACGGGTCGTTTGCAAGAGGTACCGCAGGGGGAAGGAGCGATATCGACCTCTTCATCGTGGGCGATGTGAACGAAGAGGTGCTGATCCCGCTCGTGCATACAGGCGAACGCGCGATCAACCGCGAGATCAATTATACGCTCATGCGCGGCAGCGAGTTTGCACAACGAAGGGAGACCGGAGATCCTTTCGTAAAGAATGTAATGGGCGAGAGAAAGATCATGATCATTGGATCTTGCGATGATCGAGGATCTTGAGAGGCAGGGACTGATCCAGAGGCTCCCTCCCGACCCGAAAAAAGTGGCTGATGCGATGGCTCTTGCTCGCCGGGATATTGATACCGCTCGTACGCTTCTTTCGACCGATTGCGACTGGGCGTATACTATCGCCTACAACGCAGCCCTCCAGGCTGGCCGGGCTCTTATGTTTGCGAAGGGATATCGTCCGGACGGCGCAAACCAGCACATATCGGTGGTGAAGTTTGCCGGACTCTTCCTCAGTGAGGGTGACGCCCTTGTCTTTGATCGCATGCGCCGTAAAAGACACAGTTCGGTCTACGACACCGTAGGCACGATATCTGCGGCCGAGGCAGAATTTGCAGTGAGCGCAGCCGTGGCTCTGGTGCAGAAGGTTACGACGCTCCTTGGGTGACCTCATCTCAACTACCCCCGACGAGAAGAAGGGGGGCTCCTCGGCCCACGATCCTGAAGGCTTCCCGGCCTTCGCCGCCACTACCGCAGCTCTTCTCCCGTATCCCGGTGCATCACTTCGCTTCCCCCATCGCCGGCTCCCGTACGCAATGCAGGCCCGATAGCGAACCAGACCGCGAGCCGGAGGCGCGTGACGGCCGGCCGGGACGCAGGTGAAGCCAGCGGATATCCCGGGCTATGCCGGGCTCGCGACCGGGATGAGGGGAAGGAGATTTTCGATGGCGGCCGGCCCGATAACCACCGGGGACAGCGGCCGCCGGAAAAAGCGAGATGGATCGTTATACGCTTCAGGGGAGATTACTCGGTCGTCTTCCCGTCAAAATGCTCTTCCCGGGCCATGGCCTCTTCGCGGGTCTTTCGCACGACCTTATCCTGGTGCTCGGGCGGGGAGTAGATCGTGTAGAGCTTGAGGTCGGCAGTCTTAGAGGTGTTCAGGACGTTGTGGTTCGCACCGCTCGGTACAACCACCGCGCTGCCATCCCTGACGGCGTGCTTCACGCCGTCGATCACGACGGCCCCCTCGCCCTCCTCGAACCGGAAGAACTGGTCGACATCGTCGTGAACCTCTGCGCCGATCTCCTCACCGGGCTTGAGGCACATCAGCACGAGCTGGCTGAACTTCCCCGTGTAGAGGACCCTGCGGAAATCCGTATTCTTTACCGTCTCTGTCTCGATATCTGTCACAAATCCTTTCTTCATTGCGCAAGCCTCCCGATGATCGGGGTTATAGGGTGTTAATGCTCCAATGTGGGGCGCCGCCGGTATTTCTGTATTCTGGTTGGTGCCTTAAACCCGGGCCCGAAATCTTCAACGGGTGATCCTCAACGACCGGCTCGCCCGCCGGCGGGTTCACTGCCCGGGAATCGCGGGGTAGAAGGGGGCCGGCCCGGTGCCTCGCGATCCCGGGGCCAATCGAGCGAAGAACGCCCGGGAGCCTGCGCCCGCCGGCGGCCCGGCACCGGGGCATACACCGGGGCGGTTCGGCGGCGACCCTTCAAGTGCAAATACCGGCACCTCAAAGGAAGGGGATCACCTGCCGCCCTTCTTCACTTCCGCGATCATCTCCTCGACTTCCTTGTAGCCGTGCTGGTAAAATCCATCCTCGGTGGGCTCGATCTCCCGGAGAAGCCGCAGAAACTCCCCTGCATGCTCCTTCTCTTCATTCGCGACGTCGCGCATCACCTTCTGGACCAGCGGATCGTCGGTCGACTCGGCTATCTGCTCGTAGAACTGGACCGCCTCGTACTCGGCGGCGATCGAGAACCGGATCGTCCGGATGAGCTCACCCCGGTCCAGCCTGCGCTCCATCCTGTTCCCGGAGAACGGGTTTGCAAACTCGGGCATCGTACATGACCTCCTGCAGGGAAGGGCGGGCCTCCCCCGCGCCCATGCAGCGGGACGCTATATATAGGTTGGGGCCGGTTGCTGCCGGAGCGTGCGTTCTGGACCCGGGGGTAGAGGGGGGCCGGGAACGACTCAAAAACCCGGATCCCGGGGCGACGAGAGCCGCACTCGAAAAGCCCGGGCTCACCGGGTATCGCCGGCGGGCGCAGGCTCACCAGACCCATGCCTGGTTGACCCAGTGATCGTAATCGCCCGGCCACTCGGGCTTCTCACCGGCGATGACCGCTTTGAACTTCTCCTGGAACCGCTTGTGGAACGCCTCGATCTGCGGGTACTGCCGCCGGGTCTGGATCGCTTCGGCAAGCGTCTTTCCAAGCTCGTGAGCAGTCTCTTTTGCCTTTGCCAGGGCACCCGGGTCCTTCCCGATCGCGACCCCCACGTTGCCGACCGGCGTTGCGCCGAGCATCTGGAGGAAGTGATTCAGGTACGCGACGACCGCCGGTTCGGCGTGATCGCCCGACGTGGCGACCGAGCACCCGTACTTCCCCGTGAGCGACTGGCACTGGATCCCGTCGGCCATCCGGTCGATGAGCAGCTTCATCTGGCCGGTGACCAGGTCGAAGTACACGGGTGAGCCGAGGACAAGCCCGTCGGCGGCCTTGATCTTCTCATACAGGTTGGGGAAGTCGTCTTCATCGACGCATTTGCCCTCCTGGAAACAGGCGCTGCAGGCGTTGCGGAACTTAAGGTCAAGGTCGATAAGGTGCACGACATCGACCTCTGCACCCTTCTCCTTCGCACCCTCAAGGACCGCCTCAATGAGCTGCAGGGTGGCGCTCCTCCCGCCCCGGGGGCTTCCATTGATACCGACTATCTTCATAATGGCAACTCCGGACAGCGGCGCCCATCGACGGCACCGGTCATAAAGCTTGTCGACGGGTTTTGGCCGGCGCATCCTGCCGGGTCATGGAACAGAACCCGCCGGGTGCGAGGGCTTTCCCCGGGAAAGAAGCGTAACCGTGGCCCGTTGAGTAATACCACGGGGGCCTAACCGGATCGGGGAAGGATTGCCGCGACCGTTATCGCGTAGGTGATCGTCTCCCCTGCAAGCGGGTGGTTGGCGTCGATCGTGACGCTCTTTTCGGTCACGTCGGTGACGGTCACCAGGCAGGGCTTTCCCATCACTTCCACCTTCAGGAACTCGCCGGGCACCGGTTCGTGGTCGAGGTTCAGTCTCTTGCGCTTCATCGTGATCACGAGCCGGCTGCGATACTTCCCGTAGGCCTTCTCCGGGGGCAGCACCACGGTCACCGTCTCGCCCGGCTCCCTCCCGATCAGCGCCTCCTCAAAGAGGGGATTGATCTGGCGCTCTCCAAGCGTCGCCCTGACCGGCTCGCCGGCCCGGGTATCCTCGAATATCTCCCCATCAGGGCGGGTGCTGGTGAAGTGCAGGAGCAGGGTGTCGCCGTCTGTCACGGGAGCCATAGGTACCGATCAGGTTTGTCGGGCAGTTGCTTTAACGTAGCAGGTGATCTCGTAGAGGTAATCGATGCCGTTGCTCGTCTTGGTCCGGACAACCGTTCTCATCCGGTAGTATGATCGGCCTGCCTGCCATAAGGATCTTTCCGCTTGAGAACGCGAGGGGCTCTCCGCCGGAAAATACGTCATGGCAGCCCGGTCCGGGGCGATAGAGGGCGATCGGGGCTCGTCGCCACAAGCCTTAAGTGCAACCCCCGACCGTAATGGCCTGACATGATCTTCATCGATCCGCGGTACGTGTTTGTCCTTCTGCTCGTGATGGGCGGGTCCTACACGCTCCTCTGGGCATGGGTGATGAGGAGCAGCAGAGAGAAGGTCGGATACGATGATATCACAGAAGGGCTGGAACTCCTTCGCCGGCGGCTCTACTCCGTCATAGTCCTGGCAGCCGTCGTCGTGTTCCTGGGCACCCAGGTCGCCCTTCCGTATCAGCCGGTCAGGGACATCACGGTAGGAGAACCCGTCCTCGTCATCAATGCAACGACGTCGCAGTTCGCCTTCACGTTGAGCAACACCACGATCCCCGCCAATGTCCCGGTGGAGTTTGCCGTAACATCGATCGATGTGAACCACGGGTTCGGTATATTCGACCCCGACGGGAGGATCATCGCTCAAACGCAGTCCATGCCGGGATACACCAACCGCCTGATCGTCAATTTCACCCGGCCGGGGCCGTACAGGATCCACTGCCTGGAGTACTGCGGGGTGGACCACTGGGGAATGGAGGCAGCCTTCAATGTCGAGTGATGCGGTCCCTCCCGTAAAGACACCCTCCCTGCCCGCCAACTACGGAGGCGTGCTCCGCTTTACCCTGACCGGCATGGTGTTTGCCTTCGTCATGTTCGTCATCATGGGTATCTTCGGCCTCACCATGAGGACGGAGCAGTCGGGGCTCCTGAACCTGCTGGGGCCCGAACTCTTCTACCGGATCATGACCCTGCATGGCCTCTCCATGGTCTCCCTCGCCCTGTTAGGATCGATTGCGGGGTTTGCCGCCGTCATCGGGCGGAGGGTGGTCCTGGATACCCGCTGGCTCTGGGCCACCTTCTTCTTCTTTTTTATAGGGATGATGTTTGTCCTGTTCAGCACCCTCGGGGGAGGGTTTGCGGCTGCCTGGACCGCACTCTACCCTCTGCCGTTTCATGGGGGGTATGCCTTCTGGGGGGTGATAGGGGCGACGGTCGGCATAGGGTTCGTGCTCGTCGGGCTCCTGTTCTACTGTGTGCTGATCACCCGCACGGTCTCTCGCGCCCACGGGGGAGTCGTCAACGCGCTGGGGTGGCCCCTCATCGTCCGGAGGACTGCTCGCCAGGAGAACCTGTCCATCCTGGATGTGCTCGCGGTGGCCGTCGCAATCCCCGGGATCGTCGCCGTCATAGCCGGCTTTACCTGGCTCATCCCGCTCTGGCTGCAGGCGTCCGGGCTGATCCAGAGCATCGATGTGCTCTTCATGAAGAACTTCGACTATCTCTTCGGGCATCTCCTGGTGAACCTGACCATCTACTTCGCCGCCGGGCTGATGTACTTCCTTCTGCCCGCCTACACCGGCCGGGCCTGGAAACTGAGCCGTACCTACGCCCTCGCCCTCAACGCCATCACGTTCATCGTTCCCATCATCTACCTCCACCACCTTTACCAGGATTTCGCCCAGCCCCTGGCGTTTCAGGTAGCGGGCCAGATAGGAACCTACGTATCGGTGATACCGGTGATCCTGATCACGCTCTTTGGGGGGCTCTCCCAGTACTACCGCTCGGGCATCCGGTGGGATGTAACCACCATCTTTCTCGCCATCGGCCTCTGGGGGTGGATGTTTGGAGGCATGGCAGCAGCGCTCGATGCAACCATCGCCGTCAACCAGGTGATGCACAACACCCTCTGGATTCCCGGCCATTTCCACACCTATTTCCTCCTGGGTGCGGTAGTCTTCCTCTGGGGGTTCCTCTTCTCCATCCTTCGCACCCTCTCGGGAGCCGGGAGCAGCCCCCGCACGCGGTATGCCGCGGCGGCATACGGGGTCGGGGGGGCCGGGTTTACCCTTATGTTCCTTGCATCCGGGGCATCCAGTATCCCCCGGCGGTACGCCGTGCACTTCCCCGAGTGGCAGATATTCGCCTCGATCGCGGTTCCTTTCATCATTCTCATCGGTGTCGGCGTTATCTGGATAGGCTACGTCATGCTGTCCCGGGTGCCCCGGGCCTGGGAACGCACCCGGGGTCCCGTAGATATACTGCCGGAGGGGGGGTCGTAGGGTATGGAGGGGAATGGAAAGGCTGATCGGGGCCGTACCGGACGATCCACAAAGATCTTCGCCAGTTTTACCGCGGTGGCGACGCTCATCGCCATGGCCTATCTCAATCCGGCCCTGGGGGAGTCCTTCACCATCCACATGGTCTATCATATGATCCTGATCGGGGTACTTGCACCCTCTCTCCTTGCCGCTGATTTCTTCCTGTGGTGGCTGCCGCCCGGAACGCTCAGGAAGCGGACCCTGTACCGGACCCTTCGCCGCGGCCTCTACGCGATCAGTTACCCCGTCACGGCGTTTATCCTCTCCACGGCCGTCCTGTGGTTCTGGCACATACCCATCCCGTACGACATCACGCTCACCGATATGCCCGTGCACATCCTCGAGCACGTGACCCTGCTCATTGCGTTCATCGCATACTGGGCACCGCTTGTCCCCGGGTCACGGCTGCACCTTCCCGTCATCAGGACAAACGAGGGGAAGGCGTTGTACCTCCTTGCCGGCGCCATGCAGGGGATGATCCTCGGCGCGATCATAACGTTCCAGGACCAGATCGTCTACCTGTACCCGTCGACCGCCCACCTGCCCGGCGTTACGCTGCTCGGGGACCAGGAGATGGGAGGGGCGGCCATGTGGTTCATCGGCGCGATAATCTACGCGGTCGCGGCGATCCTCTCCTTCCGTTCGACCGATCCGGACATCCATAGAGATGTCCCGCCCGCAAGGGGTGCGATCGGCGGGCAGGAAGAGTGAGAGATATTACCGTGCGCTGCCGGCTTACCCTGATTCCTACAGCGCCGGCAGGCCGTCCGCCAGCACCAGGAAGGCGAAGAGCACGCTCATCAGGTACACGATGGAGAAGGAGAAGAGGCGCACCGCCCTCTCATCGGATGGGGATACGAGAAGCCTTCTGCTCAAGGAGAGGAGGAAGAGGCCGGCCGGGATCGTTATGGCGAGAGTGATCCGGTCGATCGCCGTGAGGAACGGTATGAGGACGGTGAGACCCGCTGTTGCCGCGTTCCAGAGGAAGATGGCCTGCGCCGCGGGGTATCGCCCTGCCCTGGCGGGGAGCATGGGGATGCGGGCAATACGGTAATCCTGGTCCCGGTATATGGCGAGCGCCCAGAAATGCCCCGGAGTCCAGAGGAACCCCACGAGCGCGATCAGCACCGGGGTGAGCGTGGGGAATGGTGCGCCGGTCGCGGTCCACCCCGCAAACGCGGCAAAACAGACCGCCGTCCCGCCCAACACCACGTTCAGGTGGCTTGCCCGTTTCAGCCAGGCGGTATAGATGATGAGGTAGATGCCTGCGCCCGCCGCCATCATGGCGGCTGCAAGGAACGGAAGGATCAGTACGGCGGCCAGGAGTCCTGTCGTCAGCAGGAGAGAGCCAAAGAGGAGAACCCGGCGAGGGGAGAGGGCATTCCTGGGGATAACCCTCCCCGAAGTCCTTGCCATCACCCGGTCGATATCCCGGTCATACCAGCAGTTGATCGCGCCGCACCCGCCCGCCACCAGGTATCCTGCGGCAAGAAACGTGCAGAGGTGAACGGGGGGCGGGTGCGATGCAGCAAGGAGGAAACTGACCAATCCTACGAAGAGATTCAGGAATACCACCTTCGGTTTGGTCAGCTCCAGGTATGCCGGCAGTACTCCCCGATGCTCCATCGATCTCCGGCAACCCTCGTGATACCTTCCCATATTTAGTTATCCCCGGTGGATGAGGGCGAGTGGAACTCCCTCGCGCTATCTCCTCCCCGGCCACCGGAATGACCGGGCGCCGGGTTCCCTCTCCACGGTCTCGGGCACGTAGCGGTAGACCACCCATGCCCCGAGGAGCGAGAGGGCGGCCCCGACCAGGAAGGGCACCTCGAACCCGTACACGACGAGAAACCCTGCAATCAGCGGGCCGAGCGCGATGCCGAGGCCGAACCCGGTGGTGACGACGCTGAGCTGGCGGCCCTGCGTCCCTCTCTTCGAGAGGTCGCCGGCGAGTGCGAATGCCGGCGCCGCGATGGCGGCGGTGGCGATCCCCTGTATAAACCGCAGGCTGACGAGCTGGAAGGTTGTAGATATAAATCCGAGGGCGGCGGTCGTCGGGGCGATGAGCAGGAGGCCTGCGATGACGAACGGTTTTCGCCCCCACCGGTCCGACACCCTCCCGATGGGGTACTGGAACACCACCTGGGTTGCGGCAAGGGTGGAGAACGCGATGGAGAAGGCAAACGCCGTCTCGTGCAGGCGTATGTTGAACTGCGGCTCCAGGGTGACCAGCATGGCGAATGCGCTGGCCATGAGAAAGACTGCAAACGCAAGGCCGCCGATCCCCGCGGATATAAAGCCGAGGCCCCGGAGGCCGGGCAGGGTTCTCTTTCCGCCTTCGAAAGCCGCATTCTCTTCCTGGTGTATGGGGCCGGCCGGGACCTCCGGGTCATCCCGGGGCTCTTCTGGCTCCTCCACCTCCTTCACGAAGGCCTGCACCAGGACGATGGCGAGGATGATGAAGCCCGTACCGACATAAAAAGCCATATTCGGCCCGTAGGTGGTGTAGAGATACCCCCCGATCAGGGCGCCTATGGCAAAGCCCAGAAATCGCGAGCTGTTGTATATGCCCATCGATCCGCCGCGGGTCATCTTCTGCGTCACGATCGTGACGATCGCAACGGATGCCGGGATCGTCAGCGCAAACCCGATACCCTGGAGTATGCGCAGCCCCAGCAGGCTCTCAAACAGGGTGGCAAAGGAGTAGCCGAAGGTGGCGATAGCCACCATGGCGAGACCGACCAGGATGAAGAGTTTGTGCCGGTTCGTGCGATCGATGAGGACCCCGCTGATGGGCTGGACGAGTGCTGCCAGGAGCCCGTAGATCGCGATCAACACGCCGACCCGTGCGGGCCCGGGTATGGGGAAGAGGGGGGCCGGCAACTGCGCGGTCAGGAGGGGGATGACGATGATCAGGATGGAGTTTCCTATGGCATCCCCCATCCGTGCGAACGAGAGGGCGAACACCACGCGGTCTCCCTCAGAGATCTTCATCCCCAGAATCCTGTCCCCGGAAGTCATCCCCCTCTCCTCTCCGCGGCACACTCATTATGTCCGGTCGAGAGGCTCTCTCAAGGCACCTGCCCGATAAAATACTTCCCTCCCTCCGGGCAGAACCCTCTTTTTACCGGAGATCGGCCTATCGGGCGGCGATCCTTCCACGGGAGCCCTGCCACGCCGCCCGATGGGCCGGCACCACCCCGGATCGGCACTCCTCCACCGGGGAGTTCGCCTCTCTCCTCCCTCGTCGGATGGAGGCACCGGCCGCCCGTGCGGGTGGGGGGGTGCCGGGGAGAGGCCGTGCGCCGGGCGGAAACGGAATGTGTGGGGCAAAGTGCTCGGCGGCGGTCGCAGGGCATCCGGCGGGCCGGGCGAGACCCCCTGCAGACGGTCCATACGGGAGAGGAACCGTGTGCACCCGGATGCCCCATGAAATATATTTATATATTTAAAACCCTACCTTAAGGTTAGCCAGGATGCCCCCGGGCATCCCGGACGATCAGGAGTAAGGACCATGGCAAGAATTGACCGAGGACCGTATCGCACGATATGGCAGGACTTCGACGACCTCATGGCCGAGATGGAGAACAGGTTCCAGTCCATGCTCGGGGGGATCGGCGCGCGAGGCGAAGAGATCAGGGGCCGGGTCGTCCCGGCGGTCCGCGACTTTCGCGTGGACGTCAGAGACCACGAGGACGAGGTGATCGTCGTCGCCGATCTCCCCGGCGTCGAGAAAGAGGACGTCGCCGTCCGGATCACCGATCCCCTGCACCTGGAGATCGCAAGCACGCGGACGAGCGAGACCGGAGAGGAAGGCCAGGACTTCTTCATGCGGGAGCGCATCTACGGCCAGATGAGCCGCATGGTGCTGCTCCCCGCCGAAGTGACCGAGGAGAACGCCGCCGCCTCGTTCAAGAACGGCGTCCTCGAGGTCCGCCTGAAGAAGGTGCCGGCCGAGATCGGGACCACGATTCCCATCGACTAACCCTTTTTTGCGCCCGCCGCTCTCGACCGAACAATTCATCTCGGGCGAACGAGACACTATCATGATGGACAAAAAGAGGGTCAAGGACTACATGACCTACGACGTCGTCACCGTCGACGCCCACGGGACGGTCCGCGACGTCATCGAGACCATAAAGAGGACGCGCCACGACGGGTTCCCTGTCGTGGAGAACTCAAAGGAAGTGGTCGGCTACATATCGGCACGGGACCTCCTCTTTGCCCATCCCGCAACACCGGTAGAGCAGGTGATGTCCCGCCACCTCATCGTCGCCGACCCGGACATGAGCATAAACGACGCCGCCCGGGTCATCTTCCGGTCCGGCATCCAGAAGCTTCCGGTCGTCGACGAGAAGAACGAGCTCATCGGCATCATATCGAACGCCGACGTCATCCGGTCCCAGATCGAGCACGTCTCGCCGGACAAGGTCTTCAAGTTCATCGAGACCTTACGGAAACTCTACGGCGTCGAACCGACGCTGCGAAGAGGCCCGGTCCCGATCAACGACCTCCTCCCCACCCAATCCAAGATATACGAAGACGAACTCGAAGGACGGATGTACGAGATCAAGAAGGGGCTGGCCGAACCCCTGATCGTCGTCCGGAGGCCGGGCCGCTGGATCCTGGTCGACGGCCACCACCGGGCGATCGCAGCCAAACGCCTCGGTATCAAGAACCTGGACGCCTACATCATCGAGGTCCGCGAGAACATCGAGTTAGGGATGGAGCGGACGGCAAAGACCCTGAACCTCAACACCCTCGACGACATCAAGGTGCTCGATTACGCCCGCCATCCCCTCGTCGCGCTGACCCACCGGCTTGTCCGGCACGGTTAGGACCCTTCGGTCCGGGTGTCGTACTCCTCGTTTAAGAAGTGCTCTTTCACCACCGTCCCCTCCGGTATGATGACTTTTGGCCAGATCCGGGTCCCGGAGTGGACGATCGCACCGCCTTTCAGGACGACGTGCGGGCCGATGACCGTATCGTGCTCGATGTTGCACCCGCTGCCGATGAGCGTATCGTTGTCGATGATGCTTCCGCTGACGGTGCTGTCCCTCCCGACCACCACCCGGTTGTAGATGGACGAGGAGAAGATCTTTGCGCTGTTCTGGATGATGCACCCTTCACCGATGCTCGTATACGGCCCGATGACGACGTTCTCCTCGATGATCGTCCCTGCACCTATCGAGACCGGCCCGATCACCCGGGAGTTCGCCGCAACCGAGACGCAGCTCCCTATCTGCGCCGGGCCCATGATCCGGGCGCCCTTGATGTAGAGGTCGCCGGATATGTTGGTGAACCCGATCTCCTGGAGTTTCCACCGCTCCGCCTCCCGGAGCGACCGCGGGCTCCCGACGTCGGACCAGTTGCCCCGGGCAAGCCAGGCCTTCAGGATATGCCCCTCCTCCATGAGTTTGGGGAAGAGGTTTCGGGCAAAGTCGAACTTCTCGCCGGTCGGTATATGGTCGAATATCTCCGGGTCGCAGACGTACATGCCGGTGCTCGCGAGGTTTGAAAAGATCTCTCCCGGCCCCGGCTTCTCCTTGAACCGCTTGATCTGGTAGTTTGCGTCGATCTCGGCAATCCCGTACTCGGTGGGGTCGTCGATGCTGATGAGGCCGATGGTGGTGAGCGAGTCGTTTGCCAGGTGCTCGCGGTAGAACTCAAGCAGGTTCAGGCTCACCACGTGGTCGCCGCCGACGACGAGGAACGGCTGTTCTTCGAGATATCTCTGGGCATTCTTGACGCTGCCCGCCGTCCCGAGCTTCGTCTTCTCGTGGACGTAGGTGACGTTGACGCCAAAGAGCGACCCGTCCCCGAGCGCCTTCTCGATCGCATCGCTCATGTAGCCGAGCGTGATGATCACGTCGTTGAACCCGAGGTTTGCGAGGTGTGAGACCAGGTGCTGGATAGAGGGTTTGTTGACGATGGGAATACAGGGTTTGGGACGCCCGAATGTGAGGGGCCGGAGCCGTGTGCCCTCCCCTCCGCACATTATGCACACCTTCATGAGACACGGTTTGTCTGCGTATCGATTTAACCCTATTGGGAGAGAATCGGCAGGGTTCCCCCGCACCGGTCAGAGGTCGACGCAGGAGCCGGAGATATGCGCGAACCGGCTCAGATCGGTGATGAACGGCGGGATCGTGCCCGGTTCGACCGGACAATCCTTCTTTACGCTGCAGCCTATCCGGGAACGGCACCGGATGCGCCGGGAGTCCGGCGCAGGCACATCGTGCCCTCGTTGGCGGGCGGTTCTCCACGCACCAATCGTCCACCCTCGCGATCCTGGCGGGCAAATAATGCGCGAGCCCATTATCCGGGCAGCCGCATCAAGTCAACCACATTAAATAACCGGTTAAACAGATACACTTGATATTCTATGCAGATCGAGGAAACCGTCACTCCCTACAGGAGGATCATACTTATCGCAATCATTGTCGGGATCATCTCCGGCCTCGGCGCTCTCTTCTTCTTCGAGGGGCTGAAACTGGGGACTGCGTTTTTCATGGAAGGCATCGTCGGGTTCGATCTCCCAAGAGAAGGGCAGACAATCCAGGATATCAGTCAATGGACTCCACCTGAGCACTTCTGGTTAATTCTCCCCGTCATCTGTTTCGGAGGGCTCCTTTCCGGCCTCCTGGTCTACACCCTTGCCCCGGAGGCGGAAGGCCACGGGACCGATGCGGCAATCAAGGCGTTTCACGGGGGCGGGCGGGTGCGCTGGCGCGTCCCGCTCGTCAAAGCGGTCACTGCCATCCTGACCATCTCGACGGGAGGGAGTGCCGGGCGCGAAGGGCCGACTGCACAGATGTCGGCCGGTCTCGGTTCGATCGCCGCCGATCTTTTAGGCCTCTCCGCCCGCGAGCGGAGGCTTGCTATCGCCACCGGTGTCGGCGCCGGAATCGGCACGATCTTCACGGCGCCCCTGGGAGGGGCGATCCTCGCTGCGGAGATCCTCTACAAACAGGACTTCGAGACCGAAGCGATCGTTCCGGCGTTTCTGGCCTCCGTCATCGGATATTCCATATTCGGTCTGGTTGAAGGTTTTGAACCGGTTTTTGCCCCCTGTACCACCTTCTGGAACATCTCGCAGATCCCTCTCTTCGTCCTCCTCGGCGTGGTCTCGACGGTGGTCGGCCTGATCTACATAAACGCCTTTTATGGGGCAAACAGGATCTTTAAAGGAGTGTTCAGCCATTTCAACCTCCCAAACCATTTCAGGCCGCTCACCGGGGCGTTTCTCACCGGCGCATTTGTTCTTGCTCTTGCGGCTCTCTCTCCTGAAGCTGCAATCGTCGGACTCGGCAGCCTCGGAACCGGATACGGCTTCACACAGCTTGCGCTCTATAACATGCTCCCGATCGGGGTGCTCCTCCTCCTCCCGTTCGCGAAGATCCTGACGACATCGCTCACCATCGGCTCCGGCGGGAGCGGGGGCGTCTTCGCACCCGGACTGGTTATAGGCGGGTCGGCGGGCGGCGCCCTGGGAGCCCTGCTGCATCTTGCGCTCCCGGGAATTGTGCCTGCCGAATCGGTGCCGGTCTTCGTTATCGTCGGGATGATTGCTCTTTTCGGCGCGATATCCCACGCGCCGATCGCGATGATGATCATGGTCACGGAGATGACCGGCGACTTCTCCCTGCTCGTGCCGGCGATGGGTGCCATCTCGGTCGCGGTCCTTCTCATCGGCGACTCCACAATCTTTCGTGAACAGGTGCAGAACCGGTCCCGATCGCCTGCTCACCGGGATGAGTATATGGTCGAGATCCTCGAGGACATTCATGTGGACGATGTTATGGTGCCCCGCGACCGGATCGTCGCCGTATCGCCCGACGATAGTATCGGAAGCGTGCTCCGTCTCATCGACAGGACACTGCACACCGGGTTTCCGGTGCTCGACAGGGAAGAGAACCTGGTCGGCATCGTCGCTCTTGACGATATCAGGGATAACCGGACGAACGATGATCTGCCGGTGAAGAACGTCATGAGTTCACGGGTATTCACCGTTCATCACGCCTGTACGTTGCGCGATGCCCTGAACCTGATGGTCGAGCACGACATTCATCACCTGCCCGTTGTTCCGGTAGACGATCCGGGGCTGCTCTCCGGACTCATCACCCGGACAGATATCATGAAGGCCTACGTCCGGAGAACGTCACAGTCAGCGGGAAGAAGGTATAATGCCGGATCTGTTACCCTTATCGGACCGGGCAGGGCGACAGGCAAAGACCCTGACAGGAAGGGGACGACTGATGACTAACAACCGATCGCATCCTCTCCTCAACCGGTACAGTACCTCCACAGCATGTGGTACAATCGCGTCGACTCTCCTCCAGCGTAAGAAATAACCGTGTAGGGGAACCTATGATAGGAGAGTGCCGCTACTCCCCCTGCCCATGCCGCCGGTGAAAAACCCCGCAGGGACAGAACCAGACGGGTGGTGCTAAGAACGATCGGGTTTTTCGATCCCCATGGGGCAGGGACTCACGAACCTTTATCCTGCGGCACGCAGAGAGTCTCAGAAGATGAAAGCGTTTGAATGTACGCTCTGCGGGAAGTGCTGCATGCACGCGGGCGGAGAACTCATCGAGATCGAGAAGAGGCTCACCAGCCGGGACTTCCTCTGCCGGCAGAAGATCGTCGGCGGCAACTTCCGTGCCCGGGTCGAGGATCGGTTCCTCGACGCGTTCAAGGATACCGCCGAGAGCAGCAGACACCCGTCCTGGTGCCCGTTCCTCCGGGGCCTCCCGGAGGAGGAGGGAAAGTATGTCTGCACCGTCCACGGCAGCCGCCCCCTGATCTGCCGGTCATACACCTGCTGTGCCATGCGGATCTTTGCCGGCGACGGACGGGAGGCCGGGAAGGTGAAGGGGAGAAGGAGCCTCGTCACCGAGGATGCCATCCTCCGCCGCTGCTGGGAGGAATCGGTCGCACCGCTTGCAACAGACGACGATATCGCCTGGGGGGCCGAGGTCGCCGGAATCCTCGGCCGTGCAGGTTACCGGGTCGAGACCTATGAGTGAGACCCGGCGCCTTCAAGTCGTCCGGGGCCGGGTGGAATGCACAACGGGCGAGGCTGTCCCCATCGACCGGTGCGGATTCTGTGTCCACTCCGCCCGTGTCGTGGTCAAAGGAAAGGAGGTACCGTCACCGGCACGGGCCTACTGCAGCAGGTGCCGGGACGCGGAACGAGTCGATGGGGTACTTGACTCTCGAGACTTACGCCGAGGCCACCAAGGGAAAAGTGGCCTTTGCTGGAACCCTCATAGGCCATGATGGAGATGGAACGATCCGGTCTGAAGATGGCCAGATGCTGAACAACATAGAGTTTGTCGGAGTTGGGAATTTGTACCACTTCTCGTATATAGAGGCTGCAGTACCTCATGCAGAGACCCACAACATGATCGGGGCGGGGAGTGTATCCACTTGGCCTCAGGCTACAGAGAGCGTGGCCCAGCCGTATAATCTGAGCACCCTGTTGGATCCGAACTATGCCTGGTCGAGGACGGAGGTGTATTACCAGAACTCCATTTGATCTATCAAAAATTACTAATTTGGCGAATTTGGCAGAAAAGCCTCT
>ENA-UOUL01001451-UOUL01001451.1-bioreactor-metagenome-genome-assembly--contig:-NODE-1451-length-32740-cov-4.347457_pt1 | contig 32740 bp, 24 predicted proteins | sample MGYA00249838_ERZ747220 | MGnify/ENA primary metagenome ERZ747220 (study PRJEB28778, sample SAMN05720191) | bioreactor metagenome | isolation source: Anaerobic biogas reactor | place: USA:Washington... | reverse complement strand
TGTCGGGATTGGGGCCATGGCCGTTTCCACCGGACGCATCGTGTGACGAGGCGTGCTTCGGTTTGGGCTTGCCGTCGAGCAGATATCGTCGCACGAGGGGCTTCATCAGCCGATCCTCGTGATTGACGTAGTCGTACCCGAAGCGGCCCTTGACGCAGGTGAAGCCGTGATTCGCCGCCCCATCAGCGCCCGACACACGGACGATCTTGTTGCCGTTCAGGTGCAGGATGAGCTTGCAGCCCACGCCGCAGTAGGAGCAGATCGTCTCGACCTGCCGAGTCTGGTACGGTCGCCCCTTCCCAATGCTCATCTTGGGCCAGAGCGCGCCGACCGGACAGACCTCGACGCAGCTGCCGCAGAACTCGCAGGGGCTGTCCTCCATGGTGGAATCCATGCCGAACGCGATCTTGGCGTCGAAGCCACGGTAGACGATGCTGATAGCCTCGACCCCGTTGATGTAGTTGCAGGCCCGAACGCAACGCCGGCAGAGGATGCACTTGTTGCGATCCACCTGGATGAACGGATTGGGGTCGTCGATGGCGTACTCATGCTTCCGCCCACCTTCAAACGCGGTCCCATCGACGTCATATTCGTAGGCCAGATCCTGCAGCCGGCAATCCCCCGTCGCCTCGCAGGTCATGCAGTCCAGCGGGTGATCGGAGACGATCAGCTCCAGCACGAACTTGCGGGACGCCAGCACCTTCGGCGAGTGCGTGTGTACGACCATGCCCTCGGTGACCGGGTAGGTGCACGCCGGCTGCAGATTGCGTTGCTTCTCGATCTCGACCAGGCAAATCCGGCAGGCGCCCTCCGGCGGCAGTGCGGGATGGTGGCACAGCACCGGAATGTTGATACCGGCGGCCGCGGCCGCCTGGTAGACGGTCTGGCCCATTTGTGCCTGGAGTTTGATCCCATTGATGGTAACGTTTACAACCGCCATTGGGTCATAGGCTCCTTTCTTCGGCCTCTATCGCCTCGGGCTTCGGCAGCTTCATGTACTCCAGCCATTCGAGGTCACAGCGCAGACAGCGTTTCGCTTCCTCGCGCACCGTGTGTTCGTCGAAGCCCAATTCCACTTCCCGGAAGGTGCCATGCCGCTCGGTCAGCGCCAATTCGGGCACATGTGGCCGCAGGGCATCTGCATAATCATCCAGGTTGAAGTACTGGGCGATGTCGGGCCGCTCGGTTTCGTAGCGCGGCTTTTCATATCCGGCCGTCTTGAGCCAGTGATCGACGGCGACAGACACCAGGTTGCCCTGGGCCACCGCCTCGACCACCTGCGTCACCGTCAGTTTGGTCGGCCTGTGGATATGATCGGCCAGGGCCATGTTGACCAGCTTCAGGTCGATAGGCTGGGCGGTGAGCTGGGAATAGGCAATGACGCGATTGAGCGCCCCTTCCAGCTCGCGGATGTTGCTGCGGAAATGCTGGGCAATCAGCTCGATCACACTCTGCGGCACGTAGACGCCGCTTTCCTCCGCCTTGCTGTGCAGGATGGCGGCGCGCATCTCGGCGTCCGGCGACTGGATGTCGGTCATCAGCCCCCACTCGAAGCGCGACTGCAGCCGCTCTTCCAGCGTAACCATCGCCTTCGGCGGCCGGTCGCTGGACAGCACTACCTGCTTCCCATTGGTATGCAGGTGATTGAAGGTGTGGAAGAACTCTTCCTGCGTGCTTTCCTTACCGGCGATGAACTGGATATCGTCGATGAGCAGCACGTCGGGCGTGCGGTACTTTTCGCGGAACTGCTCCATCTTCTGCCCGCGAATCGACTGGATCAGGTCGTTGGTGAACGTTTCCGAGCTGACGTAACAAATGGTGTAGCCATTGTCGTTGCAGCGATGGCCGATAGCGTGCAGCAGGTGGGTCTTGCCCAGCCCAACGCCACCGTAGATGAAGAGCGGGTTGTAGGCCCGGCCGGGCTGCTCGGCTACTGAGAGGGCCGCGGCGTGCGCCAGCCGGTTACTGGAGCCGACGACAAAGGTAGAAAACGTATAGCGGTCTTTAAGCTGCTCGCTTGGCGAGCTTCCGTTTTCACGCCCCTGGGTCTTCGGCTCTTCCTCACTCGCCGTCCCGGGTTTGCCGTGATAGCCGTTGCTCTGCACGTTGTCTGGCAGCCTGCCGCCAACGACGAAACGCACCTCCACTTCCTGGCCGACAATCGCCGAGAGCGTGCGCACGACAGCGCCGTGCAGCCGGTTCTCCAGCCAGTCGCGCGCGTAATCGTTGCGCACGCCGATGACGAAGGAGCTATCGTCGCAGGCCAGCAGGCGCGTGTCCTTCAACCAGGTGTTGAAGGTCGCCTTCGTCATCTGTAGCTCCAATTCCCCCAACGTCGCTTTCCAGGCAGTTTCGGGCAACATAGGATCACCAATCATGCGAAGTAAGAACGCTCAGATTTAGACCGTAACGGACGCGATGTGAGACAGTAATGGCGCGAACGGGCGCCCTGGCCGGCAACTTATCCCACGCACGACACCGGGGATACTGCCTACTTCATCTCACGATGGCGACCGGATGAAGGTAAGCGGCTCAGCCGAATGGCCTCTTCCAATAGGAACGCCCACAAGACGACTGATAGTAGGGTTATTCTAGTCAACGCCCCCGGCCGGCGCAATGGCGTTCCCGTGAAAGAAGCTTAAAAGCTGCGACTTTTTAGGAAAGGGGAATGTTAAAAAGTTTGGCGGGCAATCTGGCCTGCTGCAGACACCACCACATCTGCGACCCTGCGGGCAAGCATTACCACATATGCGGGCGGCGGATCTCCTGGTGAGCAGCGGGCGATGCGGAAGCGGCGGCCGGTCTCCGGCCGGGTTCGGCCGGGACTGCCGGGCGCTGATGACAGATCGGGCATTGGCAAAGAGCGTGTGACAGCCTACCCCCGGATGTGGCATAATTCCCCTCTGATAATGCGATCCGGGAAGGTAAGTGTATGCATCTCTATATGATTCGACACGGGCAGAGCCACGTCAACCTGCCCGATTGGAACGGAGGCTTCGACGAAGGGCTGACCGAGCTGGGGCAGCAGCAGGCCGAGGCGCTTGCCGCCTGGATGCCCGGCGCTGTGCCGCACGTCGATGCCATCTACTGCAGTACCATGAAACGCGCCCGGGAGACGGCTGCCCCGCTCGCTTCTGCCTACGACGCGCCCATTGTCTTCGACGAGCGCCTGCGGGAAATCGGCACGAGCCGGCTGGACCATACTCCCTGGCCCAGCGAGAGCCTGCTGGCCTACGCCGATTACTGGGCCAGCGAGCGCCCCTTCTCCTCGGTGACGCCCGAACAGGAAGGCGGCGAGTCGCTCATGCATTTTCGCACGCGCGTCGGCCTGTATATCGAAGAGCTGGTCAACCGCCATCGCCACGAGGTCGTCGTCGCCGTAGCCCACGGCGGCGTCATCGAGATCACTTTCGACCACGTTTTCAACGTCGGCGCCTTCCGCCGCTGCGAGGTCTGGAACCACAACACCAGCGTGTCGCACTTCGAGTACGTTGCCCATCCGCGCCGGGAGGCCTGGCGCCTGCACGCCCACAACCGCATTGACCACCTCCTGCTGTACCTGCCGGCCGAGAACCGCAAGAACGGCGCGGGCAAGCGAGAAGACGCCGGTTAGCCCGGCAGCGTGGCGCCAGCCTATTCAGCACAACCGGTGAAAGCAGACGCCATTGCCACGGCCGACCCCGGCTTTGTCGAGCTGGCTGTCGCGGAGCTGGCCGAGGCCCCGGCCGGTGTCCGGCAGCTGGCGACCCTCGAACCGGGCGTGCTGCTCCTGGCGCTGGCCGAGAGCTATTGGGCGCTGGCGGCGCGCTGGCGCGACCGTCCGCCCGTCTTCATCCGCCACATCCAGCCGGTGCAGGTCCAGCTTCCTCTGCCCCGTGGCGACGCTGCCCAGCATGCGCTGCGGCAGGCGATCGAAAAAGAGCTGCTGGCGCTGGTGGACCCGTCTCTGCCTTTCTCCGTGCAGACCCGCCTTTTCGCGGAGCTTCCCTTCCGGGCCTATGACGTGAATACGGCCATCGCCGAAGCGGTCGCCGCCACCGGCGCCCGACTCGACGTGCGCCGCCCCCAGCAGATTCTCTCTGTGGCCATCGCTCCCTATCAGGGTGAGCTGACCGGCTTCGCCGGCCTCTCTCCGGCGATCTACAACCTCAGCGATTGGGCCGGCGGGCAGCGTCGCTTCGCCCGCGAGAAGGGCCAGATCAGCCGGGCCGAGTTCAAGCTGCTGGAGGCGCTGGAGCTTTTCGGCCTGGAGCTGCCGCCGGGCGGCGTGGCGCTCGACCTCGGGGCGGCGCCGGGCGGCTGGGTTCGTGTCCTGCGCCAGCACGAGCAGTTCGTCACCGCCGTGGACCCGGCCGAGCTGCACCCCAGCCTGGCCCAGGACAGCAGCGTGCGCCACAAGCAGATGACGGCCGAAGCTTACCTGCGGGAAGGGCCGGACCAGTTCGACCTGATCACCAACGACATGCGCCTCGACGCCCGGGATTCGGCCCGGCTCATGGTGGCTTATGCTCCCTACCTCTACGCCCACGGGCGCGCGCTGATGACGCTGAAGCTACCGGAGGAGAGGCGGGAGAACGTGCTCGATCACGCCTTCAATATTCTCCGCGAGGCTTACGAAATCGAAAAAGCGCGGCAGCTCTTCCACAACCGCAGCGAAATAACGCTCCTGTTGCGGCCTCTTCAGCGCAGGACGGCGGCCCAGGAGAGGTAGCCGAGGAAGAGCAGCAGGGAGAGCCAGGCGGGCAGGGCCGGCAGGCGGGCGGCCTCGTCTTTCCCCAGGTAGATCAGTCGCGGGGGCACGAACAGCAGCAGCGCCAAAAGCAGCGTCGCCAGAAAGGGCAGCCAGGCGCTGCCCAGGGCGAGACGCAGCCAGAAGGCGCGGGCCACCGCGACCAGGGCGAGCGCCATCAGGTTGACCGCCATGAGGGCCAGGAAGGCGCGCAGCGGCTGCCACGGCCGGACCTCGCTTTGCGTCGTCAGCAACAGAACGTAGATCAGGCTCAGCCCCAGCCAGGCCGCCGGCGACAGCAGGAGATAGATAGCAGCCGAGGGCTCGTCCAGAATCTCCCGGTTCATGTTGGCTACGGAGTCCAGAAAGCCCACACTATAGGCGACGGCGGTGCTGAGCACAAAGGCAAAGAGGCCCGCCAGGAAGAGCATCCGCCGGTCGCGCAGCCAGGGCGCCGGCCGGAGCCGCCTGAACACGTCGATGCCCAGCAGAAAGAGCAGGAAGAAGATCCCCAGGACTACCGAGTTGGCAAAGGTCAGCCGGGCGAACTGCCACGCGAGCGCCGGCAGTAACAGGATAGCGGCAGCCAGGCCGAGCGCGTCGGCGGCGAGAGCGATGAGAGCAGCCCCACGTTGCATCATTGTTAGCCTCCCTGTGAGCAGCCGCCATTGTAGCCCAGAGCGCGCCCGCCGCCAGCGGGATCAAAGAGACCTGACAGGCTGCGGAAACCTGTCAGGTCCTGCCGCAAACGAACGCGCCGGGCTAGCCGCGCAGATGCGCCTCCAGGAAGTAGAGGCTCTTGTCCAGACCGCGCACGATCTCGGTGAAGAGGTCGCTCGTCGCCATGTCGCCGAGCTGATCGGCGGTATCAATCGCTTCACGCACGCCCTCGGCATGTTGCGCGAAGCGCTCGGCAAGCGCCTCGACGAACGCTTCGCCGCCGGTCATATCGATGGGGATATCTTCCAGCCCGGTCGCACTGCCGGCCATGTGCACCGTGCCCATGGCCGTGCCACCCAGAGCGGTGATCCGTTCGGCGATCATGTCCACGAAGCCGAGCACCAGCTCGGCCAGCTCGTCAAACAGCTCGTGCAGCTGCATGAAATCCATGCCCTTCACGTTCCAGTGCGCCTGTTTGCTGTGGCTGTACAGGGCAAAGGCGTCAGCGAGATGCTGGTTCAACAGCGCCACCAGCTCCTCGCGCGCGTCCTGCTCAATTTCAATGCGGGTCTCAAACATCGGTGACTTTGTTTTTGTAGCCATTATCGCTCCTTTGCTCCCTCTCCTATCTTCGTTCTCAATAATATAACGGGGAGGGAACGCCGCCCTCCTATCCGAGTAGCCCCGGCGCGACGTCCCTCTCAACAACTAGTCTACCAGAAAGCGGAAGGGTGACCGATATAGTTTGGGATACAGATTGACGCCTATACCGGTAACAGAGACAGCAGGAGCTGGGCGACGACGATTTTGGCGATCATCGCCATCGGGAAGACGAGGGCATAGCCGATGTTGGGCAGCTCGTTTTCGGCCTGTTCCAGCGCGTAGCCCAGCACGGCAGGCTGTGTGTGCAGCCCGGCCAGCATGCCCAGCAGGAGCGGAAACGGGATCTTCAGCCAGCGATAGCCCGCCCAGAGGACCAGCAACGCCGTCAGCGTCGTGATCGCTGCCCCGGCGAGGAAGAGGAACAGCCCGCCGCTTTCACCGAGGGTCGTGAAGAAGGTGTGTCCGGAGCGCACGCCGATGGTAGCGAGCAGCAGACTCAGTCCGATCTGGCGCAGGGTCAGGTTGGCGCTATAGGGCATCACCCAGACAAGCGGCCCGCTGCGGCGTATCGCCCCCAACACCAGGGCCACGAGCAACGGCCCGCCCGCGTTGCCCAGCCGGAACGTCACCCCGCCGGGCAGTGGGACCGGCACCAGCCCCAGCAGCAGGCCGAGCGTCAGCCCCAGCCCTAACGAGAGCAGGTTGATCTCGCTCAGCGCGCGATAGCTATCGCCGAAGTATTCGCTGAGCGCGGTCAGATCCCTGCGCCGGGTGACGACACGCACCCGGTCCCCCAGCTCCAGAACGGTGTCGCCGTGGGCCAGCAGGTCGATGTCGCCCCGGCGCACGCGCGTGACGAGCGCGCCGAAGTGCTGCGGCAGGGCCAGCTCGCGCAGGCTGCGCCCGGCCACGTCGGGATTGCTGACGAAGATGCGCCGGAAATCGTATTCGCTGCGCTCCAGCTCCAGGTGGCGCTCTGTCGCTTCCCCGACGGTGGGCACCATTGCGTCCACGTCCTCCGGCGCGCCGACGACGCTGAGCAGATCGCCCGGCTCCAGCACCGTATCCCCCGTCGTCAGCATCAGCTCGCCGTTGCGCTCCATCCGCCCAAAGACGACGTTCCAGGTGTGCCGACGGCGCAGCTCGCGCAGGGGAATGCCGATCACCTCCGGCCGGGTGACGCGCACGGTGCGGTTATACAGCTCCTGCTCGACCACCAGAAAGCGGCGCAGCGCCCGGGTCTCGGCGTGGAAGTCGATGCGCCACAACTTTTGCAGGGCAGACGCCACGAGGATCACGCCCAGCACGCCCATCGGATAGGCGACGGAGTAGCCGACGACCGGCAGCGTCTGCAGTGCTTCCCGCTGGTCGGGCGGTGCGGTCGCCCCAATCGTCTCCAGCAGCCCCGCCAGCGCCGGGGTGTTGGTCAGGCTCCCGGCGAAAAGGCCCGCCGCAACCGGCGCGCTGAACTGCAGCAGCAGAGCGGCGACCGCCGTCAATCCTGCCGCAACCAGGATCAGCAGCAGCACGAAGAGGTTGTCCCGCAGCCCTTTGCGCCGGAAGCTGGCGAAGAAACCAGGGCCGCTGGTCAGCCCCAGCGTGTAGACAAAGATGATCAGGCCGAGTTCAAAGATAACGGGCGGCAGCGACAGCCCGGGAGCAAGCGCGCCGGCCGCCAGCCCGACAAAAAGCACAGCCGCGACGCCCAGGCTGCTGCCCTTCACGCGGATGCGACCCAGGACGTAGCCGAGCGCCGAGACCAAAAAGAGCAGCAGTAGCGGATTGGCGGTCAGAATGTCCAGCATCGGCGAGCCTCTCACGAGCCCATTGTAGCGCAAAGCCTCCTGATTGTATTGCGCCGCTTTCGGCTATAATCACCGCCCGGCCATGAAAATCTTCTACCACGACCAGTTTGTCCTGCCCCTCCCCGAAAACCATCGTTTCCCGATGGAGAAATACGCGCTGCTGCGGCAGCGCGTCGTGGCTGCCAGACTGGTGCCGCCGGGCAATCTGGCGATCCCCGAGGCGGCCGGCGACGCCGACCTGCTACGCGCCCATACCGCCGGCTATGTGGAGCGGGTCAAGAGCGGCAGCCTCAGCCCGCAGGAGATCCGGCGCATGGGCTTTCCCTGGTCGCCCGCCCTGGTCGAGCGCAGCCGGCGCAGCGTGGGCAGCACCCTCGCCGCCGGGCCTGCGGCGCTGCAGGATGGCGTGGCCGTCAATCTGGCCGGCGGCACTCACCACGCCGGCCCGGACTGGGGCCAGGGTTACTGCGTCTTCAACGACGCCGCCGTCGCCGCACGAGCCTGGCAGGCCGCCGGGCTGGTGCGGCGGGTCGTCATCCTCGACTGCGACGTACACCAGGGCAACGGCACAGCCGCCATCTGCCGGGGCGACGAGACGATCTTTACTTTCTCCATCCACGGCGCCCGCAACTTTCCCTTCCAGAAAGAGCCCGGCGACCTGGATATCGCGCTGGAAGACGGCACGGGCGACGACGAATACCTGCAGGCGCTCGACGCGGGCGTCGCCAGGGCGCTGGCGCTGGCCCGCGCCGACATCGCCATCTACCTGGCCGGCGCCGATCCGCACGAGGGGGACCGGCTCGGCCGGCTGGCTCTGAGCAAAACGGGGCTGGCGACGCGCGACCGCCTCGTCTTCGAGGCCTGCCGCCGCGCCGGCCTGCCGGTTGTCGTCGCCATGGCCGGGGGGTATGGGCGCGACGTGACCGACACCGTGGATATCCACTTTGAGACGGTCAGGCTGGCTGTGTCGTACGCCTCATGACGAGTGGTTATTCCCTGGACACGAAGGGCAGATAGTTGGGCTGGCTATTGACGACCACCGTCGCCGCCAGAGACCAGAGCTGCCCGGCGCCATCATCGACCTCGGCCTGGTTGGTGATGACCATCGCCTCCGTCAGGGCTGGATCGACAGTGGTATCGTAGCTAATCAGCACCGGATCGCCGGCCTCGACGCTGCCCGACCAGCTTACTTCGCCGCCGGCATACGAGGCGGCGCCGCTGCTGGCCTGCAGGTTGCCCGCGTAAAGTAGCTGCGGAGGAAGGACGTTGCTCAGCTGCACGTCCTCCAGCGCCGGCCCGCCATTGTACAGGGTGATCGTCACGTGAACCGCGTCGCCGGCCGAAACCACGGGCGGGCTCATCGCCATCGAGGAGCCTTGCAGGGAGCCCGTGAGGAGCGAGCCGGTACGCTGGTAGTTGCCCCGGCCGGTTCCCCAGAGAACGCGAGCGTTGCTCGTGCCCGGCAGATCGTAGACGACGAACCCGGCGTGCGCGGTGTTTAGCACCAGTTCCAGGTCGGCGTCGGCGTCCACGTTCGCCAGGGTGGGGGCAGGCAGGGCGCCGTTCCAGTTCGCCCCGCCAAAGGGGGCGGGCAGGGGTACCTCATGCAGCGGATTGCCCAGATAATCGAGGACGTGGAGCTTGCCCACGTAGCCCGCCCCTTTCTGCGGCCACGACGCGAAGAGCACCTCGGCGCGTCCATCGGCGTCCAGGTCGGCGACAACCGGTTCGGAGGCGAAGCGGATACCTGGTCCGGTAGCGGCTACGTTATAGGGCCAGCTGCCGTGCTCGCTCTTGTCCAGCCAGTAGGCGTGCAGCCGGCCGTCGTAGGAGGCGTGTAAAATCTCGCGCAACCCGTCCCCGTCCAGGTCTGCCGCTACGGGGTTGGGCATGGCGTTCTCGATGACGTTGTAATCTTCGCTGAGGGGTGCGGCGCTGCCGTCGGGCGCCGGTATGACTACCCAGTTGTAGCCGCTACCCTGCCAGCGGCTGCGGTCGCCGTTGAAGATGAAGGGCATCTCGTACAGGCTCGTGTACGGGCTCGTGCCGCAGTTGTAGACGTTGCCCGCGACGACGACTTCCAGCACGCCGTTGCCGTCAACGTCGGCTATCGTCGCCGGAGCATGGGCGAAATTGGGCCGGTGCTCCACGCCACAGTTGGCGTAGCCGCGCAGGTCGACGGCGTGATCCACGTGCACGCCGACTTTGCCCCACCCCTTCGTGCCGTACATTGCATGGGCCGGAATCTGCACGCCAGTCCTCTCGTAGGCGTTGATGTAGTGCACGTCCGAGGGCACGACGATCTCGGGCACGCCATCGTTGTCGATGTCGCCGATGCCGGCGTTGTCGTTGAAGACGCCCCAGGCGTATCCGCTGTCACCGGTTAGCTGCGGCCAGCTGCGCAGGATCTGGCCGTCGTGCCCCAGCACCCAGGTGTTGGTCTCGCTGCTCACGGCGGCGGTGGCGATCAGCTCCAGGTTGCCGTCGCCGTAGAGATCGTAGGCGGAGAGGCCGCGCAGCTCGGCTGTGACCGGCTGCGCCGACCAGTAGACAGTCCCGTTGTGGTGGTAGACGTTCAGGTAGCCCTCGCCGTGGCCGGTCGCTATCTCCAGGTCGCCGTTGCCGTCGATATCGGCGACGACGACGCCGGGCCAGACTCGCCCGCCGGGTGGGTCTACCGACCACTGGATAGAGCCATCTTCGCCATTGAGCACAAAAAGGGAATAGGTAGCGCCGATTACTTCCGGCTTGCCATCCCCGTCGAGGTCGGCCACGGCCGGCGAGGAGTACCAGCCGGTTTCGCACCAGGAGCTGTAGCAGCCCCCGCGCTGCCACTTCAACACAGGTGCGGCGAGGGCGCTCTCGGCGGTAGCGGGCGATGGAGCGGCTGCCCGCGCGCAGATCAGCGCAAGGGCAAAAGAGAGGGTCAGCAGAACGAGACGCGCGTCCCGGAAAAGCCATTTCGTCATGAGGTTATCCTCCTGGTGGACTACGGCGGTTCCATTCATTGTGCGCTAGCGCGCCGCCGCGGTATCCATCAGTGTAACCACCATAGCCGTGCGAGTAAATAGGATTTCAACGCCAGCACACGGTCTGGCGTTTCTGGTGGCGGGCGCCAAAAACGGGAATAAACGCACATTGACCCCGGCACAGTGCCGGCCTAAGATGGGGGCGTGCGTACCCGATTCGCTTTTTTCACGCTGGTTCTGCTCTTAGCGGTCGTCGCGTCTGGCGCCGACCGTGCTTTTGCCGCCGACTACGCTACAGCCGAAGAAGCCATTGCCGCCGTGGTGCAGCTCTACGAGGAGGAGATCGACCCCTCGCGCGCCCTGTACTTGGGCGATTTGCACAGCGACGGTAGCTGGGCCTACGCCGTCGCCCAACCGGTAGACGAGGCCACCGGGGAGCCGCTCCTGGAGGCCATTCCGATTCTGGCCCGGCAAAGCGGGACCGGCTGGCAGGCAATCGCGCCGGCCCTGGTGACGCAGGAGGAGTTTAACGGCTGGCTCGACGCCGTGCCCGAGGCGCTGATGGACGGCAGCAACAAGGCCTTCCTGCGGCAGCCGGAAGTGACGGCGGCCAGTACAGAGGCCACCTTCAGCGGCCATTACCTGCCCTGGCCCGGCGGACGCTTCGCCACGGTTACGCAGCGCGACGGCTCCGGTCACGGCGGGCAGATCGATTTTGTCGTCGATTGGCCGATCGACTATGGCGACGACGCGCTTTACAACACCAAAGCCGGTACTGTCGTCTTCGTCAAGGAGTCCTCGCCTGATCCGGCCGAGCCCTGCCGGGTTTATGACTGCTGGAAAAAGGCCAACGCCGTCGTCGTCCAGCACGGCCCGGCGGAATATTCCTGGTACGTTCACCTGGCCTACAACAGCGTACCCGACGACATTTATGTGGGCCGGCAGGTTCCGGCCGGCGTACAGATCGGGCGCCAGGGCCGCACCGGCTGGACGACCGGCGATCACCTGCACTACATGGTCTCCACCGGCCACTACGCCTGGACTGATCCCAACAATCCCAACGATCTAATGTGGGCGACAGGCTTCGCCGCCACCGACTTCGTGGAGAAGCCCTGGGACGAGCTTTTCCGGCAGGAGAGCTACTATTCGGCCAACTACGGGCAGCAGATACCCGTCCGGCGCAGCGTGAACGGCCTGGTCGTCGACAGCGCCGGCCTGGCTTCCGGCGGCGCCGCCGTCGCCCTCCTGCGCGCCGATGGGCTGGGCGAGGCGCGCACCGCCGCTACGGACGGCCTCGGCACGTACAAGCTCCCGCAGGTGGACGACGGGCAGTATGTCGTCGGCGCGGGGGCCGACGGCCGGTGGCAGATCGCTAACGTGACCGCCAGCGGGATGATCGGCGTGGAGGCGCCAGTCCTGCGCCTGACCCGTCCCTGCGGCTCGGCCAGCCAGCCGATGGAGCGGGCGGTGGAAGCGCTGGTCTGCGTGGGTAGCTCGGGCGCTTCTCTGCCCCTCGACGACGCAGCGCCGCTCAGTACGGCTGCCGTGGCGCCCGTGGTGCTCAGCGCGCACTCCGGCGCCAACAACGTCTACCTGGAGTGGGAGCCGACCAACAGCAACGCCATCAGCCGCTATCGGGTTCTGCGGGCTACCGGCGACAGTACGACGTTCACCGCGCTGGCAACAACACCGGAGACTGTCTACTTTGATCAGAGCGCGCTGGCGCGGGGCACGCGCGCCTGTTATCGCGTCCAGGCTCAGCGGGCCGACGGCGCGGTCCTCGCCGAGTCCAACACCGGCTGCGTCGTGGCGCAGACTGTCTCCCTGTGGGTGCCCCACGCCGAGGCCCGGCCGGGCGACCGGATCATGATCCCGGTGAACATCCGCAACGCGCGGGGCCTGCGGCTGGGCAGCGCCGAAATTGTGCTCGACTACAACCCGCGCTTGCTGGCTCTACGCGAGGTCGCCGCCGGCACGCTGGCGCGCGATTATAGCTGGCAGCGAACCGTCTCCAGCCAGGGGAATCTTTCGCGCGTGCGGGTGAGCACCTCTTCCGGCACAGCCCCGGCGCTTTACGGCAGCGGCGCCCTCTTCTGGCTTACCTTCGACGTGCTGCCGAGCATCGACAATGCCAGTCCCCTCGACCTGATTCAGGGCACGGGCGGCTCGGTCATTTATCCCCCAAACAGCACGCAGCCGGTCGCTCTGGCTCAGCTTGACGGCGCCTTTTACATGGAACCTGTGCAGGCCTACGCCCGCGGCGATCTCGACGGCAACGGGCTGGTACAGAGTGCAGATGGCGTGCTGGCGGCGCGGCTGGCGAGCGGCGCGCCGGGAACATCCCGCCAGGTACGGGCTGCGGATCTCACCGGCGACGGGCGCATCGACGCTGCCGACGTCTCCGCCCTGATGACCTATGCGAATCTGGGTAGCTGGCCCGTGAGCACAGGTACGCCCGAGGCGCAGGCCGGGATCGCCAGCCTGGACAACGTCACCTCGATTCTCAGCGGGTCGGCGGTGACCAACCTCCGCATAACCGGCGCCGCTGGCTGGTCTGGCGGCACCTTCTGGCTGGCTTACGATCCGGCGCTCGTGCAGGGGGTCGTCAACGCTGCGCCGGCCGGGATTGGGGCCGGCAGGCAGGTTGCCTTCTACGACGACGGCGCCGGGCTGGCCCGTGTCGTCATCGGCGGCGCCGCGCCGCTGTCGGGCAGCGGCGTCGTGGCCGAGATCACCTTCCGGGTGGGCAGCAGCGTGCCCTCCGGCACCAGCACCCGGCTCATCCTGGCCGACGCCGCCCTGCACAACGCCGATGCTCAGGATTACGCCACTTCCTTCCAGTTGTTCACGGAGCGCGTGAGCAGCACGCTGTACGTCGAATACCTGGCCTCTTTCCTGCCGTCGGTCAACCGCTGAGCTAAACGCCGCGTGTAGACCGTCTCGCCAGCGCGGCAACGTCGCCCGTCACTGGGCGCAGAACGCGCTTGTAGACCAGGGCCGTCTCTCGCGCCGCTTTCTCCCACGAAAAGGCGCGCGCCCGCGCCTGTCCCCGCCGGCTCAGCTCTGCCCGCCATTCGGCGTCGCCCAGCAGGGCCAGCAGACCGTCGGCGAGCGCCTGCTCATCTTCCGGGTCGATCATATAGGCGGCGCCGTCGCAGATTTCGGGCAGCGAGCCACGATCGCTGCAGAGCACAGGAGCGCCGCAGGCCATCGCTTCGATGGGCGGTAAGCCAAACCCTTCGTAAAGGGATGGAAAGACAAACAGCGTCGCCAGGGAATAGAGGCCGGGTAAATCTTCACCGGGCACGTAGCCGGTAAAGTGGACGGCGTCCTGCAGCCCCAGGCACTCGATCTCCCGGCCCAGCCCGTTCAGATGCCAGCCCTGGGCGCCGACCAGGACGAGGCTGATGTCGCACCCCCGCTGCCGGATCTGGTGCAGCGCGCGTACCAGGCGCGGCAGATTTTTGCGCGGTTCCAGCGTGCCGACGTGCAGCAGGAAGCGTTCGGGCAGCCTGTACTTGCGCCGCAGCCGTTCCAGCTCGTGCGGATCGGCGACCGGCTGGTATCCGGCCGGCGCCGCCTCGTGAACCACGTAGACCTTCTCGGGGTCGAGCTTCAGGATGCGAACCAGCTCCTCGCGAGCGTGGTGGGAGACGCAGATCACGGCCGCAGCGCGACGGGCCAGCAGGGGCAGCGTCAGCCGTATGCTCAACAGCCGCATCCGGGGATGGTAGTGGCTGTACAGAAAGAGCGACGCGTCGTGGATGGTCAGCACGAACGGCTGCGGCTGCCACAGCGGCGCCATCGCGTTGGGAAAGTGGCAGAGGTCGGGCTGGCTGCGCTGGATCAGGGCCGGTAATAGAGACTGCATCCAGATGAGCCGTTTGGACGGCAGGCGACTGACGACGGGGCGGGCCTGAGCCAGCTCGGGTTCCAGTGGTCCCAGGGGCCGGTTGCTGTAGAGCAGATACTCCCACTCCGGGTTGGTTCTCAGCATCGCCTCCAGCAGGCGACTGGTATAGGAGCCCACGCCGGAGCGTGGTCCTAACAGAGGCGTGGCGTCAAATCCGATCCTGATAGTCATGAGTCACCTGCTTTGGCGCGCCGATCCGGCCTGAACTGACGCTGGTATAGGCACCCCATATTTACGTTTCATTTGGCAGATTAGATCCAAACTTCCCGCTCGTTCGTATGCTCTAATGGTGGCTTTCGATAATGCCGGAGCATGCAGCGCGTGCGCCCACCGGGGCGGCATTCGCTGTATTGACGCATGTTTCCGGCGCTGGTTCCGATAACTCACTTATCCTGAACGATTCCGGAGGTAGGCGTGCCTGTGCCGCTACAGGTTGGCATTTCTCCAGACGTTAATGGCGCGTCTGTCCAGACGCTGGCGACCGCCATTGTGCAGACGGTGGCCTACGTGGATGTCTTCGACTATCCGCTCCTGCCGGCCGAAGTGCACCGCTACCTTGTCGGGCGCCCCGCGCCGCTGGAAGACGTGGAGAAGCTGCTCTCCAACGGCGCTCTCGTGCCCCACCATCTGGAACGTTACGAGGAATACGTCACCCTGCCCGGCCGCCGGCAGATCGTAGAGACGCGACGGCTGCGAGAGGCGCATGCTCGCCGGCTCTGGCCTCTGGCCCGCCACTATGGCGCCCTGATGGCCCAGCTACCCTTCGTGCGCATGGTTGCAGTAACCGGCTCCCTCGCGGTGAACAACGCCGAACCAGGCGCCGACATTGACTACCTGATCGTCACTGCCAACGGCCGGCTCTGGCTCAGCCGCGCTTTTGTGATCCTGATCGTCCGGCTGGCGGCGACGCGCGGCATCCGCCTCTGCCCGAACTACCTGCTCGCCGAGCGCGCCCTCGTCTTTCCCGAGCAGACGCTCTACGCCGCACACGAGCTGGCCCAGATGGTGCCTCTCAGCGGCTACGACGTTTACCGCCGGATACGCCGCCTGAACGACTGGGTGAATGAGTGGCTGCCCAACGCCACGAACGCGCCCGGCCTGCCGGCGATGCCGGCGGACGCGCGCGGGCCGTCGAGGCTGCAGCGGCTGCTGGAACGCGCGCTGGAGAGCCGCCTGGGACAGTGCCTGGAGCAGTGGGAAATGGAGCGCAAGCTGGCCCGCTTTTCCCGTCAGGCCATCAAGGGCGCGCCGGGCGCGGGAACGATGGAAGCGCAGTTCACGGCCGACTGGTGCAAAGGGCATTTTGACGGCCACGCCCGGCAGATTATGAACGCCTACGGCGAGCGGGTTCAGGCCCTGGGAGTCGAACCATGACCAGTCTGCTCTTCGGCCAATCATACTATCTGAAGTTCGACCCCAAGCTGTGGGAGGCCATGCAGCCATACCCGCCGCTGGGCACGCTCTACGCCGCCAGCTTCCTGCGAGCGCACGGCTACGAGGTGGCGCTGTTCGACGCCATGCTCGCCGAATCCGAGCAGGAGTGGGCGGAGGCGCTGGCCCGCGAGCAGCCGCGCTATGCCATTCTGTACGAAGATAACTTCAACTACCTCTCCAAGATGTGCCTGCTGCGCATGCGCGAGGCAGCCTTTACGATGATCGCCATGGCCCGCCGGCAGGGTTGTACCGTCGTCGTCGCCGGCTCCGACGCCACCGACCACGCCGAGCAATATCTGGCCCAGGGAGCCGACTACGTGCTGCTCGGCGAAGGGGAGCTGACCCTGCTGGAGCTGCTGGACGGCCTCGAAGGACGTGCGCCCTTCGATCCGGCCGGTATACAGGGCCTCGCCTACCGGGACAGCCGGGAGCAGGCCGTGCGTACGGCCCGCCGCCCCGACATCCGCGATCTGGACGCGCTGCCCTTTCCCGCCTGGGATCTGGTAGACGTGCCCCGCTACCGGCAGATCTGGCGGGAGCGCCACGGCATATTCTCCATGAATATGGTCACCACGCGGGGCTGCCCCTACCACTGCAACTGGTGCGCGAAGCCGATCTGGGGGCAGCGCTATAACGTGCGCAGCCCCGAGAACGTCGTCGCGGAGATGAAATGGCTCAAGGAGACGCACGGGCCGGACCACATCTGGTTTGCCGACGACATCATGGGGCTCAAGCCGGGCTGGCTGGAACGTTTCGCCGATCTGGTGGAAGCGGAGCAGGCGCGGGTGCCGTTCAAATGCCTCAGCCGTGTGGACCTCCTGCTGCGCGGCAACGCCGTGGAGAGCCTGCAGCGCGCCGGCTGCCAGATTGTGTGGGTCGGCGCCGAGTCGGGCAGCCAGAAGATCCTCAACGCGATGGAGAAGGGGACGCGCGTCGAGCAGATAGGCGAAGCGCGCCGACGCCTGCGTGAGGCCGGCATTCAGGTGGGCTTCTTCCTCCAGTTCGGCTATCCGGGCGAAACGCGGGCGGATATCAAAAAGACGCTGCAGATGGTCCGCGACTGCCGGCCGGACAACATCGGCATGTCGGTCTCCTACCCTCTGCCCGGAACCCCCTTTTACGAGCGGGTCCAGCTGCAGCTCGGCGAGAAACAGAATTGGACCGATTCGGCCGATCTGGCGATGATGTATCGGGGTCCCTTCAGCACCGCTTTTTACCGCCAGCTCCATACCGTGCTGCATAAGGAGTTCCGCGCCCGCCAGGCCTGGGATGGGCTGACGGCGGCGCTACGCCGGCCCCACACCCTGCGCCCGCGCCATCTGCGGCAGGCCGCCGGGCTGCTCTACCGGCTGCTCACGCTGCCGGCGGCAAGATGGCGGCTGGACCGGCTGGCGAAGACGGGGCATGAAGGCTTACAGCCGCTGCCGGCCGGCCTGACCCTGGACGAGGCAGCCCGCCCCACCCCCCAACAGGAGTAAGCCGCATGGACATTCTCCTCTCGCACGGCTATTTCATCGCCGAAGACGCCCACGAGCAGCAGATTATGAAGCCATACCCACCGCTGGGGCTGCTCTATATCGCCTCCCATCTGAAGGCGCGCGGCTTTGAAGTCGCCCTGTTCGACAGCACCTTCCGCTCTCTGGCCGATTTCCAGGCGTACCTGCAGGCCGAACGGCCCTCCCTCGTCGGCCTCTACTGCAACCTGATGACCAAAAGAAACGTGCTGCGGATGATGGCCCTCTGCCAGGATGCCGGCGCGCGCGTCATTCTGGGCGGTCCGGAGCCGGCCGGTTATGCCGCCGACTATCTGGCAGCGGGCGCCAGCGCTGTCGTGATCGGCGAAGGCGAGCTGGCGCTGGAGGAGATGATCCCCCTCTTCCAGCGCCAGAGCGATCCCGACCTGAGCGGCGTGCCCGGCCTCGTCTACCGCGACGACAGGGGACAGCTCCAGCAGACGCCGGCCCGGCCGTTGATCGCCGACCTGAGCGCCCAGCCCTGGCCCGACCGGGAAGCGATTGACCTGGAGCGATACCTGGAGACCTGGCACACACACCACGGCGTGCGCTCGACCAGCCTGATCACGGCGCGCGGCTGCCCCTACACCTGCACCTGGTGCAGCCACAGCGTCTTCGGCCACAGCCACCGGCGGCGCCGGCCGGAAGAGGTGGCCGACGAGGTGCAATATCTGGTGGAGCGCTACCGGCCGGACCAGCTCTGGTATGCCGACGACGTACTGACCATCGCCCACCGCTGGTTTCTCCGCTATGCCGCCGAGCTGAAGCAGCGGGGGCTGCGCGTGCCCTTTGAATGTATCAGCCGGGCCGACCGGCTGAACGAAGAGATTGTGGATACGCTGGCGGAGATGGGCTGCACGCGGCTGTGGATCGGCTCCGAGAGCGGCAGCCAGCGCATCCTCGACGCGATGAAGCGCAAGGCAAGCGTCGCCGATGTGCAGGCCAAGAGCCGCCTGCTGCAGTCGCGCGGCATCGAGGTCGGCATGTTCATCATGTTCGGTTACGAGGGCGAGCGTCTGGCCGACATTGAAGCGACGGTCGAACATTTGAAGGTGGCCGCTCCCGACGTCTTCCTGACCACCGTCGCCTACCCGATACGGGGCACGGCTTATTACCAGGAGGTCGCCGGCCGGATTGTGGCTGACCGGCCCTGGGCCGAGCGCACCGACCGGGATCTGCGGGTGGCCGGCCGCCATTCCCGCCGCTTCTACGAACACACGACGCGCTGGGTGGTCAGCGAAGTCGCCCTGCACCGGGCGCGGCGCGACGGCTCGCGCGGGCTGCTAGCGCGCGGCAAGCTACAGCTCAACGCCTGGCGCGGCCGGCTCGGCATGGCCCTGACGCGCGGCGAGCGGGAAGAGGGGCAGGCCAGCGGCAGCGGGCGCGGCTGGACGCCCGGCGAGCGGGCGGCGGAGGGCTGGTAAGCCATGATTGACGCTGCCGCCTTTGACGCGCTGGCCGCCGGTTACGACCGCGCCTTTACCGCCACCCTTCTCGGGCGACTGCTGCGCGAGCGCGTCTGGCAGCTCCTGGGGGAGCAGATCCGGCCGGGACAGCGCGTGCTGGAGCTGGCCTGCGGCACCGGCGAGGACGCGCTGTGGATGGCCCGGCACGGCGTCGAGGTGCTGGCGACGGACGGCGCGGCCGGGATGTTGCAGGTAGCGCGACAAAAAGCGGAGCAGGCCGGCCTGGGCGGGATGATCCAGTTCGACCAGCGCGCGCTCCAGCAGCTCAGCGACGGGCTGCCCGGCGGGTACGGCAGGCTGGACGGCGTCTTCTCCGATTTTGGCGGCCTCAACACCATCGGCGACTGGCGCCCGCTTGCCGGGGCGTTGGCCGAGTCGGTCCGGCCGGGCGGCTGGGTCCTGCTGGTCGTCATGGGGCCGACCTGCCCCTGGGAGATGGGCTGGCATCTGCTTCACGGGCAGCCACGGCAGGCTTTCCGGCGCCTGCAGGAACCGGCGCAGGCGCGCGTCGGCGGGCAGACGATCCCGGTCTGGTACCCGTCGCCGCGCCGCCTGGAGGGAGCCTTCGCCCCCTGGTTCCACCGCCGCCGGACGGCAAGCCTGGGCCTCTGGCTGCCGCCGACCTACCTGGGCCATCTCGTCGCCCGGCGCCCCCGGCTCCTGGCGACCCTCGACCGGCTGGAGCGGGCGACGGCGGCGCTGGCCCCCGGCTGGGGCGATCATTACATGCTGCTTCTGGAAAAACGTCGATGATACTGCTCTACAATCCCCCCTCCTCGGCGAACCGCAAGCCGATCCTGCCGATGTCCCTTCTGGCCGTCGGCGCCGTGCTCGAAGGACGGCACGCGTACGCCATCGTGGACGGCAACCTGGAGCCGGACCCGGAGGCGGCGCTGGACGCACGCATCCAGGCTGCCGGGCCGCGTCCCATTCTCGCCGTCACGGTGATGCCCGGCCCGCAGCTTCGCCACGCCGTGCCCCTCTGCCGCCGGCTCAAGCAGCGCCATCCGCACCTCGTCGTCGTCTGGGGCGGCTACTTCCCGACCCAGCACTGGGACGTCTGCCTGCGTGATGAAGCAGTTGATTTTGTGGTGCGCGGGCACGGTGAAATGGCCTTTCTTCAGCTCGTCGAAGCGGGCCTGGACGCCGCCGATGCGGACACGCTCGCCGCCATTCCCGGCCTGGCCTACCGCGACGCGACGGGCGCGCCCGCCAGCAACCCGCTGGCGCCAATTCCCCACCCCCGGCAGCTACCGCCGTGGAATTTCGAGCGCGTGGACGTGGCCCGGTACGTGCGGCCGACCTTCCTCGGCCGGCGCACGCTGGGCTACCACTCCTCTTACGGCTGCCCTTTCTTCTGCAACTTCTGCGCGGTCGTCAACATGGTCAACGGGCGCTGGCTGCCCCAAACGGCCGAGCAGGTGGCCGGCGTGGCCCGGCTCTATCACGAGCGCTGGGGCGTGAACGCGGTGGAGTTCTACGACAACAACTTCTTCACCCAGGAGGCGCGCACGGCCGAGTTCAGCGAGCGAGTACGCGACCTGGGCATCGCCTGGTGGGGCGAAGGGCGCGTGGATACGCTGGAGAAGTACAGCGACCGGACGTGGCGGCTGATGCGCGACAGTGGCCTGCGCATGATCTTCATGGGCGCCGAGTCGGGCTCGGCGGAAACGTTGAAGCGCATGCACAAAGGGGGGCAGATGGCGCCGGAGCGCACGCTGGCGATGGCCGCCCGCATGCGCGAGTGGGGCGTCGTGCCGGAGTTCTCCTTCGTGCTCGGCAACCCGCCGGAGCCGGAAGCCGACGCGCTGCAGACGATGTCCTTCATCCGCCGGGTGAAGACGATCAATCCCGACGCCGAGATCATCATGTATCTTTACACGCCGGTGCCGCTGGCGGGCGACCTCTACGACGAGGCCCGGGCCAGCGGCTTTGCTTTCCCCGAGACGCTGGACGAATGGATCAGCCCCGGCTGGCTCGACTTTTCGCAGCGGCGCAGCGAGACGATACCCTGGATCAAACAGACGCTGCGCGAGCAGATCCGCGACTTCGAGCGCGTGCTCAACGCCTACTACCCCACCTCGACCAACCAGCGGCTGAGAGGCGCGCGCCGGATGCTGCTGCGCGCCGCCAGTGCCTGGCGCTACCACAGCGGCTTTTACCGCTTCCCGCTGGAGCTGCGGGCCCTGCACCGCCTTCTCGCCTACCAGCGCCCGGAGACTTCGGGCTTCTGATGATTCCGACATTCGCGCGTCTGAACAGCCGGATCGGCCGCAACGCCGCCGTCAAGCTGGGCTCGGAAGTCGCCGGACGGGCCGCCAGCCTGGCGCTGTTGTTGCTGGCAGCGCGGCGTCTCGGTGCGTCCGCCTTTGGCCTCTACAACTATGGCATCGCCCTCGGCTTCGTCGTGACGCAGCTCGCCGACCTGGGCCTGCAGATGCTGGTGGCGCGCGAAGTGGCCCGGCAGGGCAAGGCAGCGCAGCCGCTGGTACGCGCCGCCCTGCAGCTCAAGATGCTACTCTCGCTGGGCGTGGTGCTGCTCCTGGGCTGGCTCGCCGCCGGATACGACGGCTCAATCCGGCTGGCGCTGTTCGGCCTGGGGCTGATGATGCTCGCCCAGACCTACCTGGAGTTCGCGGCTTACGTCTTTCGTGGGCAGCAGCGGCTGGTCGTCGAGGCGCGGTTGCTGACGGCGGCCCGCCTGGCGATTGCCGTTACCGGCGGGCTCGTGCTGCTGTTCGGCGGTGGGCTGCTGGCCCTGGCCCTGAGCAGCCTACTCGCCGTCAGCGTAACGGTCGCCTGGGCCTTTGCGCAGCTGTACAGGGCGGGCTGGCTGGCGGAGGGGAGAGCGCCGGTTCCCTACGGGCCGCTCCTGCGGCAGGCGCTGCCGCTGGGGCTGGCTATCTTTCTCTCGATTGCTTACACGCGCCTGGCAGTGTTACTCCTGCAGTCCAGGGGCGGCGAGCTGCTGGTCGCGCAGTTCAGCGCCGCGCAGCGGCTGGTGGAGCCGGGGCAGATTTTGCCCGCCTCGCTGCTCGCCGCCGTCTTTCCCGCCTACGCCTATGCCCTGCCCGCTGACCCAACTGGCGCCCGGCGGCTGGCGTGGCGGGCGGCGCTGCTGCTGGCCGGTATCGGGCTGATGGTCGCCCTGGGCTTCCTGCTGCTTGCTCCCTGGCTCGTTCCGCTTCTATACGGATCGGCGTATGGCGACGCCATTCCGGTCTTGCAGCTTCTCGGCTTCTCCACCATCCCTGCCTTTGTCAATTACAGCCTGACCCACTACCTGATCGCGCAGGGCCGGCAGGCGCTGTTGGGCTATTTCATGGGCGCCATGCTCGTCCTCCACGCAGGGCTGAGCTGGCTGTTGATCCCGCGCCTGGGAGCCGGCGGGCCGGCCGTGTCGATTCTGGTTGCGGAAATGCTGCTGCTGATCTGCTGTCTGGGCGCATTGCGCCGGACGGCGCCGCTTGTGGACCATGTTAAGACGCCTGACGCTGCTGAGCCTGATCCTGCTCGCGCTCCAGCTGCCCTTTGAGCTGCAGCGCCCGTTGCTGCAGCTTGGCCCGCTGGCGCTGACCAACGTAGAGCTGCCGCTCTATCTGGCGCTGGGGCTGGCCCTGCTGCAGTGGCAGCAGGCGGGCCGCCCACGCCCTCCGGCGCCGACGCTCTGGATCGTTCTCGGCGCGCTGTTCCTGGCAGGCGTTTTTATCTCCGCCCTGCTGGCCCCTGAGTTTCGGACCAATGCCCTGCTGGCGGCGCTGCGTACCGCCAGCGGGATGGCCCTCACCCTCGCCGTGGCCCTCACCGCGAGCCAACCCGGCGCGCGCGGCGTCCCGATGGGCGTCGTCTGGCTGACGGCGGCGCTACTCGCCGGAGGAACAGCCGCCGCGACGCTGGGCCTGGCCGAGCTACTGGCCGGCGCTGCCCTGCCCTGGCTGGCGCCCGTCCGCGTCGCGCCGACCGTTGCGGGCCCTTTTCTGCGCCTATCCGGTCCTTTTGACTACGCGAATCAGGCTGCGATGTATCTGGAGGCGACCCTGCCCCTGCTCCTGGCCGTCGTCGCCGCCGCGTGGGGAGCCGGCCGGCGGCCCATCGCGGTGGCGGCAGGGGCGGTTCTCGTGCTCTACACGCTGGCAACGCTGCTCACCTTCAGCCGCAGCGGTCTCGTGACCCTCATCCTGGTGTTGTCAGCCGTCGCCCTTCTGCTGCGCCGGAGGACCGGCCGGCAGCCTCGTCTGCTTTTTGCCGGCGGCGCGCTGCTCGTCCTCCTGCTCGTCGGCCTGCAGGCAGCGGTCAGTCCGGCCTTCGCGATGAGGCTGACGAGCGAGAGCGACAACAACTGGTATCTCGCCGACTTCGAGGCGCCGGCCGAGATGGTGCTGCGGGCCGGCGATGAAAGGCTGGTTACGATCACGGTTACCAACGAAGGCGCCTTCACCTGGCGGAGCGAGAGCAGTCCTGAGGTCTATCTGGCGGCGCGCTGGATTCAGCCGGCAAGCGAGCGCGAGCTATCGGCGCGTCCGCGCTGGCCGCTGGAGCGGCCGGTGAAGCCCGGCGACAGCCTGACCATGCAGATTCCGCTGCGTGCCCCCGACGAGGCCGGGAGCTACACGCTTTTCTGGGACGTGGTGCAGGAGCACGTCGTCTGGTTCAGCGCCAAGACGGGGCGGCAGGCGACAAGCGCCGTTACAGTAACGGGCAGCGTCACGGATTCGCCGGCCGGCGCAACCGGCAGCCGGGCCGCGATGGGCACGTTCGAAGAAAGCTGGGAATTCGCAGCCCCCATTCCCGGCCGCCTGACCCTCTGGCGGCTCGCCGCGCAGCTCTGGCAGGCGCGCCCACTGCTCGGCGTGGGACTCGACAACTTCCGCCTGCTCTATGGCCGGCCGTTACAGGTCGAGATCTGGAATACAACAATTCACAGCAACAACTGGTACGTGGAAACACTGGTCAGCTCCGGACTGCTGGGGAGCCTGCCGTTTTTCCTCCTGCTGGCGCTGCTTGCCGTGGATATCGTCCGGGTTTTGCGCCGGCCGGGGGCGACCGTCTGGCAGGCGGCGGTGGGGGCCGGGCTGCTCGCCTACCTGATTCACGGCATGCTCGACTATTTCCTGCTATTTAACGCTACCGGTCTGCTCTTCTGGCTGCTGCTGGGCCTCTGGCTGGCGCTGCGAACGGGGGTCGAGACGGCGGAGGGCCGGCCATGAACGTGCCCTGGGCCGGCGTCGCAGTCCGCGCCCGGCAACGGACGCCCTCATTCCTGCTGCTCTGGGTGCTGGCGGCGCCGTGGCTCTTCTTCCCCAATCGCCAGCCGGCCCTGACCCTGCTGGCAGCTCTGGCGCTGCTGGCCGGGTTGCTCTGGCTCTATCGCGGCGGCCATCTCCGGCCAACGCCATTCGACCTCCTCCTGTTCATCTACCTCGGCCTGAGCGTCGTCGGGCTACTGGTCTCTCCACTGCCCGTTGCCAGTCTGCGCCGCGTGATCACCCTGTTCGTTGGCGTCTGCGGCTACTATGGCCTCGTCTCCTATCTGACCGAGCAGGGCGATGGCCGGGCCGTGCCGGCAGCCGTGCGCCATCTGCCCGTATTGGGGGCCGGCGTGGCTCTGGCCGGGCTGCTGACAGGTCGCTGGCCTGAGCGCTTCCTGGTGGATCTGCGGTTCATCACCGGGCGGCTGCCCCATCTCGGCGGCAGCTTTACGATCCATCATAACCTGCTGGCCGGCGTGCTCGTGCTTTTTCTCCTGCCGGCGATTTTCTCCTGGCGGGCGACGCCGGGGCGCGCCGGGCGCCGGAGGCTGGCGGCGGCAATCACGTTGATGGCCCTGACGCTGGTCCTGACCCAATCGCGGAACGGCTTTCTCAGTCTGGTCGTGGGGCTGGCCGGCGGCCTGCTGTGGCAGCGCGGCCGCTTCCGGTGGCTGCTGGCGCTATTCCTGGTGCTGCTGGTAGCGCCCCTCGTCCTGGGAGCGCTGCCCGGCGCCGCAGACGAGCCGCTGTACGGCTTCCTGGGCCGGCTGGACGACAGCAGCAAGGTCGGGCCGGCGCCCGACGAGAGCTGGCTGGCACGCGTGGAGATGTGGCAGGCCGCGCTGCACCTGATGGAAGATTACCCGGTGGTTGGGGCCGGCCTGTACCAGTTTGAGGCGGTCAGCCGGGCGAACGAGGTCTACCGGACGATCCGGCCGGATCAGGCCCTCACCCATGCTCATAACCTCTGGCTGCAGGTTGGCGCCGGCCTGGGCTGGCCGGGCTGGCTGGCGGCGGCGCTGCTCTGGCTCGGCGCCCTGCACGCGCTCGGGCAGGCGACGGAGGCGGCGCCCGCACGCGCCCGGTGGGCCGGTGTAGCGCTCGGCGCGGCGCTATCTGGTTACCTGACCTTCAACAGCTTCGACGTGTACGCGCTGGAACAGGTGTCCGGGATGCTGATCTGGTTACTGCTGGCCCTGATTGCCGCCTTCGTTCGCCTCTACGCGCCGGTTCCGGCCAGAAAGTGGGCGCACCGCCTGCAGGTGGCCCCGCTGCTACTCCTGATCGGATTGCTGCCGGCGCTGCCGCGTAACGTCGCCCACCTGCAACTCGACCGCGCCCGGCTGGCCGGTGCAGGGCAGATCCCCCCGGCAGCCGCCCTCGCCGCAGACGACTACCGCCGCCTCGGTCTTGTCTACACACTGCAGGGGCAGGAGGAAGCAGCGCTGGCGGCGTGGCGTCAGGACCCGGAAGCGGTCCTTTTTCTGCAAGGGCAGGGTCTGCGCGCCTTTATTCAGGGGCAGGAGACGTGGGAGGCGCTGGCGTGGTACGAACGCGCCCTGACCCTCGACCCCGATGCGGCGACGGTGTGGTACTGGCAGGGCGTGGCCTACGAAAAGCTCGGCCAGCCTCAAACCGCGCTCGCTTCCTATCGCCAGGCTTGCACCTATAGCCTGGGGGTGCGCCTGCTCGGCAAGAGCCTGACCGGGATGGCCTGGGAGCGGCAGGGTCGGATTCTGGTCGAGCAGGAGGCCTGGCAGGAAGCGCGCGACGCCTTTGCCACCGCGGCAGCCGCCGTGCCGGACGATCCCGATTACCGGCAGCAGCTGGCCGACGTGGAGCAAATGCTGTGGGAGGTCCGCCAAGGGCAAATGACCGGACCATCTGTGGCGGAAGAAGGGGATTGAGCGTAGCAACGACGTGGTGAAGCTTCCCTATCTGGCCTACCTCGCCGAACTCGGCGCCACGGATCTCCATCCGCTCGGAGAGCGGGCAACGGGCTGTCTGGTCGCCGCCCTCCGTCCGCAGCGCGGCGAGCGTTTGCTGGAAGTAGGGTGCGGCACGGACCAGACGATGGCGCGCCTGATCCTAGACGCGGGGGTACACGTTGACGGGGTTGACGTGTTGCCGTCCATGCTGCGCATCGCCCGGCGGCGCCTGCAGCTTACCGGGGCGGCTTCCCGGAGCGCGCTGGCCCTCGCCAGCGGCAGCGCCCTGCCCTGGGCCACGGGTTCTTACCACGCCGTCTATACCGAGTCTGTTCTCGGCTTCCAGGATGCGGGGACCGCACGCCGCATGCTGGCAGAGTTACGGCGCGTGCTGCAGCCCGGCGGCCGATACGTCGCCAACGAAGCGGTTTGGAAACGAGGGTCCGATCCGGCTGCCGCAGCGGCGGTCTACGCGGCGGCCGTGGCCGATTTCGGCTCCGGCCCGGCTTCGCCCCAGTTCTGGACCGTGGACGACTGGACGCGCGTGATGGAGGAAGCTGGCTTCCAGGTGGCATGCGCCATGCCGCTGGCCGAACCGTCCAGCGCCGTAACGGAACCAGTGGACCGGCCGTGGCGCCTGCAGCTCTCGACCATGCTGACGGCGTTCTACCGGCTCAGGGGCCTGCTTCTACCGCGACTGCTCCGGCAGAGGTTACGCTACCGCCGCCTCCTGGCCGGCCACACGCACGATGGTCGCTACACGGAGAGCTGGCTGTTCGAGCTGCGCCGCCCACCGGAGAGATGAAGGCAGTGGCGATAGAGGGAGGCAGGCGCGGATAGTGGCTGGGTCTGTGGCTGGTCGCCCTGACCGTCTTCTATCTGGCCGTGACGGCTGCCAACCTGGCCAACTATCGCCCCATCTCGGGAGACGACATCTGGATCCTGTCGGCGTCCCATAAGCTGGCGACGCAGGGCGTTTTTGGCTCCGAACTTTATGCCGGCTTCTTCAACGCCGACCGCCACTATTTCATCAGCCTGCCCGGCGTTCATATCCTGCAGGCGGTCGCGCTGCATCTTCCCGGCAACGATCTCGTGAACGCGCGCTGGGTCTCCGTGGTCAGTGGCGCCGTTTTGTTATGGGCGGCGACAGCCCTGGCCTGGCGCTGGTACGGCCTGGCGGCCGGCCTTGTGACCAGCCTTTTGCTGTTGTTCTAGCAGCCTGCCCTGGTCGGGCCAGAGGGCGTCCCGCTCGTCTCCCTGAGTCGCTCCCTGCGTTATGATCTGCCGGCCGTGGCGTGGACGTGGTTAACGTTGCTCTCACTGGCGGCGCTGTTGCGCCGCCCCACGGCATGGCGCGCGCTGGCGACCGGCGTCTGTGCTGCGGCTGCCGCGCTCACACAGTTCTTTGGAGCCGTCGCCGTCGTCGTGGTCTTCGTGGCGTGGGCGGGCCAGCAGCGCCGGCAGACGCTCACCAGCAACTACACACGCTGGTTAGTGGCGGGCCTGCTTCTCGTCGCCGGCCCCTACCTGCTTTACACGGCGCTGCACTGGCCCGACGCGCTGGGACAGACCGTCACCATCAAGGGGGAACGGGCAACGCTCGGCCTGCCGGCGCTTGTGGATAACCTGGGGCGAGAGCCTGTGCGTTACCGGGCCGTCCTGAACCCCGGGGATGCCGCCGGCTGGGTGAATCTGGCCGGTATGGCGGCTGCTGTCGTCTATCTGGGGCTGCAACTGGGCCGCAGGGCCACGGCCGGAGACCGCCTTCTGGCGCTCACCCTGGGCGCCACACTGCTCTTTCTGGCCCTTGTCGATACGACGAAGGCCGAGCTATATGCCCTGCCCCTCCTGCCTGCTCTCTGCGTCGCAGTTGCACGTCTGGCGACGGGCCTCTGGCAGGCGGCGCGGACGGCGCCCGGCGTGCTGGCCTGGGTCACCCGCCTGGCTCTCGCTGCCGGGTTCGCCTTCATCCTCTGGCAGGGGGCGCTGTTCTACGTTCGGGATCAACTCCTTGCCAGATCGGTAACCGATTACCACGCTCTGGGCGCCGCCATCGAGGCGGCTATTCCCCAGGGAGCGGGCGTGGCCGGGACTGAACGCTGGTGGTGGCCGCTACGGCAGCACCCCTACCTGGCGCTCAACAATCTATCTCTCCAGTGGCGCGTTCGGCGCGACGAACGTGGAACGCCGCCTGCCTACGAGCGCCTGCTGGCGGAGACCGGAATTGAGTACATCCTACTCAACCGCAATGTTTACGGCGACCTGGCCCGCGAGCCACTGGCTCTGCAAGAGGCGTTCTGGGCTTTCATCGCCACCTGTACCACTGTCGCGGCAGAGTGGGATGATCCGTGGTATGGAGAGATCAGCCTGCACGCCGTCGGAGAGGATTGTCGATCATCCAGCTCGCGGCTCCAGACCGCTTTCAGGCAAGCGCACCGACGCTGCGGAAGGACGGATTGATGCGCGTCTGTCTGGCAGCTCTCTATTACGCGCCGTCGCTGGCGACCGAAACGCCAGAAGGCTACCTGACGCGGCTGCCCATTATGCGCCACCTGCCCCAGGCGCTGGCCGCGAACGGGCACGAGGTGCACGTCGTCGTGCTTTTCCCACGAGAGGCGACCTGGACGGAAGGCGACGTGCAATATCACTTTGTTTCAGGGGGAGCGAGGGGACGCGGCGGGTGGGCACGGCTCCTGCCGCCCAGGCGCGCCATCCGCCGGATCGGGCAGCTCGCGCCAGACGTGATCCATTTTCACGGCCTCATTCTGGCCGTGCCGCTCTTCTGGCTCTCGCTTTACCTCGGACGGCACGGGCCGCCCATCATCGGCCACTATCATGGGGGCTTTCCCTCCCGCAAACCGCTCCTCCGGCCTCTGCAAGCGTTCAGCCTGCGCCGACTTGGGCGCGCGCTGTTCACCACAGTGGCGCACGCGCAACCGTTCTTCGAGGCGGGCTTACTGCATCCCTGCCAGGTCGAGGAATTGATGGAGGTCTCCACGGCATTTCGCCGCCAGCCGCGGGCGGCGGCGCAGGCGCTGACGGGCATGACCGGCTCTCCGGTCTTTCTCTGGGCGGGCCGGTTGCATCCCGTCAAAGATCCGCTGACTGCTTTGCGCGGCTTTGCCCGGATCCAGGCCGTCTGGACCGACGCCCACCTCTACCTCACCTACCTGACGGACGAGCTTCTCCCCGAGATGCAGCGCTTTCTCGACGAGCACCCGGCTCTGGCGGCGCACGTCCATTTTTGGGGTCGCCGGCCCCATGCAGAGATGGAAGCGCTCTTCAACAGCGCCGACTTCTTTCTGCAGGCCAGCCGGCGCGAGTACGGCGGTTACGCCGCGCTGGAGGCGATGGCCTGTGGGGCGCTACCGGTTGTCACCGACATTCCCTCCTTTCGGCAGATGACCGGCAACGGGCGTTATGGCATCCTCTTCCCGCCCGGCGATCGGGATACCCTGGCCCGGCGGGTGCTGGCCGTCGAGCCGGGAGCTATTCCGGCTCTTGCCACGGCCGTGCAGGAACGTTTCGACCGGGAATTCAGCTATCCGGCGATGGCCAGACGGCTGCTAGCCATTTACGACAAGGTGCTGGAGGAACAGAAGAGCGGCCGGGGAGAATGCTCAGGAGGGGCCTGAGCTGCCGGCTCAGGGCGGCGTTGGCGGAATCAGATAGATCTCTACCGGACCATAGGTGTTATCGTCTATCCGCGCGCTCATCGTCGCCCGGCGGCGGGCCAGCCACGCCTCGAACTGGGCTGCGGCGGCGGGGTTGTCGTCGAGGAAAGCCCGAAACCGGTGGTCGATCAGGAGGGCCTGTGGCCCGATGCGGTCCAATGCCTGCGCAAGGGTGACCATGCCGGGGGCCTGGCTCTGAGCAACGGGAACCAGTAAGGAGCGATAATCGTACGCCTCCAGTCCAAACCAATAGCCGTGCAGCCCAAGAACGCGCGTCCCGGGTGGCGGAAGATGGTCGCGTAGCCAGGCCGCAAAAACGGGTTGCGGCGTATATTGCGCGGCCGACGCTTCCAGTGCAGCCCAACGGCTGGCCCCCTCAACGAGGATAGCCAACAGGAGCGCGCCAAGAGCTAACCGGGCCCAGCGCAGCCGGGGAGGGCGGTGCAGATAGCGCCACACGATGCTGCTCCCCCAGGCGCCAGCAATCGCCCAGAGGGGAATGATAGCTACCAGGTAGTTCGACAGCTTGAGGGTGATGAACAGCGCAAAGAGCACCGGTAGTCCGGTGGCCGGCAGTACGAGCACACGGGCCATTTCATCACCGCGCAGCGCCCGGCGCCACAGAGCAAGCAGCAGAAATGGCAACAGGGCGAGCGCCCACAGGCCGGGACGGAGAAAGAGGGGAATGCCGCTCTCCTCCAGACCCGGTCCGTAGCGCCGAGGTTCGCGGAGGAGGTTGTCCAGGTACCAGCGCACGTCGAGCAGTCCAAACCGGTCGGCATATCCGGCGGTCTGCGCCTGCCACGCCGGAAGGTCGGCGAGGACGTAGAGGCCGTAGGGCAGCCAGGGCAGCATCGCGCCGAGGAGAAGCAGACCCAGGCGTTGCCGGGCCTTGCCGCGCTCATTCCAGAGCACCAGAAGGGCGAGCAGCGCGACATAGAAGAGCCCGTACAGGTGGGCGAGCCCCGCCAGGCCAGCCAGAAGCCCGGCCAGGAAATAGCCGGCGCGCGACCGGCGGGCCGAGAGGTAGGCATGCAGAGAGGCCAGGCCAAAGACGGGAACGAGCACATCGTAGCGGGCGATCCGGGATGCGTCCAGCAGGACGATGCCGGTGATCTGGCTCGGCGTACGCCCGGCCTGGCGCACGGTCAGCAGCAGAAGCCCGGCCAGGAGGCCGACTTCCTGCCTGCGGGAGAGACGGGCAGCCAGGCTGACCGCCAGCGCCAGCGCGAGCAGCCCCAGGCAGACGGTTTCAAAGCGGGCCTGAAAGAGACCAACGCCGGCTCCCCGGAAGACGCCGGCGAGCAGCAGCGGGTGCAGGGGCATGTAGCCGTAGTAGCGCGTTTCCATCCGGTTGAGGCCGGCGAAGAGATCGGAGCCGAAGACCCCGTCTCGGGCCAGCTTCCAGCCGGACGAGGCCAGCCAGGGTTCGTCTTCATAGACGGGCGGCGTAATGGTCAGATGGCGTAACGCGATTTCCCAGAAAGCCAGCAGGAGGACCAGGATCAGCAGCCAGGCCAGTTTGCGACTCACCCCTGAACCATCACCCCGCCGGTTGGTCGTGCGCTGCCTTCGCGCTTCGCCGCTTCATCGCCTCTGGCCTTGCCGTAGCGCGGCGCCCGAAGGTCAGGCTGCAGGTGCAGCGCCGGCAGATCGGGTTCTGCGCCACGTCCAGCTCGCGACGGAAGGCGACTGCTTCCTCGCCGTTGAGGATGTCGGCCAGGGGAGCCTCGTGGATGTTTCCCAGGGAGCGGTGGAAAAAGCAAGGGCGCACCGTACCGTCCGCCTCGACGACGGCCGAGACCCACGGGGCGTTGCAGCGCACGGGCGGCAGGTCGCCGTCGCCGTGCAGGGCGGCAAAGTAGCGCGGCAGCCGGCGCAGCTTCTCGGCGCTTTCCACGATGAAGCCCGAGGTGATGTCGCCCGCAAAGCGCGCCAGCGTCTCCTCCAGCAGCGCGGCGAAGTGGGCCGCTTCCTCGCGGCTCAGGGCCACGTCGGATACCCGCTCTTCTGGCCAGCCGTCCGGCCGGTTAAAGGCCGTCGAAGAGACGTCGGCAGCCAGGAAGGAGATGGTGTCTACACCCAGCGCGTGCGCCGTCTCGATGATGTGCGGCAGGTCGGCGTAGTTGCGGCGCTGAACGACGGTGCGGGCACGCACCGGGAACGCCGGATCCAGCGCCTTGAGCGCCGCCACCCCCTCGGCCAGCCGCTCGTAGGCGCGGGGCACGTTGCGGATAGCGTCGTGGATGGCCGGGCTGCCGTCGAGACTGACGATGACCTCGTCGCAGTGGCGCACGACGTCCGTCGCGTGGCGGCCCAGCAGCAATCCCGTCGAGAGAAGCGTAATCTTCACCGGCAGCTCGCGCAGCAGGCGGCAGAGCGCCCAGAGGTTGCTGTGCATCAGCGCTTCGCCGCCGGAGAGCACGACCCATTGCACGTGCAGGCGGCGGAGGCTGTCCAGATGGGCCGCGAGATCGGCCTCGCTCAGCTCCTGCCCCGCCCGGTTGGCCTTCCAGATGTCGCACATCACACAGCGGCAGTTGCAGCGGCTGTGGGGCATGAGCGTGACGATGGGCAGGCTGTGTATGCGGTGGGTCGCCCGCGTCAGCTCGCGGCGGACGATTTCAAGAGGGGAGACGGCCATCAGGCGCTCCCCTGCCCCGCCGGAGGGGCAACCCGGTAGACGGTCAGCAGCTCGTTGGTCAGGTCGCTGCGCGCCGCCACGGTCACCTCCAGACCGGCCTGCTTGAAAGCCTCGACAAACGCCGCCTCCTGACCCTGGGAAGAGAGCACGAC
>ENA-UOUL01001450-UOUL01001450.1-bioreactor-metagenome-genome-assembly--contig:-NODE-1450-length-32747-cov-4.916253_pt1 | contig 32747 bp, 29 predicted proteins | sample MGYA00249838_ERZ747220 | MGnify/ENA primary metagenome ERZ747220 (study PRJEB28778, sample SAMN05720191) | bioreactor metagenome | isolation source: Anaerobic biogas reactor | place: USA:Washington... | reverse complement strand
AATTCGATTTACACCAATAAAGAGATATTTTTAAGGGAACTGATATCCAATGCCAGTGATGCCATTGACAAAATCTATTATCGGGCTTTAACGGATGAAAACCTCAGCTTCGACAAGGACAGCTATTTTATAAAAATTACCCCCGACAGGGAAAACCGCACCCTGACAGTTTCTGACACCGGCATCGGCATGACCAAAGAGGAATTGGAAGGCAATCTGGGTGTTATTGCCCGCAGCGGTTCACTATCCTTTAAAAAAGAAATAGAAAAAGATGAAGACTATGATATCATCGGTCAATTTGGCGTGGGTTTTTATTCCGCTTTCATGGTGGCTGATGAAGTAACCGTCATCAGTAAAGCCCTGGGCAGTGAGGAAGCCTATAAATGGGTGTCTTCCGGCCCCGACGGCTATAATATAGAAGCAGCGGAAAGGGACAGCGTAGGGACCGATATCATTATCAAAGTGAAAAAATCCGATGAGGATGAAAATTTTGACCAGTATCTGGACCAATATCGGCTGCGCAGCCTGGTGAAAAAATACTCAGATTTCATCCGTTATCCCATTAAAATGGATACCGTCAGTTCCCGGCTAAAAGAGGGCAGCGAAGATGAATACGAGGATTACACCGAGGAAACCACTTTAAACAGTATGGTCCCCATCTGGCGCAAAAATAAAAATGAACTCACCCCGGAGGACTATGAGAATTTTTATATGGAAAAACATTTTGGTTTCGACCAGCCTTTAAAACACGTCCATATAAGTGTTTCCGGTGCGGTAAGCTATAATGCCATTTTATATATCCCGGAAAAAATACCCTTCGATTATTATACCCGGGAGTATGAAAAAGGCCTGGAGTTGTACTCCAATGGGGTTTTGATCATGAATAAATGCGCCGATCTCCTGCCGGATTATTTCAGTTTTGTCAAAGGCACGGTAGACTCGGAAGATTTGTCCCTGAACATCTCCCGCGAGATGCTGCAGCATGACCGTCAGCTTAAAATCATCGCCAAAAATATCAAAAACAAAATCAAAAGTGAACTTCTGAGCATGTTGAAGGATGACCGGGAAAACTACGAGAAATTTTATACTTCCTTCGGCCGCCAGCTGAAATTCGGCGTCTATGACAATTACGGCATGGACAAGGAAACCCTGCAGGACCTGCTGCTCTTTTATTCCTCCACCCAGAAGAAATTGGTGACACTGGACGAATATATCGCCCGGATGCCGGAAGAGCAAAAATATATTTACTATGCCAGCGGGGAAACCAATGAGCGGATCGCCAAAATGCCCCAGACTGAACTGGTGGCTGACAAAGGTTATGAAATTCTTTACCTGACCGATGATGTCGATGAGTTCACCATCAATATCCTGATGAATTACCAGGAAAAAGAATTCCGCTCCGTATCCAGCGATGATCTGGGCATTGAAGCCGGTGAAACGGAAACTGCCGAAGAAAAGGCGGAGGATCTGGAGCTGTTTGCCTATATGAAGGGAAAACTGGGTGACAAAGTCAAGGATGTAAAAGCCTCCAAACGCTTGAAGACCCATCCCGTTTGTTTGTCCAATGAAGGCGCCATTACCATCGAAATGGAAAAAGTGCTAAACACCATGCCCATGGACCAGGGCATCAAAGCCAGCAAAATACTGGAGATCAACACCAAACATGAGGTTTACAGCGCATTGCAGGATGCCCTGGCCAATGACAGGGAGAAACTGGATCTATTCACCAGTCTGCTCTATAATCAAGCACTCCTGATCGAAGGCTTGCCTCTGGAAGACCCGGTGGAATTCTCCAATCGTATTTGTGAGCTGATGAAATAAAAAACGCCGCCCGATAATGATAAAAATTCCCCCGGTTACAGAAGCCTAACAGCCGGCCGGCAAAGGGTTACGGGCAATAGCTCCAATGGCTTCTAAACAAATGTTTAGAGAACTAAACATTTGTTTAGGCGGAAGGCCCCGCCCCCGAGCAGAGCCAGCCTGACGGTATTCTTACTTATACCACTCAGAGCGAAGAAAAACGGCTGAGGGCAAGGCAACCGGGAAGCGGTGCGATTGAGGCGTACCTCGTTATCCGGCAGAGCGAATAAAAAAAGCGAAGGTCGAGGCACAAACAAGCCCCGCGATTGAGCCGTATAAAAGTACGGCGATTGAGCGGGGCTTGTGAAGTAACGATGAGATTCGCTTTTTTTATCGCTCTGGAGTTAGTCGATTTTATTAGTCCTGGTCCAAATCTTCAACTCATTAGCCTGCTTCACCAGATCATCGCGGAAATCGGGATGAGCAATTTCGATGATCCTTTCGGTGCGCACCCATTGATTCTGGGCTTTCATTTTCCTTACTCCGTATTCAGTGGCAATATAGTCCACCAGGTGGCGGGAAACAGTGGTACAGGTCCCCCGCTCAAAGGTGGGAACTATGCGGGAGGTCATTTCCCCATCCTTATTGGTATGGGTGGACGGCAGACAGATAAAACTCTTGCCTCCTTCAGACCATTGTGCTCCCAGAATGAAGTCGGTCATGCCGCCATGGCCTGTGATCTGCCTGGTTCCCGTGCTTTCAGCACTTATCTGGGTATACAGGTCCACCTGCATACATTGGTTGATGGAGATCATATTGTCCAGCTGGGCAATGATCCGGGGATCATTGACATAATCCACCGAATAGCTGGCCAGATTGGTATTATCATTCATCCAGTCATAGAGCCTCTGGGTACCAACTGCAAAAGTATAAGCAGCTTTATATCTGTCGATGTTTTTCTTGCTGCCATTGGCCTGGCCGGAATCGATCATATCTATATAGGCATCGACAAACATTTCTGAATGGATCCCCAGGTCTTTAAGGTCAGTCTTTTTGATAACATGGCCCAGAGCATTGGGCAATCCGCCGATCCCCAGCTGCAGGCAGCTGCCGTCATGAATAAACTCCACCAGATGTTTGGCGATTTGATCTTCCACTTCAGTCGGTTCCGGGATCTCGGGAGCAGCAAACAACATCTGATCATCAGGTGCTTCAACAATAAAATCCACCTGGGATATATGTACGCTTTCCTGATTTCCTCCCAGACATCTGGGCATATTTTTATTAACTTCTACTACTCTACGTTTAGCTACCTCGAAGCTGGTGATGGATTCGGAATTGATCGGCCCAAAATTAAAATAACCGTTCTTATCCATTGGCCCCACCTGCTGCCAGACCCAATCGGTCTGTTTACCCAGGTTGACAGTCTGGTCACGAACGAATTCACAGCACATATGGTAGGTAATCGGTGCATAAACAATATTATCATAGTAATTAGCCAGGATCCTGGTGAGAGCGCTCCAATGCCAATCTTGCCAGTCAAAACTTTCTTTATACTGAATAACTTCAGGCACCGGCGGTGCCGTACTGCAAGCTACAAAGAGCACATCCTTCAGTTCTTCATGCCTTTTAGCTACTTCCTGAATAAGTACTACCGGTTTGGCAGTAAAATACCCCAGTTTGATACCTTCCCCCGATTGGACCATCCCCGCCACTGCTTCTGCAGTGGTCAGTTTCTCCTGATATTCTTTCTGATATCCCATCTTCCCCCGCCTTTCTAGAAATAAAAAATATATAATGTTATTTTATCATTATATTACGGAGAATGATATTTTGTTCACAAAGTTTATATCTTTAGAATTTTTTGACTTTAAAAACTTTCATTAATAACAGCAGGAGCAGATCTTTGTGTGGAGGAAAAGAGATAAAGGCGAGGGTTCACCCACCGGGAAACTCCATAGTAAAAGCCTTTTGTCCGAGTCAGGCCCCTCTCCATACCACCAGCAGAAGACCGGGCTTTTCCGGAACACAATGATTGCTCCAGCAACGCACTAGCTTGCCATAAGGACAGATCCCTTACGGCTCCGGGTTGCTGCTCGGCCCGCCACAGGGACGGGCCCCCCTCCGGGGACTACAATGTGCTGTAAACAGCACCATTAAGGCAGCCTTCGTCTCCCCTTCGGCTCCGCTTCGCTCCGGACAAATGGTCCGTCCCCGCGGCTCCTGTTTCCCCGGCCCCCACGGGCCAACAGAGGCGTCGGCCCCTACACCGCGCATCTGCGCGGGTTACGCCTCACGCCTCACTTTTTCCAACTTCCTCTTTCCGCTTTCCTCTTTCCCCTAACCAACTAGCCAACTAACCAACTAGCCAACTAACCAACTATTTCCCGGCCCCCGAACACCTATTCGGCTAATCTCATGGTCAAATCGATAAAAGAATTCAGCAGCGGGGTATGGTACTTGTCTTTGTGCCATATCAATCTGAATTCGCGGGAAATTGGGATACCTTTTATTTTCACTTTGGCCAGGCGGCCGCAGTCGATTTCTTCCTTGACTGCCAGTTGGGATACGAAAGCGATGCCCATATCTTCCATCACCGCTCTTTTTATGGCTTCGGTGTTATTGAGCACATGCCAGGGATGATAATCAACTCCATGCTCTTGTAATACTTTTTCCACTACTTCCCGTGTTCCGCTGCCTTGCTCACGTAGAATCAGCGCCTGGCCTTCAATCTCTTCAGGTGCAATGATAGTTTTTCCTGCTGTTATCCAGTGATGCCGGGGAGAACAGATCAGCCACAGCTCATCGTCTTTTACTTTTTGCACTACGATTTCCGATGAATGGACCAGGCCTTCCACAAAACCAATATCTAATTTGTTATCAAGGAGCATTTCTTCTACAATGCAAGTATTATCAATTACAAAGGTACTCTGGATGGCATGGTACTGTTGCTTGAATTGTCCCACTAACATTGGCAGCAGGTAGATGCCTATGGTGGTACTGGCCCCCAGCCGCAACCGGCCGATTCTGTTGTTGGTGATCTCCAGCATATGGGCCTCGGCTTCTTCCACCAGGGACAGGATTTTTTTACTGTATTTATAAAGCACCTCCCCAGCGAAAGTAAGATGCATCTTGCGGTTTATCCGGTCAAACAATTTTAGCCCCAGACTATCTTCCAGATCAGCAATGGTTTGGCTTACTGCTGGCTGAGTCATATAAAGCTGGCGGCCTGCTTCCGTTACATTACCAAGTTCCGCCACCATGCTGAATAATTCCAATTGTCGTAGATTCATAATTCAAACCTCCCGGCCGGAGATTAAGTCATGCTATTGAGCAGCCAATTAATCTTCTTCATTCTTATTCTCCGGCTGCTGCATTATCTCAATCATATCCAACACCAGTTGTCGTTCTTCATTAGTAGATTTCTCCAGGAAAGCCTTAACCTCCTGGTATTGAATATCCATAGGAGTGCGATAAGTATTGAGCCTCTCGATGATTCCCACCAGTCCTTCCAATTCTTTATCCGTCCAGGCTCCTAACAGATCAATCACTTGCCGGACTCGCGGCCGCTTAAGGGCAGTCCTTAAAGCAACGGAACCAGATTGTTCCCGGTAATATTCATCTTCAATATCCAAAACAAAATAAGCGGCACTGATCCCAAATAAATCAGCCAGATGATTAAGTATTTTTAGAGATGGCCGGACACGGTCAGTCTCTATCTGGGCAATCATGCTGTGCGATACTCCCAGAATTTCACCCAGTTCTTTCTGAGTTATACTCATTGCCTCCCGCAGGCGGCGCACCTTCTGACCCAAAGTTTCATCCAGGTCAGCGGGAAGCAGACTTCCGGTGGGAATATCCAAAACCTTGCTGATTCTTTCCAGAGTTTTAAGGGAAGGGGTAGCCAGAGATCTTTCGATTTCACTTAAATGGGCCGTTGATAATCCAGACTGACGGCCCAGCTCAGTTAAACTCAGTCCTCTTTCTTCACGGTAAAAGCGCAGTCGCGCACCAACCGCTTCGAAGGATGTGGTTCCATTGCGCTGATAGTATTTTTTGATGGTCTTATTCTCCGGTTCCTCATCCAGGACCCTGGCGATCTGCAGCAATTCATCCGACGACATCTTTTTGCCGGCTTCAATGCCTTTCACATGTGATATAGCAGTGTTAAGCTGCTGCGCCAATTCCTCCAGAGAAATTCCCCTTTCCTGACGCCACTTCTGTAATTGTTTTCCCAGTTGCATATTTACCTCCTGCTGATTTAGCCAATTTGGGGTAATTAGGAAGCCGTAAATATAACTATAAATTCAATAATCAGTATAACATTCCCCGGCTTTTTACTATAAACGCCGCCGCCCAAAATGCTTTTACAGCATGTTTCCTGGCCAGTGGGACGGCAAGTCATTAAGCAGTTACTCCTCAAAAACATAATCATTAAATGACAACATTATTTGCTCATAGGTTTGAGGGTCGCTGCGAAATAAATCCCATGAGGCTTGGGCTGTCTCCCCTAAAATCAATTGCCTTTCTTCCTGAACGACCGCATTAAAAATGCTTTCCGCCGCCTCCTCAGGCAGCATTACATCACCTGAAGTAATCCTCTCGTGGTCCATAGGGGTTCCATCACCATTCAAATTGTTCCTGGCGAGGTTGGTCTTAATATAGGAGGCAAATACAAGCATAACCTTAGCTCCTGCCCTATCCACCTCGGTCCGCAGAGTATTCAGAAAACCAGCCATTCCATGTTTGGCAGCTGCATAGCCGGTTCTGCCCGCCAGAGGAGCGTATCCGGCAACACTGGCAATTCCTATGACCGTTCCGTGAGTTTTAATTATGCTGTCAATAGCTGCTTTAGTGCAGTATATAGTACCGAACAGACTTATATCAATAACCTTTTTAAGTACGGAAACCCTGGTCTTCTGAAATAAACTAATGTGTGAAACCCCGGCATTGTTGATCAGTACATAAATATCGCCCATTTTATTAATGATATCTCTTATGGTATCATTCACCATCGCTTCATCGGTAACATCACAAATGAAAATATCGTTAACCGCTCCCCTGGATGTAAGTTCTTCAGCTAACGCAGCCAGGCCCTTTTCATCCTTATCAATAGCAGCTATCCGGCTGCCTGCTTGGGCAAAACGCATACAAAGCGCATACCCCAGCCCGGATGCGGCACCGGTTATAACAATTACTTTATCCTTAAAATCCTCAGCCATTAGTCTCACCTGCTTTCAAATTGCCTTTATACTCCCACCTCTTTTTTAATATGGTGTACCGATCTCCCCCAAGGGAAATATCGGTACACCATCTCAATTAAATTACAACATAAATACAGTCTACCAGTTCCTGTAATCAAGATGCTTGTATTTTTCCAGATACCTTACCGGCAGTTTTAAAGCATCCTTCCTGAACGGCGGTGCCAGTTGGGTCCCATCCACCTCAAACTGGATAACTGCCGGGCGGCCGGATTTGATGGCTGCCAGGAATGCATCTCCCACATCTTCAGGACGGTCCACAGTAGCTCCGTAGGCCCCCATAACTTTAGCCACATCGCCAAAGTTCGGTGCTTCGATATCACAACCATAAAAACGATTATTGTAAAAGTCTATCTGGTTCTTCTTCTCCGCACACCAGGCGGTATTATGAAATACACAGGCAACCACCGGGATATTTTCCTGTACGGCCGTACTTACTTCATGGAGACTCATGCCCCAGGCGCCGTCACCAACGATATTAAAGACCGGAGCCTCCGGACGGCCCAGTTTTGCTCCTAAAGCAGCCGGATAAGAGAAACCGGTATTGCCGAAGGTGAGCGCCGCAATATGCTGGCGGCCGCCATTAAAGTTGAAATAGCTGTTGGCAGTTGAGGCCACATTACCGATATCAGTGGCTAAAATAGCATTTTCCGGCATGACCCTGGCCAGTTCCAGCAGAACCCGGCGCGGATTCATCGGATTACCCGGCACCATAGCCATATCGGTGATTTCCTTTTCCCAATCAGCCTTTCGGGCAGCGATCTCAGCTATACGAGCTTTATCGGCCGGGCGGTCACCAATTTTGCTTTGAAGCAGTTGCAGAATTTCTCCGGCTGCTGCTCTGGCATCGCCAATAATACCAACTTCTATGGGATGCGTTTTAGCAATGTTCAAAGGATTGATGTCAATCTGAATTATTTTGGCAGACTCGGGGAAGTAGTCAATGTCATACTGGGGCAAGGTCCCGAAATATGACAATCTGGATCCGATGGCCAGAATAACATCCGCTTCGGCCATAGTATTCATGGCCGCTTTAGAGCCCATATAGCCTATGGGGCCAACATGCAGGGGGTGATTGGCCGGGAAGGCGTCATTATGCAGATAGGTACATGCCACCGGCGCGGTCAGCAGTTCTGCTATCCGGGCCACTATATCATGGGAATCGGTATCAACCACGCCCCGTCCGGAGACTATGACCGGTTTCCGGGCATTGGCCAGCAGTTCTGCCGCTCTGGCTAATGCTTCCGGAGATCCGCAGCCCCGATCATCAACTCTGTATTGATGAGGTTCCAGTATATAGTCGTCTACTTCACCATAGAAATAATCCCGGGGAATGTCCAACAGCACGGGACCTCTTAATGCATAAGCCATGCGGAAAGCGGTTCTGGTGCAATCTGCAGCCCTGGAAGGATGAGGCATTCTGACCGTCGCTTTGGTTATAGCTTTGAATACTGATACCTGATCACACTCCTGAAATCCATCCCAGCCAATGGAACCGGTTCCCGCGGAAGGAGATATTACCACCATCGGGGTATGCCCCATGTTGGCAGCCGCTACTCCGGTAACCATATTGGTTATTCCCGGACCGTTCTGCCCTATGCATACCCCTGCCGTGCCAGTCACACGGGCAAAACCATCTTCCATATGTGCCGCACTTTGCTCATGCCGTACCGGGATAAATCTGATCCCCGCTGCCGGCATAAGATCCAGCACATCCATAAAGGCAGAACCAACTATACCTGATACATGCTGAACACCTTCTGCCAATAATGTTTCAATAATTGCCTCACTGGCTATCATTTTTTGTTTAGACATGTTTTGTCCTCCCTATAAATACTATATTCAAACAAGTTCCATACTACTGGTTAGGTCCAATATTCACATCGGTCATAACATTTACCACTGACGGCAGGTCAGAGGCTATGGCTCTATCGATAGCAGCACCGATATCTTTCGCCTCGGTCACATATTCTCCATATCCGCCCAGAGCCTCAACCACCTTATCGTAACGAACATCTCTTAAGAAGAGTCCCACAAAGGGTTTATCCTCAACAGCCCGCTTGGCTTCTGACCGCTTGATCATTCCCCAGCAGCTGTCATTGAGAATAATAGTAGTAAACTTGATACCATAACGCAGAGCAGTATCAAATTCCATCGCTCCATAACCAAAAGCACCATCACCAGTTAAAAGCAATACTTTCTTGTCCGGGTGGGCCAGTTTAGCAGCCATTGCATAGGGAACCCCCACACCCAAAGGTCCGAAGCTGCCATTGGCGATACCCATGTATTGCCCCGGGCCGGTAGCCGGCAGGAAGGAATTGCCGAAAGTTGCTACATCACCGCCATCAATAACTACAATGGTATTCTCATCAATGCGCTGCATGATTTCAAACATGAGTCTGGCAGGATGAATGGGATTCTGATCTGAAGACAGTAAAGGCAAGGCTCCTTGCACTATCTGAGATTTGCCATTATTGATAGCCTTCATCCAGTCCTCATGGGTATTGGATTTTACTGCCGGGATCAATTGTTTGAGCACTTCTTTCACATCACCAGCAATACCAACTTCCACATCCAGCTGATCAGTAACAGCCGCAGCGTCTATGTCCACCCGTATTATCCTGGCGCCGGCCGGAAAAGATTCCCGCTTTAAAATATACCCGGGACGGGTTCCTAAGACCAGGATAACATCAGCATTCTGAATTACTCCAGCACAGACAGGATGACCGGTAGCTCCAATAGCAACAAATAAGGGATGACTGTCAGGAACCAACCCCCGGGCAGCATTACGGGTGAAGAAAGGGATGCCGGTTTTCTCGACAAACTCCTTCAATTCATTTTGCGCTTTGGAGTAGAAAGCACCACTTCCCGCTATGACAACCGGCCTCTCGGCTTGATCCAATATTTTAGCAGCCTTTTCAATATCAGCCGGATTGCCCGCCGGTTTATTGGCCAGGCGATAGGTCTTCTGGTATTCGACTTTAGCTTCGTCCACATAACCTTCCATAATATCCCGGGGTATTTCCATGTAGACCGGTCCCGGTCTACCCGTAGTTGCTTCCGCAATACCCCGGCCGACATATTCAGGGATACGCTGGGTTTCCTGTACTGACCTGGCATGCCTGGTCATTGATTTATAAACATCTATCTGGTTAAAGTCCTGCAATTCATTGCGGTCAGCTTCGACAACTTTAGCTTTTCCGGCCAGGCATAATACCGGTGAACAGTTGCGTTCAGCATTGGCGATCCCGGTTGCCAGATTGGTCACGCCCGGGCCTGCCGTAGCAGTACAAACGCCGAAGTCCCCCGTAGTCAGAGCCCATCCTTCCGCCATCATAGCTGCAGTCATCTCATGTCTGACTCCAATGAATTGGATCCCGTTTTCCTCACAGGATTCCATCATCGGATAGATGTGACCTCCCGGGATACCAAAAATATACTTTACCCCTTCTTTTTTCAGTATTTCTTGCACCAGTGTTCCGCCTCTGATTTCAGCCATTTAGATTACCTCCCCATCAAATTTGTTCTGATTACACACTTTAAAACTGTTTAACTGTTTTAATAACTTTTAATATTTTACGGTTGCGGTTATTTTGAACTTCCGAACGGTCCAGGCCAGTATAATCCTTCAGGCCCTTGCCGGTTTTCACCCCCAGATTGCCTTCCGCGCACAGCCTGTCCGGCAAAGCGGTCGCAGTAGTATTACACAGCAGCGGTGCCAGGAACATGCCTCCTAATTTGCCTAAATCCCAGCCTATATGGTCATATAATTCCAGGGGCCCTTCAAAAGCCAGTTTAAGCCCGGCATTATTGCTCATAGCCTTATCAACATCTTCTGGGGAAGCCCACCCCTGTTCCACTATATAATTGGCCTCCCGGGCCAGTGCAGTATTTAGACGATTAACGATAAATCCAATTGTATATTGTTTTAAAACTACCGGAACATGGTCCAGGCTTTCAAAAACCTTCCTGGTGAACTCTAATGTTTCCGCAGATGTCTCCGGGCCCAAAACTATTTCCACTAACGGGATAATGTGAGCCGGATTACAGAAATGTCCGATTATCAACCGCCCCGGATTCGATATTTCCACTACCTCATAAATATTCATACCTGATGTAGTGCTGGAGAAAATAGCATCTGCAGAGCACAGTTTATCGAGTTCCTCATACAAAGCCTGTTTTATATCCGGTACCTCGGGAACCGCCTCGACTATAAACTGGGCCTGCCGGGCCGCATCCTCAAATTTATCGGTGTAAACCAACAGTTCATGTGTATTCTTGATATCCGCTGCCGTTATCATACCTTCGTCTTTCAGCAGCTGCAGATTGCCTTTGATCAGCTCTCTGGCTGTTTCCAACTGCCCGGCACTCTGATCATAGAGTATGGTAGGATAACCGTGGGCGGCAAAATCCTGAGCAATGGAATGTCCCATTATTCCTGCTCCAATTACTGTGACAGACAAATCCTTCACATGTGTCAACCCCTTTCATCATGTTTTTTAAAGGTCTGTTACAAATCTACCGGCTTTTCATCTATAACTGGCGGATAGGCCGGAACTTCATAGTCTAAAGGTTCGGGCAAAAACAGGGCTATGATTAAAATACATACCAGGACTCCGCCAGCCATAAGGGTAACGGCATTGCCTATGCCATTAAGCAATAATGGTGCTGATAAAAATCCTACTAAAGCCGGTGCCGCAATTTGTCCCAAACGCCCAATAATATTGTTGCCCCAGGCAGTTGCATTGCCGCGCAGCTCGGTAGGAAAGAGCTCATTGGTAAAAGCGGCACACAAGACCGTAAAGGTACCAATAAAGAAAACTGCGATAATTTGTGCTAAAGCCACCTGCCAGAACCCCTGGGCCTGGAAAACCACCATAAGGGCCACTGAGCCCAGACCGAAAAAGATAAAGGCTGTCTTCTTGCGGCCAATCTTATCCAGCAGCTTACCTACGGCTACATAGCCGGCCAATCCCAGGGTAAAGGCTAAAGCAGTGATCAAACCAACTTGATTTTCAGTCCAGCCCAGTTCGCTTTCAACCCGCAGGGCAAAAAAGTTCATTGCCGAAGCATAGGATAAGTACATAAAGAACCACAAAGCCATAATGGCAATAATATTCTTACGGTAAGGGGCGGCAAATACTGCCAGTAAAGGCGGAGTGTTTTCTCCTTTGCCAGCCTTCATTTCCTCAAAATTCTTTGTTTCAGGCAGGTTCTTAGAAAAGAATATAAGCAAGATCAAGGGCACTGCTCCGATAATATACAAACCTCTCCAGTGCAAGGACGGTATCATAGCCACCAGCGGCAGGAACAGCGAAGGGAAAATCGCCCCGATAGCTGCAGCCCCCTGGAAAAGTGCTATAGCACGACCCCTATATTTCGCCTCGAACTCTTCCACCACAATAATAAATCCGACCGCCCAGCAAACAATCAAGAAAACCCGGGCAATAAACTGGAAAACAATAAACATACTCAGACTAATGGATAAAGCGGTTAATAAACTAAATATGGAATAGATGACCACCGACCATATGAAGATAGGGCGACGCCCAATCCTATCGGCCATCCTTACCACGAAGAATGCCACCAGTGCCCCTACCGCAATAACTGACAGAGTATAACCGGCCATTTGCTCGGTCATGTTGAATTCATTGGTTATATAGGGAAGGGCCAAATTTATAACCATAAAATCAAAACCCTCAAAAAAGGCTCCGATCATGACCACCGGCAGCAACAATTTCTGTCTGTGGCTTAAAACCAACTTGCCTGTTGATTGATCTTCATTTTCCAAAGTTCTCCCCTCCTTTGACGAAAATCACATGGGGGCATTATCCCACACCACAAATACCGACCGCCTGCCCCTGCACCTCCTTTAAGCAGTCATGGGAATATCGACATAATAGACGACAACACTATAAGTTTAATTTATTCAACAGTTTTTTACTGGGTCTTCCTTGCTGGTCATACCGACGTATAAAGTAATATTCCTCTAACATTGCCGTTAGTTTATCCTGCATTTTTATCTTTTGTCCGACCGTCAATTCTTCCATAATTCTTCCCGGGAGAATATCATCCGTGGCACTGATTCCTTCCCGGTTATTAAACATTCGTTCAATGGTAAAGGCTCGTTCCCCATATCGGATAAAATCCCCCGTGGTTATTTTCCTTCCGGTTACGATCTCCAGGGCTTCAACATGAGGGAACAACGCAAATAGCTTAAATCGCAGCAGAAGAGGATGCATAGCCAGGAATTTGATCATGGGGCTGCTTAACAGAATTAACCTTCCCACAATTTTGCTCAGGAGGTTATCCTTTTTCCGTCCAAACAAGAAAGGGGGAATTACTGTAAATGCCGTAAACAGACACGAACCCCCCAGGGAAACAGCCTCCATGGAATTCTGAAAGAAAACGGTCAAAGCGGCTTTTCCGCTGGTAGTCAGCCCGCTGATTGTTACCGGACTCAAAACCTCCAGAAAACTCAAAAACCCGCCACCTAAATGGCAGGCACCCCGGTTGGCAGTAGCATACCCCAGTCCTAATCCCACCGTATGCCGGGGATCATAAGAGGCTAATTCCAGCCCTTTGACCTGAATCGCACTGTCTTTTTCTCCGTATTTTTCCGCTAATCTTTTTGTGCCGTCAGCCAGTTCTGCACATACTCCCCGGCGATAGGCAATATCATCGATAGCCGTGCTAATCCCTTCAATATTGTCAAATTTAAGCCCAAAATCTTTCTTCCCTTTTTGTTGCAATTCCATAGCAAAGGCAATAGAACCTGCTAAAGAAATGGTATCCAGCCCCAACCGGTCAGCCTGATGATTCCAGTTAATGATTGGCTTTAAATCATAATTACCGATATTAGAACCAAAAAGGCCGATGGTCTCATACTCCGGCCCTTTAACATCCTTACCATCAATCTTTACCCGGCGTTCACAGCGAATAGGACAGCTCAAGCATCCGGAATTACGTTCCAGATAATCGCTGGCCAGAGTCTCACCGGATATTTTATAAGATTCCTCTGCATTTACGGCTTGAAAATTATGTACCGGCAAAACTTTGCTGCGGTTTGATTTATTGACAAACCCGGCGGTTCCCAAGCGAGGTAAATCCTGGCCCGTTCCTGGATGCTGTTTTAAAGCTTTCATCCAACGGGCTGTATATTCACGCCAGCGGCTTTTATCGGCTATGGGGATCGGCATATCCCCACCAGCGACCAATCCTTTGAGGTTCTTGCTGCCCATTACGGCACCAATGCCGCAGCGGCCCGCAGCCCGTTCGCCTGATATGGCACAGGCATACAGGACCATATTCTCCCCGGCAGGTCCGATGACCAGTTGGCCGTATTTTTTATTAAAGTGGTTTTGAAATTCTTCCGTATCAAGACCCCAGAGGTCCCGGGCGTCCTTTATCAAAATCCCTCCGTCAAGGATCTCGATATAAACCGGGTGGGGAGCTTGGCCTCTGATAACCAATCCATCAAATCCGGCCCGGCGCAATCTGGTACCGAAAGTTCCTCCACAGTTGGAAGAAGCAATGGCTCCCGTCAAAGGGCTTTTAGAACTTATATTGAAGCGACTGCTGGAAGGGGCACCGGTTCCTGTCAAGGGTCCGGTATTTATGACCAGGAGGTTTTCCGCGGCCAGGGGATTAATATTGGCAGGTAATTCATCATAAAGGATCTTGGCTGCCAAACTTTTACCGCCCAGAAACATTTGATAGTCATTCTGGCTTATGGAATAACTTTGCACTTTATCAGCTGCCAGGTCTATTTCCATATAACGCGGTAAAATCATGCCTTACCTTCACTTTCTTATCCGGGTGCACAGCAGCAAAATTCTACTCAGGAATTTTAATATTATTACTTATATCTAATAATTATATATATCTTTGTTAACTTTAATTTAACACCTCTTTTTGCCATTAGTAAAATTGTTTTTATTTATTTTTCATATAAGCAGTTACTTATCATCAGAATATTTATTGATTTTTTCTTATCTTATACTCGGGATATATTAGTTATATCGAACCTTCCTGATTTTTTATCCAGAAATTCTACACAGGTTTTCTTTGAAAGCTGCTGCCCGGGCGGTGAGATTTGTTGCCCATTCCGGATAGGAGGGCGCATAAATATGCTGATAAGCGGCGATCACATTATGATAAATAAGCCCGTCTTGCTTACCGTCCATACCATGACCCCGCTGCACTTCCATGATACTGGCCAAGGAGCCGGGATCAGCATTTACGATTTGGGAATAATGAAATTCATGGCCGCGAATGACCGCATTTTCTGGGAAAAGATAATTGGAACATATCACTTTCCTTTGCGAGTATCCATGCCCTTTAGGGCGAGAGGACATTTTGGTATCACAGGGCAGGGCCCCCACCATTTCATAGGTATTATCACCAACTATTAAATGCCGGGACAGATACATCAAACCGCCGCTTTCCGCATAAACTGGTAATCCCATGTTTATGCAGCGCCTTATATCAGCGCGCAGAGAATGATTTTCCTGCAGCTGCCGCGCAAATACTTCAGGAAAGCCGCCTCCTATATAAAGAGCTTCAATCATCGGCAATTTTTTGTCCTGAAGGCTATCGATCATAACCAGTTCCCCACCGCTGTCCTTTAGGGCTTCCAGGTTCTCCGGATAATAAAAACTGAATATTTTATCCTTGATAACTCCGATCCGCACTCGGGCAGAAGCGGTTTTTACCGGGGATGTTGTCAGCCGGGGCAAATCCGGGCATTTACCGGCAATGACCAGCAATGCGTCCAGATCGATGTACTGGCCTGCCGCCTCCGCCAAACAGGTTTTTAAATCCTCCAGGCCGTTCTTTTCCTGGGTTGTGATCAAACCTAAATGGCGATCAGCAATAACGAGATTGTTTTGTTTGGGTACCGCGCCCAGAACCGGTATCCCCGCGTATTTTTCGATGCTCTGGCGCAGTATGTTTTCATGACGGGGGCGCGCCACCTTATTTAAAATGACCCCCGCAATATTTGTACCGGCTTCAAAATCCTGAAAACCTTTTACCAGAGCGGCCGCACTGCGGGTCATACGCGTAGCATCAACAACAAGAATTATCGGCGCCGAAATGGTGCGGGCAATGGCAGCAGTACTGTCACTGCCCTCTACATCCATCCCGTCATATAAGCCCATGGCCCCTTCAACTATGGCTATGTCTGCCGACATACAGGCCCGGTCAAATACCGCCTGGATTTGCTCCGGGGCCAGGAAAAAGGAATCTAAATTCCGACAGGGGCGGCCGGCCATCCAGGTCAGCCACGATGGATCGATGAAATCAGGCCCCTTTTTAAAGGGCTGCACTTTAAGCCCCTTTTGGGCTTGTAAAGCGCCAATAATACCTAAAGTTATCGTTGATTTTCCGGATCGGCCATGGGGCGCAGCTATCACCAATCGCATCGGGCCTTCTCTCTCCTTTCACATTTAAACTGTCTTTTAGTTTCTACACACAACCAGTCGGTTTAGGCAAACCTGCAATTTTACAGGCACCCTTCCCCGGACCGCTGGGAAATAGGGTGTAAATTTCCCCCTGGGTCTTTTTGGTGTCTTTGAGCAGCCTTCTGACCATGGGGGCTACATTGAACTCCGCATAATAACCACGCAGGTAGTTGATGACTTCCCAATGCTCCGGCGTGAGTTCTACTTCTTCTGTAACAGCCAGAGCTTCGGCAACTTCTTCATTCCAATCATCGGCATTATCGAGAAATCCATCTTCATCCAACAACAATACACGATCTCCAACTTTTAATTCAGCCATTTATAATCCCTCCTTATGGTAATTATTTTTTATGCCGCAGGGGAGTGCCTCCAGCAGACCCACACAGCAAAATAAACTCTTAATGTTCATAAGCAGTACTTTGCACCCTTACGTCGATCACCACCTTGTATAAAATGGTCAGCAGCAACGCACCAACGGCATAGACCCCCAAAATGACAGTGATTTCCGTGAGCGAGGGAATATATCCGGTCACCCGGCCAAAAGCATTGGGGGCAAAACCACCCAGAACCAGGGCCACTCCTTTATCCAGCCAGGCAGCAACGAAGACCGCTGCCAGGGCCAGTGTCAGATATTTTTCATTACGGCGCAGCGGGGGGATCAGCAGCATAGTGATCCCTATGACTGCCAGAATCACAAAGCCCCACATAAAAGGAACCAGATTATTAAATCCATCCATTCCGGTGAAAAGGACTCTAAAGGTTGCCATATGTCCCGGTATATTACTGTAAAAAGCAGTGAATATCTCCAGGAGGAAAAAGAACAAATTGGCGATCATGGCATAACAGACGATTTGGGCCAAGGATTGAATGGCCGGCACCGAAGTTTTAAAAGAAGTATGTTTACGGAGGAACAGACATAGTATTATAAGCAGTGCCGGGCCGGCGGCAAAGGCTGATGCCAGAAACCGGGCCGCCATAATAGCCGACAGCCAGTAGGCCCTTCCTGCCAGACCAGCATAGATAAATGCCGTTACCGTATGAATACTTATTGCCCATGGTATGGAGATAATCGCTAAAACTCTAAGCCAGGCCGCCGGTACGCTGCCTTTTCTTTCATCACCTAAAACTGTCCATCCTATGACCAGATTGATCAGCAAATATCCGCTCAGTGCCACCATATCCCAGAACATGATGGAATTAGGGCTGGGATGTAAAATCATATTAAATATTCGGGCCGGCTGTCCCAGATCAACAAAAATGAACAAGATACATACGACTACCGCTGCCACCGCTAAAAATTCACCTAAAATCACGATTCGGCTAAATTCCTTGTAATCGTGAAGATAATAGGGAATAGCCACCATGACTGCCGAAGCCGCCACTCCAACCATAAAGGTGAATTGGGCAATATATAATCCCCAGCTCACATCTCTGCTCATACCGGTAACACCCAGACCCTGGTCAAATTGATGGAGATAAGCCAGCAGTCCGGCTATAATAACCATGATCAAAAAACCCAGCCAGGCGTAATATAATTTACTGCCGTATAGAGCCTTTTCAAGCACCAGCGCTCCCTCCCCCGAACACATAATATATACTGGGCCCGGTTCCCAGTTCTACTTTGCGTCTGATGGCAAAATTTTCTCCCAGGATCTTGCGGACGGCCGAGTCAGGATCTTCCAGATCCCCAAAAACGATCCCGCCCCGGGAAGCTTCAACGCAAAGCGGCTGCAGGCCTTTGTCCAGGCGTTCCATACAAAAAGAACACTTTTCCACTACCCCTTTGGTCCGGGTAGGTACATCGGGATTGACTTCTTTAAGATAAAGGCGGGGGTCGACAAAATTAAAACTTCTGGCTCCAAAGGGACAGGCGGCCATGCAAAACCGGCAGCCGATACAGCGGTGATAATCCATGGCGACAATGCCGTCAGCCCGTTTAAAAGTGGCTTTGGTAGGACAAACCCTTACACAGGGCGGATTTTCACAATGATTGCATAAAACCGGAAAATCCTGAACTTTTATCTCTTCACTTAAATAACGGCTGCCCAGCTCGGCAAAAGTATGCTCAAAATCATCTTCCCAGATCCATTTCACTTCCTGCTTGCTATCATCTATCTCCGGCACATTATGATAGGCATGGCAGGCCGCGGCTACCCGCTGATAATCTGCTGCGGTCTGAAACTTGCTCACATCAATGACCATGCCCCAATGCCGGGCTGATGTATTTTTCCCTGTTTCCGCTGCCTGAACGCCATAACTATTTACCCCTTCATATATAGCGACTCCGCTGAGACCAAGAGCTGCCATCATTTTAAGAAAATCTCTCCGGTTCATTTTTTCACAGCTCCTTTCCCCGCATCATGGCAATCCCAGCAATAAGGCTGAACCCCAGTGTAATTATGGCAGGCATCACAAAACTGCTCACGGTTTGAATGACATCTGAGACAGCTGTTTTCCAGATTCATTGCAAAGGTTTCTCCCGAAGTACTGACATAAATATTGCGGCCCTCCCGTACAGCCGAATCGCGCCAGTCGCTGAGCAGCCGGGGATGATCAGTGCGCATGAAATCAACCGCCTCCACACAGTGCTTATCATCCATTTGATTTATGACCATCGTATCCAGGCTCAGTTCCGGACTTTCACCGGCCTTGCCGATATTCAATAAAAAGGGGGCGCTGATCAACAGAACAAAAACCATCAGGCCGATTATTATTTTTTTGTGGTTATACATCGTCAGTCACCCCTTTTTCCGGCAGGGGCTCCAGGCGCAGATCCAGGATCCTGGGGCATTCTCCCTCCATGACCAGTGCATTGCCCAGTAGTTCATGGACCCCCATCACCTGGACCCCCGGAACCCAGTAGTCCATCAGCGTCGGGAATGATGCCCGATCCAGGGCGCAAATATTAGCCAGTACATTTACCCCATGGTTTTCTTTTACATATTTAACCGCCTGAGCCCGGGGGAAGCCGCCCCGCAGCCTGACTTCCAGGTTTTCGCCGGCGTTGAGCCCCGCTCCGCTGCCACAGCACAGGGTCTTTTCCCGGATGGTTTCCTCGGGCATTTCATAGAAATGATGGCAGATCTTATTGATAATAAAACGGGGTTCTTCCAGAAGTCCCATAGCCCTGGAGGTATTGCAGGAATCATGGAAGGTGACCTTAAGATGATCATTGCGGCCGGGGTCCAGTTTTATTTTGTTATGATATAAAAGATCAGCAGTAAACTCGGCAATATGCACCATTTTAGTTGACCGGGCATTTTCGAACCTGGTTCCGGTAATAGGTGAAACCGGCACTTCCAGGAAATCGGCCGGACCGTTCCAGGTATCCATATACTGATTGACGATCCGCCACATATGGCCGCATTCCCCGCCTAATATCCATTTGACACCCAGCCTTTTAGCTTCCGCATAGATTTTAGCATTGAGCCTTTTAGCCATTTCATTGGAGGTAAAAAAGCCAAAGTTGCCCCCTTCCGAGGCATAGGTGCTCATGGTATAATCCAGTCCCAGCTGTTCAAACAGCATCAAATAACCCATACAGGTATAAATACCCGGCTCCGCAAACAGGTCCCCGGAAGGAACTATAAAAAGGATCTCCGCCCCTTTACGATTAAAAGAAGGCTCGATACGCTTACCGGTTATGGTTTGAATGTCATCCAGCATGAAGTCGATATTATCCATAATGGCCTGGGGTTCCATACCGACATGGTTGCCCTTCATATAACTATTGGCCACCGGTCCGGATATCCAATCAGTATTCAGCCCGATGAGATTCAGCAGTTCCCGCCCCATCATGGTGATCTCAGCCTGGTCGATGCCATAAGGGCAAAATACCGAACATCTGCGGCACTCGGTACATTGATAAAAATAATACCACCATTCTTTGATAACATCTTCGGTAAGTTCCCGGGCACCGACCAGGGAGCCAAAGATTTTTCCTGCGGCAGTAAAATATCTTTTATAAACTGACCTTAAGAGTTCGGCTCTTAATACCGGCATGTTTTTAGGATCACCGGAACCCATATAGAAATGGCATTTGTCCGCACAGGCTCCGCAGCGGACACATACATCCATAAAAAGTTTGAAGGAGCGGTATTTCTCCAGCCGTTCTGCCATGCCCTCCAAAATGATTTCCTTCCAGTTGGCTGGCAGTTTCCAATCCTCCTCAGCCGGCGACCAATCCCGGGCATTAGGAAAATCTACTGTTTCCAGATTTCTGCCTTTAGCCCCATAACAATAAGTGCCCGGCTTTATATCAACTGGCGTTTCCATCCATTCAGTCACCGGAACATCATATTTATAATCAAGCAGGTCCTTTTTGGCGGGTAATTTTGCCATGGCCTTATCACTCCTTCTCCAGCGGCAGTCCGACCTTGCGCATCTTATCCCGGAATTCATCCTCATACTCGGCGTAAGTATGAGTTTTGACCTCATAATTCCAGGGATTTATATGTCTTACCATCCGGCTGTTGTTGGCCCGGTTACGGGTAGGACTCATAAAAATCCCCCCCGCATGCATCAGCTTGCTGAAGGGAAAATAAACCAGCAAACTGCAAACTAAAAACAAATGAATATAAAAGATGGACCCGATACCTGCTGCTGCCGCAGGCTGCAAATGCATCAGGCTTATGGCCAGCTCTTTTACTCCCGCTACATCGACTTTAAAAAAGTAGCGCATCAAAATACCGCTTAAGGCGATCCCCAGGAGCAAAAACAGCGGATAATAATCAGCTGCCTGGGAAATATATTTTATCTGAGGCAGCAGGAGCCGTCTTAAAAACAGATAGGTCAGTGCGCCCACCAGCAGTACATCTGTTATATATAAAAGAGGCACCCCTATTTGCAAAAAACTATCCAGATTCTCCAGTCCCTTTATCGCAGCGGGGACTGGATTTAAAAATAAGCGCAGATGCCTGAGCACTACTATCAGCATTGACCAGTGAAAAGTCAGACCGCCCAGCCACAGCCATTTATAGGAACCGAAGGCTAACCTTTCTTCGTCTTTCTCAGTTTTAGTATTTTTAAACAAGGACCAAAACAAAGTGATTTCCAGGATCATGCGCCCTATCACTTCCCAGGCGGCAGCAGGGTTTTCGATTCTGTTCTGCCGGATCCAGGGCAAAGAATACTGCTGACCGCAGGTCGTGGATATATTAAAGGGCACCGGCGACCTGCCCCATTTAACCACCCGGTAAATAAATCCGGTCACAAATACCAGCAGGGCTGTATAAGGAATTACCACACCAAATAAAGTGGTGAGCTGTAAAACTTCCACCCCCGCCCAGGCGGCTAAAACTAAAATTGTCACTGCTAGTAGGGAAACCCCTATCTTCATCCCCGCTCTCTCCCATACATCCTTTTGATTTCTTTAAACCTCAGTTCATAGATCCTGGCCTGGCATTCTGCATAAATATCAAATGCCTCCAGGGCCATGGCATCGATGCGGCCTTCCAGAACCTCAAGCTCTGCTTTATAACTGCCCTTTTCATTTAAAAGCTCTTCCTGCAGGATCAGCTTTAAGCTCAAAATAAATCCCAGTGCCTGGGTGGGCTTGAGCTGCCGGACCGCCTTGATTTTACAGATCTCCTCCAGGGGTTGAATTATGTCATGATCTTTTTCTGGTTCAATAAGCCATAGCCATAATCGCCGGGTATTCTTCCGCAGCAGATAGCCAGCCGGATCAGCAAACTGCCCACTGCTTTTTTTATCCTTCAGCAGCCCGGGGTTTTCATCCCTGTCAGCTGCAGCCGCCTGCCAGCGGGATAGTATTTGCTGCTCTTTTTTATCCAATATCTCCAGTATCGTCAAGGACATCATTCTCACCCCGTCATAATTGCAAACCCGCTGCCATATGCAGCAGCATCTACCTATTTCACCCTGAAGAAAGCACGGCGGGGGGATCTTAAGCTTCTTCGCTCCCCTCAAACAATTGACACCTCATCTTAAGGTTCTTTAACCTTGCCTTTAAGAGCGATAAAGGTAGTGGTCAGGTATAGATATTCCACTTTATCTTCAATCGCCAGCTCTTTCACCGCATTATCCACTTCAGATTTGGCTTCTGCAATTGCTGTGGCTATATCCCTGCTTTTGGCTTTTTCCACCGTGTCCAGATAGGCCAGGACTTTCTCTTTAACTTCCGGTTTGGCCGGTCCCTTTGCCATAATGATTTCCTCCTTTCATTCTTATAACCAGGGTCGGATAGATATCCGGCTCATGTGCCTGCTAGTATTTGAAAGCCGCCGTGGTCCGGAAGGTTTCCCGGGAGAAAATATAATCATCGATGCATTTATCCGAAAAAGGTATGTCAGCCAGTGTAAAGAATCTTTCCCAACCGATCCGTTCGATCCATTCTCCTACCCGCTCACCATCCCGGGCATGTCTGATCCAGGTTTCCACAATATTTCTTACCGCTTCCACTGTTTCCGGCCAGCGGGGTGGATTATTAGGCAAAAACGGAATAACCAGACGGGAAAACATTGGTAAACTGCGGGCATTGGAAACTTTACCTCCCACCAGGATAGCGATGCCGTCATTCTCCGGATCCATTATCTGCATACCCGGTGACATAGTATAACAATTGCCGCAATACATACAGCTTTCATCTCTGATCACTACGCTTTTGTTTTTGGGATCAGGCCGGATCGCTCCGGTAGGACAGCTGGCCACCAGTGTCGGTATCTCCGTGCCTTTGCGGATGATTTCATGATCGATCACCGGTACCGTCCGGTGCACACCTAAAATAGCAATGTCACTGCAATGGACTGCCCCGCACATATTGAGGCAGCAAGCCAGGGCAACTCGCAGCCGGGCCGGCAGATCATCTGTTTTGAAATACTCAAAAAGGTCATCCATGACCGCCTTGACGATCCCTGATGCATCCGTGGCCGGCGTATGGCAATGGACCCATCCCTGGGTATGGACGATATTGCTGAGGGAATGGCCGGTGCCGCCTACTGGCAGTCCTTTGGCCTCACAGGCGGCTATGAGCGGTTCGATCATAGCTTCATCATCTGTCAGGAATTCGATATTATTACGGCTGGTAAAGCGCAGGTAGCCATTGCAATACATATCAGCCATATCACATATATCCCTGATAAAATCATTACTGACCAGACGCGGCGAACCCGCCCGAATACTGTAGAGTACATCGCCGGATTTGGCTACATGTCTTAATACCCCCGGTTTTACATAATCATGATATTTCCATTGTCCATAGTTTTTTGTGATCACCGGCGGCAGATTTTTTTTATAATCGGGAGGCCCAATGTCTAATTTAGCCATCTAAAATCACCTCATTTAAATTTACTTTGGCCATGGATTCATAGCCAGAAATGAACATTATTTATGCTCGGCGAAATCTTCCGGCTGCCAGAACACATAAGGATTGGCCCGGGGACGGAAGACCATCTGAGGTGCCGCCGGTAATCCTACTTCTTTTAAGAAAGTAGTCATCCCCACCCGATAGATCAATTCGCCTATTCTTTCCCGAGTCTTGCCGTTTTCATCCCACCAGTCCCAGATGCGGCGGATCAGATCCTTGAACTCATCATAAGGCGGTTCCATCTTCATAAAAGGAACGATTACCCAGGACATAAAAGCCGATTTAACGATGGTGGCTTTGCCTCCCAGCAGGATGGTGGCCCCTCTTTCTTTACCAGGCTGGATAGCTCGGGGCATCATATTGATACAATGCATGCAGCGGGTACAATCTTCGGGGTTGACTGTCAATTCCTGCTTTTCTGCATCATATTCCAGGGCCCGGGGGGGACATTTATCGCAGACCATCCGCTGGATGTTCATGCCGCTGGCAGCATATTTCTTCACTTCTTCCGGGTCGATGATGATGGTATCCCGCCAGGTACCAATTACTGAACAGTCAGCACGGGCAATGGCTGCTACGCAGTCATTGGCGCAGCCGGACATTTTTATTTTAAATTTATAAGGCCACATGGGGCGGTGCAATTCATCCTGGAATTCATTGGTAAGGTCATAACACATATCCAGGGTATCGTAACAGGCATATTCACAGCGGGCCGGTCCCACGCAGCAGCTGGGGGAACGCAGGTCAGAACCCGAGCCTCCCAGGTCATAGCCGGCATCACTCAGTTCATCAAAAGTCGGCTGTAATTCACCGGTCTTCATTCCCAGAAGAATAATATCCCCGGTAGAACCGTGAAAATTGGTCAGGCCGCTGCCATGTTTTTCCCAGATATCGCATATCTCCCGCAGTGAATCACTGGTATAAAACCAACCGCTGGGCTGATTCACCCGCATGGTGTGAAATTCCTTCAAATGGGGAAATTCCTCCGGCAAATCAGTATAGCGGCCAATAACGCCGCCGCCGTATCCCCTTACTCCGACGATTCCTCCATGCTTCCAATGACCGGTTCTGTCTTCATAGGAACGCTCCATAAGTCCTAACAGGTCTTCGGCTGCCGGGTTTTTCTTTGCCGCCCGCTTGATCTCTGTAACAAAACTGGGCCAGGGGCCCTTCTCCAATTCATCCAACTGGGGCGTCTTTTTCTCTTCCGCCATAGCCAACCCTCCTATCGTATTTACTGATACTTATATCTCCATGATCGTAATAGCTCCGCTTTCGCAAACGGTTATACAGGCTTCACAACCCATACACTCTGTCTCATCGCCGGATACATAAGATTTTTTCTTTTCCTCATCAAAAGCCAGTATTCCAGCAGGACAGCTGTCAGCACATAAATCGCAGCCCGTGCATACATCTTCATCAATAGAAACAATGAACACTTTCTCCACCTCCCCTGAAACCAACGATTGCTGACCATATATGCCTGCTTGTCGTTTATTTATTGATAAGCTGATACCAAGCAGCATAAAAATTTTTTTACAGCCAGGTGGAAATACCCCCTTCCAGATATGCCGCTTCTTTAAAACCTACTGACTGTAAAAAGCAAACCGCATCATAACTGCGTATGCCTGCTGAACATATAACAACTACCGGACGATCATCCGGGATTTCTTTATATCTCTCCCGCAGTTCACCTGCCGGAATCGCCAGCACATTTACTTCTTCCAGCGGCCTGGCCTTTACTTCACCAGCTTCGCGAATATCAAGGAAACAGATATCGATTTTCTCATTTCTCATTTGCTCTATAGCCAGAAAAGATAGGCCGGGAGCAAATCCCCGCCTCTTATTTTCCAGCATATTGGCAGCATGGACAGCCACATCGATTGCTTCAGCAAATGGCGGAGCATAGCCCAGATCCAGATTGGCAACATCTTTTAGATATGCCCCCAACTTGATAGCTGTACCTAATACATCCAAACGTTTGATCCCGTCACCCAATCCGCAGACCTGGGCACCCAGCAATTTGCCGGAATTTTTTTCAGCAATTAATTTTATCGTGACCGGACCATGTAAAGGGTAATAGTGAGGCGCATCGTTGCCGGCCACAATCCCTGAAATTACGTTATAGCCCCTATTTTCCGCCTCAATTTCGCTTAAACCGGTTTTACCAATATTCATTTCAAACGCCTGGAGGACAGTAGTCCCGATAACCGCTGTAAATTCTGTATCTAAACCAGCAATATTATCAGCAGCCACCCGCCCCTGTTTATTGGCGGTTGAAGCTAGAGGTATATATACTTCCTGTCCGTTTATTGCATTGTATCTGGCCGCACAATCACCTGCAGCAAAAATAAAAGGATCACTGGTACGCATATGCTTATCCACTTTTATGGCACCGGTTGCCCCTATTTCCAGCCCGGCTCCGCGAGCCAGTCCCGCCCGGGGGCGGACCCCGACTGCAACAACAACCGCATCGGTTGCAATCTCTTCCCCATTGGCAATCACACCGCCCACATGGCCATTGGTCCCGGCATTAACAGCCTCTACCTGACAATTCAAACGCAGATCGACTTTCTGACTCCGCAAATGCCCCGCCACCAGCCGTGCCACATCTGGATCCAGCAGTTTAGGCAGGACCTGCTGCTGTGCTTCACAAACTGTCACTTTGATCCGACGGCTGGCCAGAGCATCAGCCATTTCCATCCCGATTACACCCGCCCCGATTATAGTCACATGTTTTGCCTCATTGGTTTTAATGTATTCCTGCAGACAAAGAGCATCATCCGGCTGGTGCATCATAAACACACCGGGGAGTTCCAAACCTTTAAGGTTAGGCCTTACTACCTCCGCACCAGTTGTTAAAACCAGATAATCGTAATCAAGTTCATACAGCTCCTGGCTATTTAGCTTTTGTACCCTTACCTTTTTGTTTACCCGGTCTAAGGATACAGCCCTGTTGCCGGTCAGCACTTCAATATCCTTGCGGTTTCGAAAAAAATCGGCATCACGTGAAACTCCATAAGCAGTAGCGGAAAGACTGTCGAATTGAGGAACAAGATTACCTAAATAGAAAGGCATCCCACATGATCCAAAAGAAATGAACTCACCTTGCTCAACGATCGTTATCTCAGCATCCGGCACCAACCGGCGCAAACGGGCAGCAGTCTTTGGTCCCGCTGCCATTCCCCCAATAATTAAAACCTTCATAACTTCCCCCTCCCTCCAAAATATTTGGGGAAGACCTTTCATATATCCCATTCCATTCCCGTTTCTTTAAAAAAAGCATAGCACCGATTATCGCATAAGTATAATTCGATCATTTTATCTTTATCATTAGTAATCACTTATGCATTCTGCCAGGGAAGGGTCCGGGCAACAAGCTAAGGCGGGAATAAAACCTGCATCAATGACTTTATATGCTGACAAGCTTAGAAAACAATCTTTAAACAAATCAGGGGAAACAGTCCGCATCAAAAACCGTTTCCCCTTTTATATTCTGCCTGGCTTCCTGCCATTTCACTGAAAAGATGTCCTGACATGCACGAGTACCAGAAGCATCGTCCCCTACACCGCGCTTCAGCGCGGGTTCGCCTCACTCCTCACACCTCCCGCCTCACTTTTCCCCTCTTCCAACTTTCCTCTTTCCGCTTTCCGCTTTTCTATAACAGCAGGAGCAGATCTTTGTGTGGAGGAAAAGAGATAAAGGCGAGGGTCCACCCACCAGATACCTCCATAGTAAAAACCTTTGGTCAGAGTCAGGCCCTTCTCCATACCACTAACAGAAGACCGGGCTTTTCCGGAATACAATGATTGCTCCGGCAACGGAAGAGCATTGCCGCAGGACAGACCTTAAAACCGGTATCATCAGAACCAGCAAGATCAGCTGTTCCCCCCGCCACAGGGACGGGCCCCCCTCCGGGGACTACAATGTGCTGTAAACAGCACCATTAAGGCAGCCTTCGTCTCCCCTTCGGCTCCGCTTCGCTCCGGACAAATGGTCCGTCCCCGCGACTCCTGTTTCCTCTTTCCAACTTTCCTCTTTCCGCTTCTCGCTTTTCTATAACAGCAGGAGCAGATCTTTGTGTGGAGGAAAAGAGATAAAGGCGGGGGTCAATCCACCAGATATCTCAATAGTAAAAGCCTTTGGTCAGAGTTGGGCCCCCCTGCATACCACCAGCAGCAGACCGGGCTTTTCCGGAATACAATGATTGCTCCGGCAACGGAAGAGCATTGCCGCAGGGTGACAAAATCAGTCCTGTTTCCTCGGCCCCCACGCCGCGTTTCAGCGCGGGTTTCGCCTTACTCCTCACGCCTCCCGCCTCACTTTTTTTCCTCTTTCATCTTTCCACTTTCTGCTTTCCCCTATCCAACCAAATACTCATGAATAGCTTTAGCAGCCTTTTTCCCGGCTCCCATAGCCTGAATGACAGTGGCGGCACCGGTGACTATATCACCGCCGGCGAAGACCCCTATTTTGCTGGTCTGGCCGCTGCCTTCATCGGCGACGATATTTCCGTAACGGTTAATTTCCAGATCGGGGGTGGTTCGGGGTACCAGAGGGTTGGGCCCCTGCCCGATGGCCATTATCACCGTATCCATTTCCATTTCATATTCTGATCCCGGGATAGCCACCGGCCGGCGGCGGCCCGATTCGTCCGGTTCTCCCAGCTCAAATTTCTGGCATATCAAACTCTTGACCCAGCCGTTTTCATCACCCTGGATTTCCACCGGGCTGGTGAGGAGCCGGAACTGGACTCCTTCTTCCCGGGCATGTTCTATTTCTTCCGCCCGGGCCGGCATTTCCTTCTCCGAGCGCCGATAGACGATATATGATTCTTCCGCACCCAGCCTTAGGGCTGTGCGGGCACTATCCATGGCCACATTCCCTGCCCCGATCACTGCCACCTTTTTCCCCACCTTAATGGGTGTTATGTATTCGGGAAATTTATAACCCTTCATCAGGTTGGTCCGGGTCAAAAATTCATTGGCCGAATATACCCCATTCAAGTTTTCTCCCGGTATTTCCATAAAATAAGGCAGCCCGGCGCCGGTGCCGATGAACACCGCATCAAAGCCCTCCTCCAGCAGTTCATCAATAGTATTGATGGCTCCCACCACCATATTGTTCTTTATAACTACCCCTAATTGCTTGATACCCTCAATTTCCCTTTCCACAATAGCCTTGGGCAGTCTGAATTCCGGGATCCCGTAGACCAAAACTCCTCCCGGTGTATGCAGGGCTTCGAAAACCACTACTTCATGTCCCTGCATGGCCAGATCAGCCGCTGCCGTGAGCCCGGCGGGACCGGCCCCAACCACTGCCACTTTTTTGCCGCTGGCCGGGGGCAGGTCCTTTTTCGTCTTAATCCCCTGCTGCATTTCCCAGTCAGCCACGAATCTCTCCAGTCGTCCAATGGCAACGGGCTCAAATTTCTTACTTAAAACACAGTGTTTTTCGCACTGGCTTTCCTGGGGGCAAACCCGGCCGCAGATAGCGGGCAGATTATTCTTCTTTTTGATGGTATCGACCGCCCCCTGGTAATCATGTTCCTTGATATGTTTGATAAATCCGGGGATATCTATTTCCACCGGACAGCCGTCCATGCAGGTGGGTTTCTTACAATCCAGACAGCGGGAAGCCTCCAGAAGAGCCAGTTTCTCACTGAATCCCAGGGCAACTTCGCTGAAATTATTTACTCTGACTGCCGCCTCCTGATGAGGCATTGACTGCCTGTCTATCCTTACCCGTTCTTTTGACACTGGCAATCACCTCCTGAACACTTTTGTGCAATCTTTTCCTCGGCTAAAAACATGCGGCTGCGGCTGCGGGCCAATTGCCAGTCCACCAGATGTCCGTCAAATTCCGGGCCATCCACACAGGCAAATTTGGTCTCACTGCCCACTGCCACCCGGCAGGCGCCGCACATCCCGGTGCCGTCTACCATAATAGGATTCATGCTGACAATGGTCTTAACCCCATAGGCCCGGCTGGTTTCGGCAACTGATTCCATCATGGGCAGCGGCCCGATAGCAATGATCAAATCAATCTGCACTCCATCGGACAGCAGCCTCGCCAGTACATTGGTCACAAAACCTTCCTGCCCGGTGCTGCCATCATCACTGGTGATGTAGATATGGTCACTGACGGCTCCCATTTCTTCCTGCAGGATCAATTGCTCGGCTGTCCGGGCACCGATTATGGAGATCACCTCATTGCCGGCAGCTTTTAAAGCCCGGGTTATGGGATAAACCGGGGCTATCCCGACTCCCCCTCCAATACACACCACCCGGCCGTATTTTTCTATGGCCGAGGCTTTCCCCAGGGGCCCCACCAGATCCAGGATTTTATCCCCCGTTTCCATTTTGCCCAGATCGGCAGTGGTCCTGCCCACTTCCTGAGAGATCAGGGTGATGGTTCCTTTATCCCGGTCAAAATCAGCAATGGTAAGCGGAATCCTTTCCCCCTTCTCATCTATGCGCAAAATAATAAACTGGCCGGGCCTGGCTTTGGCAGCTATTTGCGGTGCCCCTATTTCAAAGAGCTTGATCCCCTCCGCCAGATTTTCCTTCCTTATTATTGCAAACATATTTGCCCCCCTCCTTTAAATTGCTTTTGCTTATATTCGAATCGTAATCATTAAAACGACCCTGTCCATTAAAACTTTTGCCCCCATAAAAAAACCTCCTGGGCAGTTCATTCATACAGAGCAGATATCTTTATTCATAGGTTTTACCCTCAGCCGGCAGCCTTATTCTATACTTTCATCATTCCAATGATGATGACCTGCCCGCGAAATCTCAGCAGGATGCTGCTACCATATAATAGTAACATATTGTTTTTGTCGAATTCCAGGACATAGCCCGATAAGCCCCGGTCAATAGCAATTAACAGTTTAAATGCCCGGGCAGGCGCTATAAAAAGGGATAAAAAAATGCTGGCCATATAAGGCCAGCATTTTTATCTGCTTAAGCAGTTTTTTAGAAATCGAATGCCCCTTCAGGGATCTGCAGTGCGGAATCATCGCCTTCTTTTACGATTTCAGCAGTAGCCCAAACCATGGGAACCACATTATTCAGGAAGTATTTGGCTGAATATACTTTACCGGTGTAGAATTCATAATCAAAATGATCCGGTCCCAGTTCTTCCGCCCGTTTCTTAGCAATGATACCCTGTTCCAGGATACACCATGCACCATAAACCATGGAAAAAGCAGTGAGGATACGGCGGGCAAACAGCGGCATCATGCTGATTTTACCGGAGCCGAAATATCCGCCAATAGCCATCTGGATTTCCGCTATTGCCTGGACTGCCTTACCGAATTTTTCAAATTCTTTTTCAAAGCCTTCTGCATTTTTGTTGGCTTCGTAGAAATCCACTACCTGCTGATACCAGGCAGCATAAACAGAACCTTTCTTCATGGTCCATTTACGGCCGATGAAGTCCAGGGCCTGAATATAGTTCGTTCCTTCCCAGATGGAATAGATTTTGGAATCCCGGGCAATCTGAGAAACCGGATATTCTTCACAATAACCATACCCACCGTAAGCCTGGATGGCTTCACCGATGATGCGCCAGGCTTCATCAGTGGGATAAGCCTTGGTCATTGGTGTGACTACTTCGATAAAGTCGTTGGCAGCCTGTCTCTTTTCCGGATCCGGATCCTTGGCACGAATATCGAACATAAAGAAGGTCTTCATGATCATAGCCCGGAACACTTCGATGTGGGCTTTGCCGTCTAACAGGGTGCGGCGGATATCTTCATGCTGGATTATGGGAATACGGGCGCCTTTCATATCAGTCAAAGGACGTCCCTGGACACGGTCTTTGGTATAATCCCGCGCATTATAAACAGCATTGGCAGCAACGGACAGCCCCAGCAGACCGGTTCCCAAACGAGCAAAGTTCATGCACTGGAACATCTGGGACATACCCTTGGCTTTACCGGTTTCATCAGGCGGATCACCGATAAGCCAGCCCCGACAATTATTATTTTCACCCATAGCCAGTGAGGCAGTGGCAGAACCAAATTGCCCCATCTTATGTTCAATTCCGGTTGTCTGAACATCATTATCAGTCAGACTGCCGTCTTCATTCACCCAGTACTTGGGTACTATAAACAGAGAAATACCACCGGTACCTTCCCGGGCCCCTTCTACCCTGGCCAGGTACAGATGGATTATGTTTTCGGTGAAATCATTGTCACCGCCGGTGATGAATATTTTATTGCCTTTGATTTTGAAAACACGGGGATCATCAGTGGGATAAGCCTTGGAAAGGATATCACCTACGTCAGAACCAGCAGTAGCCTCGGTAAGACACATGGTGCCAGCCCAGGTACCGTCCATCATTTTGGGCAGGAACATTTCTTTTAAATCTTCATCGGCAAAAGCCTCGATAAGTTCAGCAGAACCGGTGGTCAGCCCAATATAAGGCATGAAAGCGGGGTTGCCTGCTCCCAGCATCTCCGTACAGAAAGCAAAAAGAAATTGCGGCATTGTCATGGCATCTTCACCATAACCAATATTAGCGGTTCCCCAGCCGTCCTGCTGAAGTTTATGGAACAGCGGTCCAAAGGAGGTCGGAGTAGTTACTTTGCCATTGGCAAAAGTACAGGGATTGGAGTTGCCGTCTTCGTTGGTAGGTTCAACGACTTCTTTGACCATCTTGCGGAAAGGTTCCAAAATGGATCTGACATCATCCTTGGAATAATAATCGGCAAAATCCTCGTAAGCAAAAACCTGCTCGGTAGGCAGCCATTCCTGGGCAATAAATTCAAAATCACGTGTGTTTAAATAAGCAAAATTAGACGCCATTATCTTTTCCCCCAATTCAAGAACTGAGTCCCCCTCAATTCCGTCTTATTTTTTTTACCGTTTTGATTTGATTTCCCTCTTGAT
>ENA-UOUL01001449-UOUL01001449.1-bioreactor-metagenome-genome-assembly--contig:-NODE-1449-length-32770-cov-24.476279_pt1 | contig 32770 bp, 30 predicted proteins | sample MGYA00249838_ERZ747220 | MGnify/ENA primary metagenome ERZ747220 (study PRJEB28778, sample SAMN05720191) | bioreactor metagenome | isolation source: Anaerobic biogas reactor | place: USA:Washington... | reverse complement strand
TCCCACCCCTCCGGCACGCCGTCCTTGATCGCAACGTGCTCGTGGCCGGGGAAGCGGAGGTGGACGAACCATTCCCGGTAGAGCAACCGCGCCGCTTCTTCGAGCAGCTGAATCCGCCGCCGGTTGTTCTCGATCAGGTCGTCGTAACTCTTTAGAATGAACACAATAGATTTTTGCGTTGCTCTGTCAGGTACGCATATTGGAATTCTATTGATAACGCCTTGATTTAATGACGCCATTGTTGCTTTGTTGGAACATTGGCTGAGCATCCACTGTTTATGGTTGTCTAGTCTCAAAACAAAGGAAAGAAATATCGGGTCTATGGAACCAGATAATACTCGGAGGCGTATACAGTCAGAACCCTGTACCCAGCCTGCTTGCTCATCAGAGACCAACAGATGTCGATCAACTGCACCTTTTCGTCCGAATACTATATCGTTCTGTTCCAGAACATGCTTTTTCAATCGTTTTACAACTGAATCTGGTATATACTCCAGTTTGTCCGGTCGCAAGTTGCCGTATCCGATATTGCGGACATTTATTACGGGAGTCCCTTCAGAGGTATAATCTGACGCTCCAAGTTGAGTGCCAAATGGTCCTGTTTGAATGTGAATTTGCCCTGAAGCAACAAACTCTCCAATATGAGTTTGCTTACAACTCATACTCTTACCCCGTCACAGTTCTCCCTGCTTCTTGTCGCCAACCACACCGTCTTATCGAACCAATCACGCGCTATTCCCTTTTCCCAACAGTTTGGGTCTTTCATCTTGCTGAGCAGGACGATATCACCACGCCACGGAATTCGTGCAATGCACCGTTGCACAAACTCCCGGCAGGGTCGCGCCGCAGAACGAGCAGGCGTATCCATCCGACTGCAAACCTCCTTCATTCCCCATCCTCCAGCAACCTCGCGATCTCCTTCGTGCCCGGGAGTTCCCCTTTGAGTTCCCGGGGCAGTTCCCTGACCGTCCGGTATGTGGCGACGCCGATGGGTAGTATGGAGGGCTGCAGGGCGTACTCGGCGATGGTGCGGTTCTTCTCCCTGGATTTCTCCAACCAGCGGTTGGAGTTTTTCGCTGTCGTGATACTTCTGGTAAAACTGCCGCATATACCAGAGATTCTGGACGGAAAAGCCTTTGATGCCGGGAAACTCCTGCTGAAGATCATCTGAGAGCCGCTTGACTACCGATTTGCCCCACCCTTCGTACTCCTGTCTCCGGGCAATCATCCTCCCGATATCCCAGTACAGGCCGATCAGTTCCCTGTTGACCGCCCTGAGCGCCTGGTACTGGCCGGCGCGGATGCGCTCTTTGACCTCGATGAGCAGTGAGCCGTAGTCCTCCGGCAGGTTCGTCATATCCCCAGTTCCTCGAAGTTCTTCTTGATCGTCGCCGCCAACCGCACCGCCTCGGTGTTGAGGTCCTCGAGTTCGGTATGGATCTCGCGGAGGGACTCCTCGAAGTCGAAATCCTCGTCCTCCTCCTCGGGGGCGACACCCACGTAGCGGCCGGGCGTCAGCGACCAGTCGTTCTTCTCAAGTTCCGCCCTGTCCACCAGCCTGACCAGCCCCGCGACGTCGCAGAGCCTCGCATCAGGGAACCGCTCGGTCAGCCAGTGCGCCTGCCGCCAGAAGTAGCGCACCTGCTTGAGCTGCTCGACGGCCACCTGCCGCGCTTCGTCGGCGGCCTTCCGGGCGCGGGTGATCTCGCGGCCCACCCACGCGTCGCTGTCTCGGGCGCCGCACTCGTTCTCGCAGATCTCGATGAGGCGGCATGCAAGTTTGTAGAGAAGGTCGCTCTGCCTGATGAGATCGCGGCTGGACTCAGCCAGCGGGGCGAGGCGGTCGACCGCCTTCTTGAGCTCGCCGTTGGTGGCCTTCTGGTCCTTCCACGCGGCCCGCTGCACGGAGACCGCCTCCCGGAACCCCTCGACATCCCTCCTGAACGCAGGCGTTGCGCCGTCGATCTCAGCGGCGTGAGGAGCAGGCAGCGTCGCGAGGAACGGCTGCACCAGCTCGCGCAGCGCCCTCAGGGCCGCGATGAAGGACGGGAGCGCCTCGATCTCTTCGCCATCACCGTCTCGGGCGGTAAAACACCCCTCCCCTTCGTCCAGCATGCGCCGGCAATACCCGGCAACGAGGTCGAGGTACTTCTCCGTCTCGCCACGGTAGAGCCAGATGATGGCGAGTATGTTCTGTTCCTGCTCGGGCGAAAAGTCGTAGATCTTCCGGGTGACCTTGCGGTAGACGTTCCGGGCGTCGATCATCAGCACCGTATCACGATGCTCTTCAGGCTTGCCGCGATCGAGGAACCAGAGCTCGCACGGCACGGAGCGGGTATAGAAGAAATTGGAGCGGATGGCGATCATCAGGTCCACATCGCCCGTCTCGATGAGTCTCCGTCGGACACCGACCTCAGCGTGCCCGGCGCTGGAGGCCTGGGACGACATGACGAAGCCTGCCCGCCCGTGTTCGTTCAGGTAACTGTAGAAGTAGCTGATCCAGACGTAGTTGCCGTTGGAGACTCTGCCCTTCTGGTTAACCCCCGGCAGGCCGAACGGAAGGCGCGGGTCTCTCTTGACCTTATCCGCATCGATCTCATCGACGTTGAACGGAGGATTGGCCATCACGAAGTCGGCCTTGCCGAGCAGCTCATGGGGGTCCTCGTAGTAGGTGATGGCCTTCTGGATGTCGCCCTCGAGGCCGTGAACGGCCAGGTTCATCTTCGCCAGGCGGATGGTGGTGGCATTCTTCTCAAGGCCATAGAAGGTGAGTTTGTCGATCGGGTTCTCGTTCTTACGCTCGACGAAGCGGGCGCTCTGGACGAACATGCCGCCCGAGCCGCAGGCCGGATCCAGAACAGTTCCCCCTTCGGGTTCGAGAATGTTGGCGATGAGCGAGACCAGCGATACCGGCGTGAAGAACTCCCCGGCGTCGTGGGCTTTCTGGTCGGCGAACTGGGTGAGGAAGTACTCGTAGATGCGGCCGAACACATCCCCCGAGACATGTCTGAGTTCATCCGGGTTGAGCGTGCGGAGGAGCTGGCCGAGCACGCTGTTGTCCAGCTCCTGGTAATCGCTCTTGGGGAGGACTCCCCGGAGGCTGGCGTAGTCACCCTCGATAGACTCCATCGCCTCGATGATGGCTCTCGCGCGGTCGTTGCTGTCGGTGAGAGAGACAAGATGGTCGAACTGCGCTTTCGGCTGCAGGAAGATGGCGCTCTTCTGTGAGAAGTCTTCCTTTGTCAGCGCCCGGGTCTTCCCACCTCGCGTGGGGAGATCGGCCTCAATGGTCTCTTTCACCGCAAGAAACCGGCTATAAGCATGTCGCAGAAATATCAGGCCCATGACGGGCAGAAAGTACTCGTTGCTTGCATAGTTCGAGTTCGCTCGCAACGTGTCCGCTGCGTTCCAGAGCCGTCTCTCGATCGCTTCGATATGTTCAAGTTGAGCCATTTTTAGACCTTTTAGTTGTATGGAGCCGACAATGGCCGATCTACAGATGACGTATTGTTCTGTCGCATCGGCCCTTCGAATCCATAGGTAGTGACCCGTTACTCACGTTATTCCGGATCAATGAGTAACATCGGCCATGACGTCGGTTACTTTACCAAAAAGTCCATGCGTCATGCTATAAATATTCCCATTAGTTAGTATAGCCCGGGTTCCCGATTGATAAGCACGGGTTCATCCGGGTGCTGTAAAAGTTGCGTAACTATTCAGGGCACTCGATGAACCGCCATCGGCATGAAGGGTGTTCCCTCGAGCACCCTCCTCAATTCGGGTAATACTGGGCGATCATGCTTCTTGACCGTCGATATGAATCCCCTGACCCTGTAGAAATTCATCGCTCCCTCTTCACTCCGGAACGTCCCGGAGATCTTCTGTTTCAGTTTCATCATGCGGAGGTCTCTATTATAGAAAGATCTTTTGGTTGGGCTGAATAGTTACGATTCTTCTTGATCCGTTCACGAGTTTCCCTCTTCTTATCCTCGCCCATCCGGTGATTACCATTCACTTCCTCATGAAATCTCAAACCCAGCAGAGGTATTCGTGCATCTCACGGAGTATCCGGGCATGTTACCCGATACCCGCACCGGGTACAAAACTTCACTCCTTCGTTTAAGGGGTTACCACACTCGGCGCAGAATCTCTGTCCCTCGCCGTTTCCTCCCCCGACAGCCGACCGGTTCACGACACTATCATAAACCTGAATGCCCCCACTCGAAGACGGCTTTGAAAGACCGAACTGCCTCTCCGGCCGGTTGCCGATACCAGCCCGGTTCATGATGCTGTCGATTACCTGCACACCGTTCCCGAGGTTCACCGACCCGCCTGAGATGTTGTAGACGATCTGCTCCGCCCTGGCGCTTCCCTGAGTGATGTAGGTGAAGAACCACCGCAGGCCGTTCTTCTGCACGAGGTCTATCACGACCTCCCGCAGTCTCTTATCGTACTTCTCCCATTCGTGCTTCAGGTAGTGGACGAGGAATGGATTCGCGGCGTGCGGGCGGTTGCAGATATCGCTGATGAGGCTGTCGATGTACTGGTAGTGCACCTGCAGGAACTCCGAACCGCCCCCGTCAGGGGCGCTCAGCCTGACGATGAGCTCGCTCTTCGACGGAAGAACCTGGTACCGCTCGATGATCTCGTAGAGCGTGAGTTCATCATCGGAGTAGATCCCTTCAGCATCCGCATACGTCTCGCTCCTTCGACGGAAACTCACGGCGAGGGTCAGTAACGCCGCCTCGAACTTGGAGCAGAACACCTGGTGAAACGTGCTGTCAAAGGAACCGCATTCCCGGTTCTCGTAACGGGAGTAGTTTTCCCGGATCTCGCCCCAGAGTCTCACCCTCTCATCGTAGGGTCGCCTGGCGATAGCGGATCCGCTCTTCAGGACGGTCTCGGCCGGGGCAACGAGGTTTTTTGCGCAGGTAAAATCTTGATCTCCGGACATACAGCATCAGGGTTGAGGTTTTTTGGTGATGGCTAAAGGTGAAGGGGGATCTGTCGGATGCGCGTGGCACTCCCCCTGCTCACCGGAGTTCCTTGCCGCACTCCTTGCAGGACCGATCGGCGACACTGTTCGCCGTTTTGCATCCCGGGCATACCTGGCTCTCCTCCTGCCGGGCAGGGTTGATGATCACCGGCTGGCCGAGCCCTCCGCCGCCGGTAACGACCGTCGAGCCCTGTGCCTGATGAGCGGCGCTTCGTGCGGTTGCCGTCTGCCCCATGGCATCGAGCGCCTTATTCATGACGTCCGCCAGGCGATCTGCGTTATCTCCGGCCATTGCCTGGAGCGCTTCCATGTACTTCTGCTGGTCATGCAGGCGTGCCTCAAATAACTCCTGCATCCTGTCGAACCCGAGCATCTCTTTCATTGCTTCTGCAACGACGGGGCTCTTCTCCGCAGAAAGCGCCATGATCTGCTCTTTGGTGAGGGTCACAGCACGCTTCATCTTTTCGAGTTCCAGGATCTTCTCAGCAGCGCCGGGGTCTGATACTGATATGAGCACTTCAGGCGATGCGATTGACCTTTGCTCGATTTTTTTCCCCTCTATCTCGGTTTGCTTATCGAGGTCCTTGTGGGCTATCTCCTGTTCCCCACGCGCTTTTCGGAGTTTTACATCATCCATCTGCCCTTTGAGATCGATGAGCCCCTCGATCTCAGCCCGGTCTTGTTGTTGCTCAATTTTTTCCCACTTATTCCTATATTCGCGCCGGGCATCGTCGGTACCGATATCGTGCCTTACCTGCTCGGCATCCATCGCACGCCTGTGCCGCTGCGCTTTCACATCCATGCCGAGGCGACTGTCCTGTTCTGCTTCGGCGGCCTCGTGACGATGGGTCTGCTCAAACCGCTCCCTGATTACCCGTCGGATGAATGCCTTGTCGTCGTGCCGGTTCCGGAGATCGATCTTCAGGTCCTCGATCTCGTTCTCGCGGACGATACCGGCCTGAGCCAGTTCGTGACAGTATTCGCTGATCTTCTCGTCGGTACTCAACCGGTCGAGCTTGTCGTCGGAGAGAAGGTGCCGCAGCTTTTGTTCGATATCGATATCAAGTCCGGTCTTCGTGATTTTCTTCGTTCCTTCACTCTGTATTTCGAGAATATCGTGCCACTCCGCCTCGTCGGACTGCGTGAACCTGAGTTGCTCCAGGGAAAAGCCGTAACTTGCAAGGGTGGGGGTGACGTTTGCCCTGACGGCACTCTCGATGTCTTCTTTTACGGCGAGGTTCCCGTAGAGATCGTCCATTCGGTACCCGCGCAGTGTGGACTGAACGACACCCAGAAGATCGTACCTGAGATCATCCTGGAGATCCGTAAGGAGAATCCGGCTCTTCCCTTTGAGAAGATTCGTGACGAACGATCTCGAATCGTGGTTCCTGATCGTCAATCTTCCGGTAACTCCGACGGGGATGGAGTCGGCGGTACGCAGTTCCGAGCGGCCAAAGGTGAAGTCGATGGCAACAACGCCATCATCGACGAGCACGACCGTCGCGCGTTCGTCAAGGTTCAGGGGCAGTTTGGCTTCGAGAATATTCCCAAGGGTGTAGTGGCCTGCCGGGAGGTCGCCCGCATATGCTCCTCCCTGAAAAAGGAGCGCGCGCGTTCCCTCGGCAACGGTTACGGTCTTCTTCAGGATGCCCCGGAGATCTTCGACCTCAAATTTGCTCGCAAAATCTTCAGGAGTGCGTCTCCACTCGCGCCTCCGCGAAAAATCCTCTTCGTTGGCTCCCGTCAGTTTTCCAAAGAGAGATGGTCCGATTTTTCCACCGCAACCGGGGCAGAATTTTGCACCCATGGGTGTTGAGGCGCCGCACCTGCCGCAGGTATGCGCACCGACCTTCGTTCCGCACTGCGGGCAAAATTTTGCGTTGGCCTCAAGATGGGTTCCACACTTCGGACAGGCACTATCCTCATTGGTCATTCTTCATCCCTTCCCTGCTTACCGGGAAATTTATCATACTGCGTTATAGTCGTTCTGGTTCTCTCCTTTTCTGATAGGGTCTCGCCCAGAAGACGGTTTACGATTACGGCACCGGACACGATTCCTTCTCGGAACTCTTCCATAACCTCTTGTATCATGGTTTCATCGGCGGAGCAGCCTTTGCCAGTTGCAATATGCTCTGAGAGGACAGCATGGATATCTTCGATATGACGCCTATCGCCTTCCTCATGTACAGATTGCCGCGCCAACCATCCTTCGAGTTCCTCAGGCGAGATTCTGTTGAGTTTCTGCCCGGCGCCCAGCAGGTTGGATATCCTTTCTCCGTCCCTCACAGATATGATACTCGAAACCAGACGGAGATCGCGTTCAAGTTTAACACAAACTGCGTTCTTCATGTGATATCGTTCTATGAGGGTTCGGATCCGCATTGCCCGACGCACATCGCGCGACTCATTGTATATCGCCGAGTCATCGACGAGCAGATCCCGTATCTGCCCTTTGATGTCCAGAGATTCGGATTCAAGGGTATCGATCCGGCACTTCAGCAGCGCCTCGGCCTTGCGCAGATCGCCGATGCTGAGCGTGGCGAACGGATCTTTCGGGCGCCTCCGGGATACGATCTTCATGGTAGTGACCACCCATCTCAATCTAAGAGGTTACCCCTCGGATTCGTTGATCGCCTTCTCGATGTCTTTCTCAATCGAGAAGAGATCTTTTGCTTCGTCAAGCCCCAGCGAACCGGTCTCGACACTGGTCCAGACCTCGAACATCTGCTTTTCAGCCTCGTCGAGGTCCTGGTCGGAGTCCGAAAGGTCAAGGGCGAACACCTGGTTTAAGTCGTCGACGACGGACTCGAAACCTTTTCCGGAGAGATTCACACGGATGAGGGCACTCTCAACGGCTTCCGGAGAGATTGCCTGGATCTTCTCCCAGATGTGCGTCTTCTGGAGATCCCGCTGATACCTTTTGATGATGACCAGGTTCGAGATGAACATGTACTGCTTATGCAGGGAAAGGAAATTTCGGACTTTGAGCTTTGCCGTCATGTCTAACTGCTTGAGTTCCTGGGCAAGCATCTTCTTCTTGATCAGGTCGCCACCGACGCCTTCTGAAAATTTCAGTTTTTTTTCGCGTTCAATCCTGTCGATCTCCTTCCGGAGGCGGTTGATCCTGCTTTTTAGCTTGATCTCTTCCTCCTGCAGTTCGGTGATCGTCAGCATCTCTATCCGGTTCCGATGAAACAGGCTTGCGATCTTCATCACACTTCACCGATTGACTATTACTCTCTCTACATGATAAAGTTTCCTCCAATACGGAGGATAATTATAAACTCCAAAATCAATATCTCCTTTGTGGAGGGATTAAATAGTAGCACCCGCATATGGTTATCAAATGGAATACCTCCTCGTTGTCGACTACCACTCAGATGCTGAGCGTAAGCGGATCGACGCCACGATTGACAGGTGGAAGTCGAAAAAGGACGTACGCAAGGAGCGGGGAGTCACCATTCTGGTGAGGGGCGAGGTTATTGAAGACTTCCTGCAGGACCTCTATTCGCGGTTGGAACGAGGAAGTGAGGATGTTAGAATCTATTCTGCAGAAGAATCCGTGCCGGATGTTCGTGAAACGACAAAAACTCTGTATTACGAAACGTCTCTCGATAAAGATGCATTAAAACAGTTTTTAAGGTATGTTCTGAATAAACTCAATTCAAGTTATGAGGGAGTCCGGAACGGGGTCGAATCATACACCGCCTACACCCGGAAGGGACAGGCGACCGTCGGGCTTCTCTGGTCTGAGGAAGCGGGGGCAACGCGTCTCAACGTAATGATCAGCGGGTTTGGTGATGTGGTCTCGCTTGTGGCCAGCCGGATAGATGAGGAGCTTCAGGTCTTTCTCGGGAGTGGAAAATGAATCGGACAGGCAACCATGCAAAGTATATGGCTAATCTGAGCAAGGGACAGGAGTTTTACAAAATTCAGCGTTTTGAGGATGCGCTCAAGTACTTTACTACAGCCCTGGAACTTGAACCCCACTCACACTGGGCGTGGAATGAAAAGGGAAATGCGCTCAGGAGACTCGGGAGGCAGAAAGAAGCGATTGACTGCTACGAGCAGGCAATTCAATTCGACAAAGCACGATCGTATCCGTTTCCGTACATCGGCATTGCCGATATCTATCGTGAGCAGGAGCAGTACTCAGAGGCGATTGCCTACTATGACAGGGCAATACGGATCAAGAGGCATCCATGGGCATTGAACGGGAAAGGAATCTGCCTCCACGCTCTGAACCAAACTGATGAAGCACTCAAACTGGCTGAAGAGTCGATACGCATCCGTCCTGGATTTCTCTTTCCCTACATTCTCAAAGGCGACATCCTCTATGAGAGGGGTGCGTGCCGCGACGCCTTGAGATCGTATCAAACTGCGTTCGACCTTATCCACGGCTCTTCGACAAAGCTTCGGGAAGAGGTGAAGGGTAAAATCTTTCGATGCATTGAGATAATCGATCGAGAACCTCCCAGAGAGCCTGACGACGATGACAGCTCGGATGTTAAACGGCTGCTTGTGCGGCTCCGCTCGGAAGATAACCAGGATCGGATTCATGCATCGTACCAACTCGACACCCTGGCCAAAGGCGGAGAAGCCGGAGAGATCATTCGAGAAAGACCGTTTGACGTGCTCGGCAGAGCACTCGATGATTCCGTTCCCGATGTTCGAAGAAACATCCTCTGGGTTCTCGGAAACCTTGCTTACCGGGGTTATTCGTATGAAGTTGCCGAATCCGGACTCCTCACAAAAATGGCTGCACATCTTGATGACCCAGCAGACCCGGTGCGTAGCGCTGCGGCCTGGTCTCTGGCGGTGGTTGCCGAAGCAGGCCAGGGCATCGCGGTCGCAGATTCCGGTGCGATTCTGCGCTGTATTCATCTCCTCTACAGTAAAAATCATGAAGTGCAGGCATGCGCCGCCCTTGCCCTTGACAAGATTGCGTTTTATGCAAGTCCCGAACCGCTGGTGCGAAACGGCGGTGATATTGCACTTGCCCGCCTCCTGAACGTACAAAATGACGAAGTTCGGTTTCGCGTATTATGGGCGCTCTGGTCAATCGCGTGCAGGGGCTATGTGGATTCCTTATGCAATGCCGATCCCCTCATCACGGATCTGAAGAGATGCGCACAGGAGAAGGACCTGGAAATCCGAAAAGCGGCGGTATCGATCATCGGAGAACTTTCGACCGTACGTGACAGGTCGTTTCTGCAGCAGAAAGATCTTGAAAAAGTCCTCCTCGGATGTATTGGCTCGAAGAGCAACCGGGTCAGGGGTGCTGCTATCTGGGCAGCAGGGCTATGGGCAGACGCAGGATACGCCCCCATGCTGATCCAGGCCGGTTTGAAAGAAGCGATCAGATGGCATCGGGATGACCGTGCCAGGGTTCACGTCTTCAATCATAGCGAACACCGGTGGGTGGAACGTTCTATTGGTGGAATCGCAGATGACGTCCTGAAGAAAATAACGGTTTCATCGCATCCGATACCATCTAAACCGGACACTCCAGAGATAATCGCAGTTCCGGCCGATCAGGGATCGCCAGGACCGGACTACCGGACGGCATATTTCGTTGCACAAAACCTGGTAGAACACCTACGCCGAGGCGATCTTCTGGAAGCCCGTAAATCTGCACTTCACCTGGAAGAGTTCGTTCGCGGAGGTATCCTTGAGAATCTGAAACAGACAAGAGAACATCTGCGTTTCTATAGCGATGAGGGTATTGACGAGATTGAATCTCTTGCCGATGATGTCGAACTGTTGAAAGAGGATATCCTCCGTGAGGCAATGAGGTGAGAACGATGCACGTGGATGTTAGTGGATTTTTACTTGGCGAGCTGCGAAAAACTATTGTTGACTACAAAGCAGCGGTAGCTGAAGCAGACAACACGGCTGCTAACGAAAAAGCACGGGCGTGTGCATCACTCTGCCGGAAGATTGCCACCTCTTCGCCCATGGTGCGGCAAAGATATACCGCCGAGGCAGAGAGGTGGGAGAACATTGCATCCCGTTCAGCACCGGTTTCGGCGAGAAGACAGCGTAGCGCATCAGATAAACCCGGACAGACGAAGCCTCCCGCCGAAGAGTCGGCAAGCGATCTCGATATGTCGTCGCTGATCGTGCGTTCATCGGTTCGATGGAAGGATATCGGCGGGCTTGATGAGGTCAAGCGCCTCGTGAAGGAGACCGTTGTCATCGCAGCCTTGCAAAAGCCGGAGTCGATCCGTCCGTGGAAAGGGATTCTCCTCTTCGGCCCTCCGGGAACGGGGAAAACAATGATCGCCGCTGCTGCCGCGGGGAGTCTGGACGCAACATTTTTCGACGTGAAAACCGACAGGCTGCTCTCGAAATTCTTCGGGGAATCTTCGAAGATGATCTCGGCCCTCTATGCATCGGGGCGGGACCACGCTCCCTCGATCGTCTTTATCGATGAGTTCGACGCCCTCGGTGCATCGCGCAGCGATACGATGGGCGAAGCAACCCGGAGAGTGCTCTCCTCCCTCCTCATCGAGCTTGACGGTCTGCAGGGCAAAAAAAACGACCGCCTGCTCCTCACGATGGCGGCAACGAATGCGCCCTGGGACCTTGACCCGGCAGTACTGTCACGGTTCCCGCGCCGGATCTATGTACCGCTCCCGGATGCGGATGCCTGCAGGGCGATCATCGAGATCCATACGAAAGGACTTGACGTGTCCGGCATCGACCTCTCCGGGCTCGGACGGCAGTGTGTTGACTGTCTCTACTCCGGGCGGGATATCCAGAATGTCTGCCAGCAGGCAATCTGGACGATGATCAACGGTGTCAATCCTGAGATGCACAGGCTCGCGGATCTGCCGTTTGATGAGATCAACAAGCGGGCGCTGAAGACCCGGCCTCTTCGCGAAGATGACTTTGTGACTGCATTCGGTAAGATACGGTCCCCGCTGAAGGCAGGGGATCTTGCGCGGTATGTGGAATGGAGTGTGAAACATGGTGAGGGATAGCTCAGACGATGTGTTACCTGTATCCGGTGGGAGCAGTGTGTTGTTTGAGGTCGTCTGATCGCCCGTCCGATTCATGGTGCTGCCAACCGGGAATTTTTTCTGGGTGATGACTCTCTCTTCCGGTTTGCAGGCCCGATGTGATGGATATCAGCGAGGGGGGTCGCCGGCAGAAGGTATTTGACGATGGAGAAGGAATGATCAAACAAGGGGAAAGGGTTCAGACAGATTACAGAAGATTGGAGGCACTACCGTGGTGCCAGGCGTGACATCCATGAAGGTGATTGTTATTATAGCAACCGTTCTTCTCTTTCTCTTGATAGTACCGTCAGCGAGTGCCGGGTGGTCGGGACGATACGATCACAGCAGCGTTGCGATGTCGGACGGCAGTATCATCCTGATGGGCGGTCGTGATAAGTCAGGCAGATTAAATGACGTCTGGCAGTCGACCGATAATGGGGTGACCTGGACACAACAGACTGCGAGTGCCGAGTGGTCGGGGCGAGAGCGTCACGCCAGTGTTGCGATGCCGGACGGCAGTATCATCCTGATGGGCGGTTGTGATAACTCAGGCGGGTCTTATACCGCCTCAGGCAGATTAAATGACATCTGGCGGTCGACTGATAAGGGGGTAACCTGGTCACAACAAACCGCAAATGCCAGGTGGTCGGGACGATTCGATCACAGCAGCGTTGCGATGTCGGACGGCAGCATCATTCTGATGGGAGGTTATGGCGACAAGTCAGGAAACTCAGTTGGTGTTTTAAATGATGTCTGGTGGTCGCCTGATAGCGGGGTAACCTGGTCACAACAGACCGTGAATGCCGGGTGGTCGAAGGTTCGCGCCAGTGTTGCGATGCCGGATGGCAGCATCATCCTGATGGGCGATCACTTGAACGACGTCTGGCGGTCGACCGGTAAGGGGGTGACCTGGACACAACAGACCGCGAGTGCCGAGTGGTCGAGGCGAGACGGTCACGCCAGTGTTGCGATGCCGGACGGCAGTATCATCCTGATGGGAGGTTATGATCTCGGCTATAACGGCTATATGAATGATGTCTGGCGGTCGACCGATAACGGGGTGACTTGGACGGAACAGAAGGTTGTTCCCATAGCCACCGTTCAAGCGTTATCGAGGTCGACCGATAATGGCGTGACTTGGACTGAACAGAAGGTTGTTCCCATAACCACTGTTCAAGCGTTATCAAAATCAACCGATAACGGCGTAACCTGGACAGAAGAAAACCAGGATCCCGGTCTTTTTCTTCCGATCTTCCTTATTCTGGTTGTCGGATTGCTCATCGGCGCATATTACACGATGAATAGACGTAGCAGAGTAGACAGAACCAGCCCGGAGCATGAACCGGAAGAAGACCCAAATACTATGCTCTTTATCTCCCCCGATTTTGAGATCAACCCAGAACATGTAAAGAGACGCCAGGAAGAAGCCAGCACGCATCTGAAGGTTGCAAAAGATCTAACCTCAGCAGGTAATTATGGACAGGCAATCGGATTTATAGATAAAGCCCTTGCGATTAATCCGGAAAATACAGAGTATCAACAGCTCCGCGCTCAACTGGTGAAACAAGAAGAAGCGCGCATCAAGCGTGAAAGGACACTCAGGGAGAAGCAGGAGAAGAAACGTCAGGAGGCAGAATCACTTATATCAAAGGCGAAAGGCCTTGCCTCGCGCGGCCGCTACCTCGATGCAATAAAAGCAGTTGATCAGGCTCTTGCCATCCTGCCGGACACCAGAGAATACCGGGACCTCCGGGCTCAACTGGTAAAGAACGATCCGATACCCGACCTCTCCATAACCCCCCAAACAGCCTCCCTGAGAGCTGGGAGATGGGAGGTGCTTGCTGCGACCCTCACAAACTCCGGTAACGGCGATGCTCTTGGAATTGGAATCACGCTTTTGGGCGACTTTGATACGCGGCGCATCGGCACGTACTCTGTGAACGCAGGTGCGTCCGAGGCGATCGAGATCACGCTCAGGCCAAGGCATGATGGTCATGTTCCCCTTCATATCACTCTCGCCTATAAAGACTCCCAGGGCCGGAAATATGTAACGGCCAGGGAGTTCTGGATCGATGTAGGTGATCCGGCCGCCGAGTTCAATCCGCAACCCCTCACACCCGGACTGTTCCCGCTGGAACTCCTCACCCGATACACGCCCCTTGAATTTATCGGCGAAGGCGGTTTCGCCAGGGTCTTCAAAGTGAAGAGAAAGAGTGACGATCTCGTTGTTGCGGTCAAGATCCCGCGTATCGATGAGGAGACAAGTTCGCTCTTCATCAGAGAGGTCGCTGGATGGTACCATCTCACCCATCCCAATATTGTCAGGCTCAACGGAAGCGATCTCCTCCCGATACCCCATGTCGAGATGGAGTATGTCGATGGTATTACGATCCATGGAAAAACTTCCCGAGATCTCGACGCTCTGGAAAAACCAATTCCCAACGATCAGGCAACGGCAATCGCGTACGACATTTCCCGGGGCCTTGCGTATGCTCATGAGAAAGGTATCTATCACCACGATCTCAAACCGCTGAATGTGCTGATCACCTCAGCAAAGGTACCGAAGATTGCAGACTTTGGCCTCTCGAAGATCAGTTCCCGCAGTTCAATAAGTACGAGTGAAGGCTATTCACCTCTCTATGCCGCCCCGGAACAACTGGACCCGGATCAGTATGGCACCCCGGATCAGAGAACCGATCTCTATCACCTTGGATTACTCTTCTTTGAACTCCTGACCGGCAGGTTACCCTACGACGGAACCTCACAAGTTGTGATCATTAGAAAGATTCTCTCTCCGTCTATCGCGCCCTCAACGCTCGCATCCATGAATTCCGGGCTTGCGATCTATGATCCTATCATTGGAAAACTCATTGCCAAACGAAAGGAGGAGCGCTTCCAGCATGTCGGCGAGTTCCAGGATGCGCTACAGGATCTCGAATCACTTAATAAACAGCGGAAGGAATTGCTGGAAGACCTGAAGGCGACCAAAACGTCACTAAAACTGAGCACCAGAACGGTGGAGATCCAGAGACTCACCCGTGAAAACATCCGAATGTCCGTTCAGATCGCTCTCCTTCATGCCCGGTTGAATGATAGGGTCTCACTGGTAACAGCGCTTCAGGAGATCCGCCTCCTGACCGCCCACCATGCAGGTGAACTGGATGCGGCGATCGACCGGGTACGGTATATGATCGAAGAGGATCTGCCTCTCGGCGACGACTGGATTGACCAGCTGAGGCTTCTGCTCGGGGAGATAGAGATGCAGGTACGGAGGGGGCAATGAAAGGGCCGCACTGGTGGGAGAAAGTAGCAGGTGCCCCTCGAAAGAAGCCTGCTGATCCGGGCCTTTCTCCCCCCGCTCTCTACGGGATCACCGAGACCGGCCGCCGGGAGAGGAATGAGGATGCAATTCTAGCCCTGCCTCTTATCGATGCATACCTGCTTGCGGTTGCCGACGGACTTGGCGGGCATGCTGCTGGCGATTATGCCTCCAACCTTGCGATCAGAGTCCTGAAAGACGGAGTGATATCCGCATACCATCCCGGGATGACCATACCTGAAATTGAAGATATGCTCCGCGCTCTCTATGACACAGCCCATCACTCGATACGCAACGAGGCGGTCGGGAGGCGGGAGGGTATGGGGACGACACTCATCTCCGCTCTCATCAGGGGAGACGAAGCCGTCATCGCAAATACCGGCGACAGCCGTGCGTATCTGGTGGGTAAGGGTGTGGATCGCATCACAAAGGATCACTCGATCGTCCAGTCGCTTGTCGATGAGGGGCTGATAACTGAGGAACAGGCCGGGCGCCACCCCATGCGCAATATTCTCTCGTCATCGCTTGGAGGCGCTTCTTTTCAGATCGATCTCTATCATGTCAGCCTGATGGGCGGAAGACCGACGCTGCTCCTCTGCAGTGACGGGTTGTCCGGCTTTGCGGGGGAAGAAGAGATGCTTGCCGCCGCCGCTCGTCCCTCCGCGGAAGATGCAGTCCGGTGGCTCGTGGAGCTGGCGCTTGAGCACGGTTCGAATGATAATGTGAGTGTAGTGATGTACCGGGGCCGACCGGAGCAACCCGGGGAGAGGGAAGTGTGATACCACCCTGGATGGTGGTGTACGCTCCTCCGACCAGTTCCTGAATGCCCGGTGGTCTCTTTATTCACATCGCTTTGATTGAAATGGCGAATAGGGGTGCAGGATCATTCCTGCATCTCCATTCGGCGTGAGCCGGTCGATACTGTCGTGGTGGCCCCCGGCCCGCCCTAACAGCACTGCTTCCCGCCGGCCTCTTCTCCCTCGAGGAGGAGCCGGCCGAAGAGCACTCGCTCGATCGTTGCGGCCACGTACTTCATCCGCTGGGCCGCCTCCATATCCTCGTAGCGGTGGATGTCCGCGTAGACCTGCAGGCGGACGAGGCCGAACCGGAAGCGGTCGAGATCCTCGTCCCCAAGGTCGGAAGCCTCACGGTAGATCGGTTCGAGCAGGAAGGGGAACTCCTCGAAGTTATCGAGCACCTCGACAACCTTTGAGAATATTGGGAGGGGGTCCTCTCGCCCGGAAAGAACCCTCGCGTACTCCATTGGTCACTCCTCGATCTGCTTGACCAGGGCTTTCATGACGGCATCGATGCTCTTCCAGGTCGGGTTCTCGGCGCTCCCGGCCTGGCGGATGATGAAGGGCCGCCCTTCGTCCGCCGCCTTCCGCATATCGGGATCGAGCGGGATGGCGCCGAGGAAGGGAACCCCGAGCTCCTTTGCTTCTCTCTCGCCGCCGCCTTTGCCGAAGATATCGATCTCCTCCTTGCAGTGGGGGCAGATAAAGCCGCTCATGTTCTCCACGATACCGAGGACCGGGAGCTCGAGTTTCTTGATGAACTGGACGGCCTTGCTCGAGTCGAGTATCGCGACGTCCTGCGGGGTGGTGACGATGACGGCCCCTGCGATGTTCGGGGCGAGCTGGGCGACGGTGAGCGCCTCGTCGCCGGTTCCGGGCGGGAGGTCGACGACCAGGTAGTCGAGGCTGCCCCAGTTGACGTCCTCCAGGAACTGCTTGATGACCGTCATCTTCATCGGGCCGCGCCAGATCACGGGGGTGTTGCGCTCCGGGAGAAGGAACGCCATGGAGATGATCGCGAGGTTGCCGGTGACCCTGACCGGCTCGATGACCTTTCCGTCGTAGGACTGGAGACGGGCATCCTCGATGCCGAGCATCTTCGGTATATCCGGGCCGTGGATGTCAAGGTCGATGAGGCCCGTGTTGTAGCCCTGGTTGGCAAGGGCGTAGGCAAGGTTTGCCGCTACCGTGCTCTTGCCGACCCCGCCTTTCCCGGAAAGAACGAGGACGACATGCTTTACCATGACATCGGCCTTCGGGGGGAGGCCCTTTGGAGCGCCCACGTTTCTCTGGTCATCGCACTTGGTCGCAGACGGACAGCCGGCGCAGTCTCCGGAACAGGTATCTTTATTGGGTTCATTCGTTTGAGTCATCAGAATTATCCTCCACGATATGATATCCTTCGCTAAGGAAGATCTAGAGCTACTATATATTAGCGGCAAGCGTCACAAAAAGGTATAGGTGATGGCAAAATTTCCTGTATGCCTCGGGGAATACCGCTTTTCGGCGAGTGTATCCGCCCGCCGCAAGGGGGGGAGGAGGGCGGCAACGTTGCCGTCGCCAGGGGTCTCTTACGACATTCGCCTGGATGCCTCTGCCATTCTCTCAAGACCCCGGCGGTGCGGAGAGGACGTCGCCGGGCCCATCCCCCGGGGCACCTCGCCGATGCCGGCCGTACAGTACCGGAGCTCCCGGAATGGGACCGCGATAGGGACCCCCGCGACCCCGGCATCGGCCCCTCTTCCCCGGCCTATTTCTTGATGTGCCATCCGCCCGTCGCCTCGGGTATGCAGTCGATCTCGGGCGAGTAGGGCTTGATGTCCAGCACCGGGGTTCCGTCCAGGGCGTCAAGCCCCCTGACGACCAGGATATCGCCGTCGCGCCGGACCAGGTCGACGATCCCGAATCCGATCGGGTTTGGGCGGGCGGGCGAGCGGGTGGAAAAGACCCCTCTCGCCCGGGTCTCCCCCGGCGGCTTTGCATAGAGGAGCCCCCTCTCCGCCCGGTCGAGCCAGTAGAGCACGATGAGGTGGCTGCTCCGCTCTACATCCTCAAGCCCCGGGGCGTAAGCATCGAAGACGTGGATCTCCGCGACGGTATCCGCGAGGCGCCCCTGGCGCGGGGCGTCACCCCTGGCCCGGTAGGGCGACCGGACGACGCCGATGGGGGTGCACTCGATCGGGGCCATATCTACCGCCTCCTCCCTTCCGCATCGAGCACCTCGTTGCAGAGGCGGTCGGCGACCTGGATGCAGGGGTCCTCCCTCGGGACGTTCTCGAACCTGACCTTTGTGAAGTGGCGAGACCACTGCCGCACCTCATCCGCAAGGGCCGCCAGGTGCTCCTTCGTGATGCGGTACCGGCCCGTGAGCTGGCGGACGACCAGCTCCGAGTCCGACCGGACCTCAAGGTGCCCCCGGGTGAACTCCCGTGCGGCGCGAAGGCCGTTGATGACGGCGTGGTACTCGGCAACGTTGTTGGTCGCCTTCCCGATGAACCCCGAACTACTGGCGGCGACGGCGCCGTCCCGTACGATCACGTATGCCCAGGCGGCATCCCCGGGGTTTCCCCGCGATGCACCGTCGGTGTACAGCGTCACCTCGCCGGTGCCCCCTCCCGTCTCTTTCTGTGTCATCTGCCGATCGATCATCGATCTCTGGAGGGTTATTGATATCGCTTTCCGGGGTGAAGGGAAGTCCACCCCGAAATGTTAATACCCCGGCGGGTTAAGGGCGGACCTATGCTGGATACGGGCCGGATCATTGAGGATAAAACGATGCGGGGTCGATTGAGCGTTTTTGCGGATCGGACCGATGCCGGGCGCCGCCTCGCCGCAACGCTCTCGCAGCTCGAGACGGTTGCCGAACCGGTGGTCTGTGCCATCCCCGCCGGCGGGGTGCCGCCGGGGCTTGAGGTGGCACGGGCGCTCCAGGCACCGCTCCGGATGGCAGTGGTGCGGAAGGTGCAGATCCCCTGGAACCCCGAGGCCGGGTTCGGTGCCGTGACCTGGGACGGGCGGGTCTTCCTGAACCGCGCCCTGATGGCCGGGCTCGGTCTCTCGGAGGCTGAAGTGGGCGCTGCCGTCGCAAAGGCCAGGAAGAGCGTGGAGGAGCGCGTGGAGATGTTCTCCGGCGGGCGGCCCGAACCCGGGCTTTTCGGTCGGACCGCGATCCTGGTCGACGACGGCCTCGCGACAGGGTACACGATGCTTGCCGCCGTCGAGGCGGTCCGGGCCGGGTCACCCCGCGAAGTCATCGTGGCGGTCCCCACAGGCTCCCTCCATGCCGTCGAGTTCATCGCCCGGAAGGCCGACCTCGTCGTCTGCCCGAACATAAGGACCGGCCGCACCTTCGCGGTGGCACAGGCCTACGAGCGGTGGCACGACATCACCGACCGGGAGGTGCAGGAGTTGCTGATCCAGGCCCGGGATATGGGGCTCTTTTGATAACCCGGAGCCGGAACGGTCCGGGAAACGGCCCCGGCACCACCCGCTGCCGGCGCCCCTGCTTGCGGGTGAGCCACGTCGCCGCCGCTTCGGGTTCACCGGGCCTTGGGATCCGGCCCCGATGTCCCGTACCGCAACAGGTATATACGACCTCCCCTCAGGGGTGCCGGAGAGGTGATGAGCATGCAGGACCTGAAGGTCGAGATCGATTTTGATCGCTTTCCCCCCGAGTATACCTGTGATGGGGAGGGCATCTCCCCGCGGATAAGGATTACCGGATCAGGTGCGCCCTATCTTGCGATCATCATAGATGATCCGGATGCTTCGAAGGGCACATTCACGCACTGGGTTGCCTGGAATATACCGTCGACGGAGGAGATCCCACCGGGCATCCCCCCGGAGCCCCGGATATCCCATCCGGTCTCCATTGTCCAGGGGATGAACGACTCCCGGAAGACAGGTTACACCGGCCCCTGCCCCTCGAAGGGTGTGCACCGGTACTTCATACGGGTCTGGGGCGTCGAGAGAGAGCTCGATCTCCCGCCCGGATCCGAGCGGGTAGAGCTTACGGATGCGCTCGCCTCCGCCGCCACCGGCTACGGTGAAGCGATGGCGACTTACGGCCGTGAGAAGGTGCTCAAGTCCCCGCCGGCGACCCGAACCTGAGATCTCCTCCACCCCCCCTCCAATCTTTCGGGACTCCGCCCGGTTCGGTCTCCACCTCCCCCGGGCGAGAGGGTTATGGATCGCACGCCGCGCTCGTTCCCGCGGCGGGCGCCGGCAGATATATTCTTATCGATACCATGCAAGGATCCCTCCTCTCCATGGCCGGACAAACCTTTTTCACGTCCCCGACAGATCTCTACCAACGGAGACGTGCTGTATGCCGAAACTGACCGTGAAACTGGACTTTGAAGATTTCCCCGACGTTTACACCTGCAAGGGGGCGAACCGTTCCCCTCCCATCCGGGTGGAAGGGATCCTCCCGAACATCAAGTCGCTTGCGGTCCTCGCGACGACGAGCCCCGAGGAGGGGCCGTCGAAGGTGGCGTGGATCCTCTGGAACCTCCCGGCGGTCCCCCTGATCCCGGAGGGATTCCCGGCCGGCGGGGTGGTGGAGTCGCCGCTCCATGCCGTCCAGGGCACAAACGACTTCGGCACCATCGGCTACCGGGGCCCCTGCCCGGAGACCGGGAAGGGCGAAGCCTACCTCTTCCGGGTCTACGCGCTCGACCTCGACCTTGCGCTCGCGCCCGGGGCGAACTGGGAAGAGATGATACGAAAGATGCAGGGGTCGCTGAACCAGTCCGGGGAGGCTATCGCGTTTGCCGTAAGGTAGGGGCGGGGGGTTCCCGCCAGAACAGGGGTGCCGGCCCCATCACATGGGTATGGGCGGGGCCTCTCTCTGCAGGGGCGGACTCTGCTTCTCGATATTCTTTGCGATAGCGGTCATCTCCTCCCCGAGCATGCGGACGATGTCGTCCATGGTGACGATCCCGATGAGTTCCCCGGCATCGTCGACGACCGGCATTCGCCGGATGCCTTCAGCGGTCATCTTCTGGATGGCCTCGTATATCCCCATGCTGTCCCGGAACGTGATCACGTCCCGGGTCGTGATATCCCCCGCCCGGACCTCGCCCGGATTCTTCTCGTGCGCCATCACCCGGATCGTGAGGTCGCGGTCGGTGATCACCCCTGTGGGCCGGTTGTCACCGGTGACGATGACGACGCTTCCCACGTTCTTCTCTCCCATGATCCTCGCCACCTCTACCGCCGGCGTATCCGGCGAGACGGCGACGACCTGCTCACGGCAGCATTTCACAAGTCCCATATCGTTACCTCCTCTGGCGCCTCATCCATGCCGGTATGATATATGAACGTAACCCGTACACCCCCGGCCTTCTCCCCCTATATGCGATCGGCGAGAGGCTGTACATCGGGGATGATGGACCGGCTGCCCATCCTTCTGACCGTAGCGGGTCTCTCCGTCTTTGAGATCGCCTCGAGCATCGATAACGCCGGCGTCCTCGCGACGGGGGGCCCGATCGTTGCGGTCTTTTTGGTCGGGGGGCTTCTCCCGCGGCTGATCGTCCGGGCGACGACGCCGTCGCCTGACCCCATCGGCGCACTGTTCGCGACGATCTCAAGCGACCTCGCGGTCGTGGCCGCGAAAGAGGCTAATTTCTCTACCGGTCGGTGCACCTCCGGGGGAGGGGGGCGGGCGCTGCATGACCCGGGTCAAAAAGGTTTATCCCGGTCCAGGGGCGAACCGTTATCCTATGACGAAGCGATCGATCGGTCCACGGACCCTCCTCTACCCTCACCCGGTCTTGATCATCGGGACCTACGACGTCTCCGGCCGGCCGAATGCCATGGCCGCCGCATGGGGTGGTATCTGCTCATCCCGCCCCCCGGCGGTCGCGATATCGGTCCAGAAGGCCCGGCAGACCTACGAGAACCTGGTCGAGCAGCGCGAGTTCACGATCAGCATACCCCCGGTGGACTACGTCAGGGAGGCCGACTACTTCGGCATCGTCTCCGGCCACGATACGGATAAATTCGCGGCGACCGGGCTTACGCCGGTGAAGGCCGACCGCGTGAACGCTCCCTACGTAGGGGAGTTCCCGGTCGTCCTCGAGTGCCGGCTCCTCCAGACGGTCGAGATCGGGGTGCACACCCAGTTCATCGGCGAGATCCTGGACGTGAAGGTGGACGAGAGCGTCATCGGGCCGGACGGCAAACCCGATATCGGAAAGATCCGGCCGTTCGCCTACGACTCGATGCGGCAGGAGTACTACGGCTTTGCCGGCGTCGTCGCGAAGGCCTTCTCGGCGGGGAAGGAGGTCAAAAGGTAACTCTTTTTGTATCCGTGCGGTATCCCCGTCACCGTCGACGGTCCCGCTTCACCTCGACCCACCGCTTCCGCTTCCCGCACCGTTCGCACCGCTGCTCCCACTCGATGACGTTCGAGGAGTACTCGTCGTATCCGCGCTTTTTACCCCAGCGGTGAAGCCCGATCCTGCAGAGGAGGCTGTTTGCCGTCATGGTATGATCTCGCAGCTGTTGTACTTCCGGTGATTAAAGTCCTCCATCCCGACCCGCCCCGCGCCGATGAGGGCCCTGACCTCCGGGAGCGCCGCCGAGAGCGCTTGATAGAGGTTCTCCACCGTCTCGCAGACGACCCGCCGCCCGGCTTCCGGCCAGGGGCGGGTGATATTCGAGTAGAGGCACCGGCCGCCGCAGAAGTCGAGGAGCCGGCACTCCGTGCAGGGGCTCCCCACGGTCGTCACCGGGAGGCGAAGAGGGTCGGCCGTGGCGATATGCCCGACGTAGTAGTCCCTCATACCGACCATGATGGGACAGGGTGCGATCTGCCCGTCGGTCATGATGCTGTAGTTCGCGTGGCCGCACCCGCACCGGAGCATGCTCGGCCGGGAGAGGAGCATATCCTGCATCGGGTCCATGAAGGGATACCACCGGAGCACCCGGCCCTCCTCCTGCATCGTCTCGACCCAGAGCGCGACGAGTGATCTGATGCCGGGGTTGTAACTCTCCGTCACCCATGCGGCGTAATCGCGCAGGGAGTAATCGTTCCAGAAGTTTGCGTCCATCTGCCAGTGGATGGCAGGAAACGAGAACCGGTCGTTCTCCGCAAGGTAGCTGACGGCCTCGACGATATCGGTATCCTCGGTCACGGTCATCCGGGCGATCAGCTCGCCGGCAAACCCCCCCGCAACAAGATTCCGGAGATTCTTCGTGATCAGCCCGAACGTCCCCTCTCCGCGGTGAGCGTCGGTGAGGGCCTCGGGGCCGTCGATCGAGACCAGGATGGTATCGAACCGGTTCGCGACCCGGGGCTCGAGGCGGTCGAGGAGGGTGCCGTTCGTGTGCAGGATCAGCGCCGATACCGGGGCGTCGCGGACGATCTCGCGTATGCGATCGGCGGCAAGCAGGGGCTCTCCGCCGTAGAAGGTCAGGACGGCGTCGGGGTCCTTTGCGAGGAACCGGTAGAGGTCGGAAAGATCGATATCGAGGTCCACCGGGAGATCCTCGTCGACGGTGATATCGGGCAGTTCCGGGGGGTCGACGGTGAACGCCTTCCCGCGGCAGTAGGTGCAGCAGAGGTTGCAGTTATCGGTCAGGATGAGGTGGTAGTACACTGAAGGTCTCTTACAGGTTGGGGGCAGGGCGGGAAAAAGATAAGGATACGGGGCATCCCGGCGATGATGGAGAGCCATACCTTGGCCTGCACCAGTGGTTGCTCCATGCGCAGATGTGGATCTATCCTGATAAATCTTAGCGTTTTTCAAAGAGTGGTTTCACCTCTGTCGATCCGCCTGCTCACAGCACCGACAGGAGATCTTCACAGACTCGCCGAACGGTCCTCTCGCCCATCCGTTCGTATTTGTCCCGAGCATCGCCTGATTCGGGCAGTATCTCAATGCATCTCTTCAGGAAAGCATAGTGGCTCAACATTTCGCCAAGGAACTCAACATCGAGATCATGCCCCCCGTGCTCCGGATCCAGCAGAGCCAGGATATCAGCAAGGTCTTTGACAAGTTTCGAGTACTCCCATTCGGGGTCGGACGATCTTCCCAGTTCATAGCGGAACGAGCGATCCCAGACCGCTTTCAGTTTCATAGCCAGGAGCGCTCCGCGTGTCGGCACCGCCATCCGGATGCCGCCTCTGATAGGCATGATGACAGTGTGGTCATCGAGAAAGTCAAGTGCAAGTTCTCCCTGCCCACCCTCGAACGGGTCCGGTCGTTCTCTTGAGTAGAAGTCGAGGGTGATGGTTTCTGAACCGGACCCTTTCTCTACAGTCTTATGGTGGGTGTATCGCCTGTAGTGAAACCCTTCGTGGTGAACAAGGTGGTTCATCAGGCGCCCCCGCGTTCTGCTGTTGGTGACGAGGTCGATGTCGACGGAGCCGACATATGGGTTGTATGCATCAACGGCCCAGCCTCCGATAAGGATCGTCGTCGGGGTGGATAGGCTGCCTTCATGCTCAGCGACCCAGGCAACGATATTCCGGAGCTCGACAAGGGAGAGTTCAATAACCTTCTGGCCTGGGTTATAGAGTGTCATACCTATCCACCATTACTTTGGTGAGATCCATCGCGCTGTAACCGAATCCTGCAAGGTCGAGCAGGGTCTGTGCAGGGGATACGACGGTGATACCCTCCCTCTGTTGCGTATCGGTAAAGACATCCCTATCCGGTGCATAGACCCATGCTCGTATACTGTTTCGGTTCAGCTCGATGGAGGGCTCTTTGAAGATCTCGGTGAAGAGATCGAGGTATTTTTTATCAAGGTAGAGGTAAACCGCATCCTGGCGGACAGCGTATCCCGTATAGAGTCCACCGGCGGTGTAGCCCGTGAAGGCGAAAGGCACTTTCTGATCGGAGAGCATGTAGGTGATGTCCCTCGCGGCCGGAATCGAGTCGCCGAATTGCATTGGAACCTCAGCAAAATTCAGATTCTTCATTGGTCGCTCCCAGGCGATGCCGTTGAGGAGTTTCTTTACATCGCTGATCTGAACATAACTACCATTCTTCTTTGCGATGTTCTGATTCATGAGCGTCTCCACGGTTTTGTGTGCCCAGCCATAGGAGACGTTTTCCTGCAGCGCCAACTGTCGGATGGACGTGCTCTTCTCTTTGAGCAGGCGGGAGACGATCTTCCAGGACTTTTCAGTGGTGATCTTGCTCTTCGATGGCCCGAAATCACCTTTAAGGGGAGAGGTGAGCGCCCAGGGAGTTTTTATCACCCGGATCTCGAGTTCCCTTGCAAGCTGCTCTTCTCGGGGACGGATGGTCCTGGTAGCAATGACCATCTCGACCGGTGGCCGGTTGAGCCCCCGCCGATGCCAGAGCTCGCGCAAGAGCTGCATTCTGGCGATCGTATTGATCGATACGACTTTTGACTTTATCTCGACAAAGTAGAACCGCTTGTAATCTCTGAACACAAGGTCTGGTTGCAGTGGTAACTCTAGGCCGAATAGATTATACAGATCTTTAGTATCAATGTTCTCGGCTTTGGGTGATAGGCCGAGCGCCTCCCGGATGAACGCAACGACTTCCGGGGGTTGTTCCGTCAGAATCATAGCTATCACTTTATGGTGATATGTATTTATGTATATCAGTGATACGTATCTTCATATGGTGATATGTATAAATACATATCAGTGATACGTATCTTCATATGATGAGATATTTATGCGCATATCAGTGATATATTGAAATATACACCCCCTTCTTCTTCCCGGATCAGGACAGTCAGTCGCACTTTCGCCAATATCGTCACCCCTCAACTATTACACGATCTGGCAACCTGCTGAAATACACTTTTCTCACCGGGTGGATCGAGGGATTGGCGGCGAGTGGGCGATGGTCTCCCAAGCAATCCGGGCGGTATGCGTACATCCTGTGCCGGATTGTCACCCCCGGCGCCACACCGGCGGCGAGCCCCCACCACACCCGGCGCAAAACAGAAGTTCCCACAGGATAAATGGACTCGTATGTCCAAAGCAAAAGAGAACCTTGCCGAACAGGTCATCGACCCCCGTGCCCTCGTCGCCTACCAGTCGGGCTCGATCGTCAGCCGGATGCTCGTCTACACGAAGGCCGGCACCATCACGGTCTTTGCGTTCGACGCGGGCGAAGGGCTCTCGGAGCACACCGCACCTTACGACGCCATTCTCCAGGTCCTCGACGGGGAGGCGCTCATCACGATCGCGGACAAGGAGTATCCCATGAAGGCGGGTGAACTGATCATCATGCCGGCGAAGATTCCCCACGCGGTCCACGCCACCACGCCGTTCAAGATGATGCTGACGATGATTCACGCCTGACCCGCCGGGAGGAGGGGTTGCCGGTCACCGCCTGCAACTATTTATGCGCCGGTGATAGATCTCCTTCCGTGCATATTCTCTGGAAGTGGTATCGCCGGCCTCGCCCTGGAGAACCGCGTAGCCTGCTCGAACCGATCCCGAAGGCTGCACCTGTACCCTGCGGCGTATCCTCGTGAGGTGACGGCATGGTTCCTCTCCTCTCCCCGGCCGAATCCCGGGCGACGGCATGGCATGCCCTTTCGGCCGCCGAGGTAGCCGGGCGGTTCGATTCGCCGGAGGGGGGCCTCTCCGGCACTGAAGTAGCCCGACGGCGGAAGATCTTCGGTGAGAACGCCCTCCCCACGAAGCGTCCTCCTGCGGTCATCGAGATATTTCTGCGCCAGTTCGCAAGTCCGCTCATTTATGTCCTCCTCGCGGCAGGAGTCGTATCCGTCTTCTTTGCCGATGCCGCCGATGCGGTCTTCATCTTCGCGGTCATCCTGCTCAACGCCGTCATCGGGACCTCCCAGGAAGTGAAGGCGGAGCGGGGCGCAACGGCGCTGCAGCAGATGCTCCGGATCCGGGCTCGGGTGAGGCGAGACGGTCGTGAGGCGACTGTCCCGGCCGAGAACCTGGTTCCCGGCGACCGCGCCATCCTGGAATCCGGCGACCGTGTTCCCGCCGATATCCGTGTTACGAGAGCAATTGCGCTCTCTGTCGATGAGTCGCTCCTGACCGGTGAATCCCATGCGGTCGGGAAGAACCCCGATGCGGTCGACCCCTCGCTGCCCCCGGCCGACCGCCTGAACATGCTCTATGCCGGCAGCACCGTCATGAGCGGTCGGGCCATGGGAATCGTGGTTGCCACAGCCCGGAATACCGAGATCGGGCAGATCGCTGAGACGGTCACGGCGTCGGAGGCGGGCAAACCCCCGCTCACCATCCGGATGGAGGATTTCTCCCGAAAGATCAGCATCGCCGTCCTTGCCGCTACGGGACTGCTCGCGTTCATTGTCCTCGGTCAGGGGATGCCCCTGCTCGAGGTCTTCTTCCTCGCCATCGCGCTTGCGGTCTCGGCGATCCCGGAGGGCCTCCCGGTCGCTCTGACCGTCGCGCTCTCGATTGCGACGTCACGTATGGCCGGGCGAAACGTCGTCGTCCGGTACCTCGCCGCCGTGGAGAGCCTCGGGAGCTGCACCCTGATAGCGAGCGATAAGACCGGGACCCTCACGGTGAACCAGCAGACCGCCCGGGTCGTTGCCCTGCCCACCGGCGAGGTCTTCGAGGTCACCGGGGCGGGGTACTCGGGCGAAGGAGAGGTGGTTGATGAGAGCGGCACCCCGGTGGCCGGTGCCCCCCGTGCCCATCTGGAACACCTGGCCCGGGCCGCAGCGATCAACAACGAGGCAACCCTGGAACGGAACGGTGGAGGAGACTGGGCGCACCGGGGCGATGCGATCGATGTGGCGTTCCTCGCGCTCACCTACAAACTGGGTCTGGATCCTGCCGGCATCCGCGAAGATGCGCCTCCTGTTGCCGGACTCCCCTTCGAGTCCGAGCGGCGGTATGCCGCCGTCTGGTACCGGGAGGGAGAAGAGATCCTGGTGGCGGTCAAGGGGGCCGCCGAGACGGTCGTTCCGTTCTGCCGCACCATGGCCGGCGGATCGGGCAGCAGCCTGCCGTTCGACCCGGATCGCGTGCAAATCGAGCACGACAACCTCACCTCCCGGGGCTTTCGGGTTCTTGCCGTGGCTCATGGTCGCGTCGAAGACACATTCTCTGCAGAGGAGCCGGAACTGCCGCCGCTCGAACTCCTTGGCCTCGTCGGATTCATCGACCCGATCCGGCCCGACGTTCCCGATGCCGTACGGCGATGCCGCAGCGCCGGAGTCGACGTGGTGATGGTGACCGGAGACCATCCGGCAACGGCTCTCGCCATCGCACGGGAACTCCGGATCGCGGATTCCCCCGACGAGGTCGTCACCGGCGCGGAACTTGGGGACCCCGAGACGGCGCCCCTGCCCGGGTTCGTCGACCGGGTGAAGCACGCCCGGGTCTTTGCCCGGGTGACGCCGCTGCAGAAACTCCGGATCGTCGAGGCCTACCGTGAGAGCGGGGCATTCGTCGCGGTCACCGGGGATGGGGTCAACGATGCGCCGGCGCTCCGGAGCGCGAACATCGGGATCGCGATGGGCTCCGGGACCGACGTTGCCCGGGATACGGCATCGCTGATCATCACCGACGACAACTTCGCCTCGATCGTCGCCGGGATAGAAGAGGGCCGCTATGCCTACGATAACGTCCGGAAAGTCGTCTATCTCCTGATATCGACCGGGTTTGCAGAAGTCCTCCTCTTTATGCTCGCCCTTGCCATGGGCCTGCCGCTCCCCCTCATAGCCGTCCAGCTCCTCTGGCTGAACCTGGTGACGAACGGCATTCAGGACGTGGCGCTGGCATTTGAAGGGGGCGAGCCCGGCGTCATGGATCGGCCGCCGCGGAGGCCGGAGGAGGGGATCTTCAATCGATTGATGATGGAGGAGGTGCTGCTCTCCGGCACGGTCATCGCGCTCGTCACGCTCGGTGTCTGGTACTGGCTTCTCTCGAACGGGTGGGACGAGTTCGCGGCCCGGAACCTGCTCGTCCTGCTTTTGGTGCTCTTTGAGAACTTCCACGTCTTCAACTGCCGCTCCGAACACCTCTCTGCGTTCCGCATCCCTATCAGCAACAACTACTTCCTGATCGCCGGCGTCATAGCCGCGCAGGGTATCCATATCCTCGCTCTCTACACGCCCGTCCTCCGGGATGTGCTCCAGGTGCAGCCCGTTTCACTGGTCGAGTGGCTCTCGCTCCTCGTCCTTGCCTCCTCGGTCGTGGTCGTTATGGAGATCTTCAAGGCGATCCGGAAACGCCGTCTTTCCGGTCACCAGACCGGGTACGGGGGCGGGGAGGCCCCCTCCCGGTAGGGGAGGAAGACCTCGTTCATCCGTTTACCGTCGCCAAGCCCGGTCATGACGATGCTTCGCGCCGAGACGGTGTAGAGGGTGTCGTCCATGTAGAGCGACCGGCGCACCGCGTCGGATGCATCCCAGACGGGGTACGGCCCCTTCTCGGCGTGGGTGACCTTTCCTTCGAGGGTGAACCCGGAGGCGGGGCTCACCCGGTAGACGTAGGCCCCCTGCCATGTCGCGGTGCCGTAAGAGCCCTGGTACTTCGATGCGGGGTTTTCCACCCGCACTATCTCGCTCACCGGGACGACGAGGAGACCTTTCTCCTTTGCAAAGAGGAAGGCCTTGTGATCGTGGAGCGCCGCGGAGTCGGTCCCGGCCTCGCCGATAACGACGGCGTCGACCTGGATGGGCTTGTTCACGTTCGAGACGTCGAAGAGGGCGATCTTGAGACCCGCGACCGAGACGCCGCCCCAGCCGTTCTCGTCCGTCTCCTTCCCGATACCGATGATGTGGTCGGCGTCATAGGGATGGAGGTAGTCGGAGTACCCGGGGATCTTGAGTTCCCCGAGGATGCCCGGGTGCTTCGGGTCCGAGAGATCGATGACGAAGAGGGGATCGATCTGCTTGAACGTCACGAGGTACAGCCGGTCGCCGACGAACCGGGCGGCGTATATCCGTTCCCCCGGCGCGATATGTTCGAGCGTCCCGATGGTCTCCATCGCGCTGTTGAGGACGTAGACGTTGTTGTACTGGATCGAGCCCTCCCACATCCAGCCCTCGACGGTCGTCGCCACCCGGAGGTTCTTTTCGTGCTCGTCGAGCGAAAACTGGTTCAGGAGGTGCCCGGGAACCTCGCCCATCGCACGGTAGCCGATCTTCCCCTGCCCGATCGCGAACCGGTGGATGATCGTCCGCTCGGGGGTGCCGCCGGCGGGATATGCCGGCCCCATGTTCCGGTAGCCGATGTAGAGGTTCTCCTGCGACGCAAAGAGAGTGGTGTCGTAGCCGAGGAGGAACGTCTCGGCATCGGGGGCGCCCTTCCCCCTGACGGAAAAGGCGCTTTCTGTGTAGAAGACGTAGTTCTGCATGGGAGTCTTCGGGCGGTAGATCTCGGGTCGGATGGGCGGCGCCTCACCCTCCCTCACCGTGGGGAGGGCGAGGTCGTCCCGAACCCAGAGGGGCGACTCTCGCGTGAGGGCGTAGACGTACTCCCCGACCATCCTGGCGTCGTAGTAGTCGCCGGTGAAGGTCAGGGTCCGGATCAGCTCCGGGCCGGACCGATCACGGATATCGTAGACGTGTGCGTGCGTCACCGTCCGCGAGATGGGGACCGGCGTCACGCTTCCTGCCGGTGTGATCATCTCTTCTTCAGTTGCGACGGCAAAAACCACCAGACGGTCGCCCGCGAGGAAGAGTGCCTCCGGGGTGCCTTCGATCCGGGTCTCGGATAGGATCTTCGCATCTTTTGCCGGGAACGCCTCGACGATCGCGAGGGTTCCGCCCGAGAGGATGTAGATGTACTTCCCATCGTTCTTCACGAAGTCGGCCTCATCCACGCCCTCCACCTGCACGTTCGTCGTGGAGTAGTCCCGGGTAGAAGACGTCGGGGCGGCGGTCGCCATCGGCGCCGGGGCGTTCATCCCGGTCTCCCGGCCGGCACCCCCCGGGGCCCCGGGGTAGCCGTTCCACCCTTTCTGCGTGTTCTCCTTCAAGAACACTTCGATCTCCTCTTTCGACCCGAACTTTTGCAGGTCGCCCAGGGTATCGGTCCCGGCCTCATCCGACGCAAGGGCGGTCCCGATGATCGCTGCGACCACGAGACAGCCGAGGGCGGCTGCCGCAACCGATCTCCAGTTTTCCATACTCGTTCACCTTCCGATGAAGGAAGATGGGCGCGCCGGAGCATCAGGTTTGTGTAACCTACGAATATTTTCGAAGCCTCGTTGAGAACACTCTCACCCGACCGGCGCCGTCGAGAAGATCCAGGCGATGTAGGCCGCGTAGCCGATGAGCAGGACAATTGACCAGGCCCTGACGACGGACGGCCGGGCAAAGAGCAGGGGGAGGATCGCGACCGAGAAGAGGGCGACGGCGATGATATCGGCAAACGACCCGATGGCGACCGGGGCGAGGAGGAGGCTTATCCCGAGAACCAGAAGAAGGTTGAATATATTGCTCCCGAGGATGTTGCCGATCGATATGGCGCCTTCGTTCTTGATAGCAGCCACGAGGGATGTCGCGAGCTCCGGGAGCGACGTGCCGACGGCGACGATCGAGAGGCCGATGACGAATGCCGGGATCCCGAAGGCATCCGCGAGTGAGACAGCACTGTCGACGACCAGCCGGGCGCCGACGATGACGGCGACGAGGCCGAGGCCGATGTAGAGCGCGTCGGCCCACCCGTGAGACTTGATATCGGGAACGCTTTCTTCACGGCGCTCCCGCAGGAGAAGGTAGAGGATGATCGCAAAGAGGATGAGGAGTACAACCCCTGTCAGGGCGTCGAGCGTACCTCTCATAGCGAGGAGGGTGAAAGCCGCCGTCGCACCGAGCATCAGGGCGGTGTGCCGGACGAGCGCTGAGCGTGACGTCCCCGACGCGGCAACCATGCCGGGCCGGATGAGGGTGCAGAGCGCGAGGACGAGGGCGATGTTTGCTATGTTGCTCCCGAGGACATTTCCGAGGGCAATCCCCGTGTTCCCCGTGGCTGCCGCATCCGTGCTGACGACGAGCTCCGGGAGCGATGTGCCGAACGCGATGATCGTGGATCCTATCAGGGCCGGGGATATGCGGTGGTGGAGAGCAAGACCGCTCCCACCGCTCACGAAGAGATCGGCTCCTTTGACAAGGATGGCGATGCCGACGACGAGTACAATAACGGTTATTATCATGGGAGCGCCCCGGATGTAGTGGTAGTACTTGGGCGGAGTTCTCCTAATACTTTTCCCGATCCGGGCCCTCTACAGCCTCTCCCGGGCCGGGTGTCGGCGAAGAGACGATGGTGCCTCCCCGCTGCCGCCCGTGGCGCCGGACAGGATGCCTGCCCCTCCGGTGCACCCCGGGGTGCCGGAGGAGATATCCGCCATGCCGTCGAATACTTGAGGGTATCAGTCCCGGCACACCTGCCGGGCTCACGGTGGGGAGGTTGCTGCCGTATGCTCTCGTTTGACGAAGAGATAGATGCCCTCGAGCAGGAACGCGAGCTGCTTCTCCGGTTCCCTGAGGAGGAGTTCATCGCTATCATCCGCGACGTGGGGTTCTCCTGCGACTGCTGCGGCCGGTGCTGCACCCGGGAGTTCAACGGTCACGTCTTTCTGCTCGAGGATGACACCGACCGGGTCCTATCGTTTCAACCCGATGCCCTCATGCCGGCGCCGGACTTCGATGCCTGCGACCAGAAGGGACGGTTCTATGTCTCCGGCTACGCACT
>ENA-UOUL01001447-UOUL01001447.1-bioreactor-metagenome-genome-assembly--contig:-NODE-1447-length-32780-cov-7.725866_pt1 | contig 32780 bp, 32 predicted proteins | sample MGYA00249838_ERZ747220 | MGnify/ENA primary metagenome ERZ747220 (study PRJEB28778, sample SAMN05720191) | bioreactor metagenome | isolation source: Anaerobic biogas reactor | place: USA:Washington... | reverse complement strand
TGCCTCGGCCTGCAGCGCCGGGACCGGGACCTGGTGCTCCACGGCCGGGAGACGGGACGGATCGTGCGGACCGAACAGGGTGAGGTGTACGAGGTGCACGAGCCGATCGACGAGCGGGAGCGGTGGCGCCTGGTCCAGCACCAGGCGCACCGGCCCTACGAGCCGCCGTCGCCGGACGAGACCGGGAGCGGGAACGGGCACTCCGTCACCGTCCGGGACCGGCTCCGCAGCCGGCTCAACCGCTTCTACTTCCGGGACCGGGTGGACCCGGTGACCCCTGCCGAACTGGCCGCAGCCCAGGCGTCGGGCCACGGGACCGGACCCGGCCACGGCACCGGCGAGGGCCGCAGCACGGAAGCCCCGAGCACCGAGGCCGCGGGGACGACGACGGAGCGGTGACGACCGGACCATGGCACGACCGGACCATGCACGACCGGCGGGTGTCAGGAGCCGCGGGCCCACTCGGCGAAGGACTTCTGCCAGGCGGTGTACCCGTTGCCCCACTCCAGGGGACGCGGGCTGCCCTTGTAGATCACCACGTCGCCGATCGAGGAGTTGTCGTACAACCAGCGGGCGTTCGCCGTGCTCATGCCGGTGCAGCCGTGGCTGACGTTCGCGTGTCCCTGGGAGCCGACGGACCACGGAGCCGCGTGCAGGAACTCACCGCTGTGAGTGAGCCGCATCGCGTAGTCGACGACGAGGTCGTAGTACTCGGGATCGTCCTTGTCGATCCCGGTCGTCTCCGCCCGCATCCGGCGGGTGCGTTCCCTGGTCATGATCACCTTGACGCCGTTGCGGGTCTCGAACCCCCGCTTCCCCGTGGTGATCGGAATCGTCCTGACCACGGACCCGTTGCGCCGGACCGTCAACGTGTGCGCGTCCACGTCCACCGTGCTCACCATCGCCGCGCCGATGCGGAAACGCACCGTGTGGGAGACCCCGCCCCAGTAGCCGGGTGACAGCTCGAGCCCCCGGAGGTCCCTGGTCACCGTCACCTTCGTCCCGCTCGGCCAGTACGACCTCGGGCGCCACTGGACCTGTTGCGAGGACATCCAGCGCCATGCCCCCTTGACCTTCGGCGTGCTGGTGACCTTGAGCGCCTTGAGGACGGAGCTGCGGGCGCTGTCCCGCACCGGCACCCCGAAACTGACGATCACCGGCATACCCACCCCGACGGTCGACCCGGTCAGCGGGGTGACGCTCGCCGAGATGGTCGCGCGGGGGGTCAACGTGCGGAAGGACGAGGTGGAGAAGATCTCCTTGCCGGTCGTGTCGATCGCCCACGCGGACACCGTGTAGGTCTCGGCCGTCCTCAGCAGCTGCCTGCTCCGCCAGAGCGACCCGTCCGCGGCGAGCCTGCCCTCCAGCTCCCTGCCGTCGTCCGGGGCGACGGTGACCCGGGTCAACCGGCTGCGGTAGGCACGCACCACGACGTCGCGATCCGGCCGGGCCGAGCGACTGCCGGGATCAGGGGTCACCGAGATCTCGGGGACGGTCTTCACCATCCCGGAGGCGGCGTTGGCGTGGGCGAGCTCGAGCGGTGACGACGCCCCGCCCCTCGCCTCCTCCTGCCCGCAGGCCCCGAGACCCAGTACCAGCACGACGACGAGCGTTCTCGCGACGCGCACTACCCCTCCTCCGACGCGCCTGGTGGGCGACCAGCCACGCATCACGAACGAACCACCCGTACCAAGGACGTACCGGAGGCCCGGTAGGTTGCCTCACCGGGACCGCCGATGCGGCAGACCGGCAACCCGTCGCGAATACTCACCGTCAGCGAGCGTACCCTCCCCGCTGGAACTCGAAGACCCACCCGACGGTGGCGAGGACCACGAGCGGCAGCCCGATGAGGACCAGCCACCACCCGACGGCCAGGCCAGCGAAGGTGAGCGCGGTCGCGACGGCCACGGCGAGCGGCCACCAGGAGTGCGGCGCGAAGGTCCCGAGCTCGCCGGCGCCGTCGGAGACCTCCCCTGCCGGGTCGTCCTCCGGACGCTCGTCGATCCTCCGCGACAGCGCGCCGAGGTAGAGCCCGATGAGCCCGGACAGACCGGCCGCGAGCAGGATGGCGGTGGTGCCGACCTCCTCGTCCCAGTCGGTGACGACGCCGTAGACGATCCCGACCGGGGCGAAGAAGACCATCCCGGCCACGAAGACCCTGGCCTCGATCCTCACGACACCTCCCGCGTCTCCCCCGGGCCCCTGACGGGCTCGTTCACCCCGCCGGCCCGGTGCGCGTACTGCTCCTGCGCGCTCTCCGGATGGTGCAGGTCGAAGGCCGGCCGCTCCGACCGGATCCGCGGCAGCGAGGTGAAGTTGTGCCGCGGAGGCGGGCAGGAGGTGGCCCACTCCAGGGAACCGCCGTACCCCCAGGGATCGTCGACGGTGACGGCGGGAGCCCTCCGCCAGGTGGCGTAGACGTTCCAGAGGAACGGCAGCACCGAGACGGCGAGCAGGAAGGCCCCGAGGGTGGAGAGCTGGTTGAACGCCGTGAACCCGTCCTCCGGCAGGTAGTCCGCGTAGCGCCGGGGCATGCCCTCGACGCCGAGCCAGTGCTGGACCAGGAACGTGGTGTGGAAGCCCACGAAGGTCAGCCAGAAGTGGACCTTCCCGAGCCGCTCGTCGAGCATCCGGCCGGTGAGCTTGGGCCACCAGAAGTAGAACCCGGCGAACATCGCGAAGACGACGGTCCCGAAGACGACGTAGTGGAAGTGGGCCACCACGAAGTAGCTGTCGGTCAGGTGGAAGTCCAGCGCGGGCGAGGCCAGGATGACGCCGGTCAGCCCGCCGAAGAGGAACGTGGTGAGGAAGCCGAGCACCCAGAGCATCGGGGTCTCGAAGCTCAGCGCCCCCCGCCACATCGTGCCGATCCAGTTGAAGAACTTCACGCCGGTCGGCACCGCGATCAGGAACGTCATGAACGAGAAGTACGGCAGCAGCACGGCGCCGGTCGCGTACATGTGGTGCGCCCACACGGCGATGGACAGCGCGGCGATCGCGAGGGTCGCGTAGACGAGACCGGTGTAGCCGAAGATCGGTTTGCGGCTGAACACCGGGAAGATCTCCGAGACGATACCGAAGAACGGCAGCGCGATGACGTACACCTCGGGGTGACCGAAGAACCAGAACAGGTGCTGCCAGAGCAGGACGCCACCGGTCGCCGGATCGTAGATGTGGCCACCGAGGTGACGGTCGACGAACAGGCCCATGAACGCGGCGGTCAGCAGCGGGAACACCAGCAGGATCAGGATGCTGGTGATGAAGATGTTCCAGGTGAAGATCGGCATCCGGAACATGGTCATGCCGGGGGCACGCAGGCAGACGACGGTGGTGATGAAGTTGACGCCACCGAGGATCGTGCCGAGACCCATGACGCCGAGCCCGAGGATCCAGAAGTCGGTGCCGACGCCCGGCGAATGCACCTCACTGGTGAGCGGCGTGTACGCCGTCCAACCGAAGTCGGCGGCACCACCCGGCGTGACGAAACCGAGCATGACGATCGTCGCGCCGAACAGGTACAGCCAGTAGCTGAACGCGTTCAGACGCGGGAACGCGACGTCGGGTGCGCCGATCTGCAACGGGAGGATGTAGTTCGCGAACGCGAACACGACGGGCGTCGCATACATCAGCAGCATGATCGTGCCGTGCATGGTGAACAGCTGGTTGAACTGCTCGTTCGACAGGAACTGCAAGCCCGGAACCGCGAGTTCGGTGCGCATCAGCAGGGCCATCAGGCCACCGATGAGGAAGAAGGACACCGAGGTGATCAAGTACATGATCCCCAGGTCCTTCGGGTCGGTGGTCGTGATCATCTTGTAGATGAACGAACCCTTCGGTCCCTGCCGCGGCGGGTATGGCCTTGCTGCAGCTATCTCTGGGACTGGCTGGGGCGCTACGGCAGTCACTAATCCTCCTGAATGCGCGCTCGACTCGGGCTGGAGGCGAACGGTCTCTCTGGCTTGCGCTCAACGAATCGTAGACCGTGCGCACACCGGTCGTTCACCGGGTCCTACTCGCTGTCGTACTCGGGGGTCACCCTACATCCGAAACGATCATCCGTACACGACCGTCCCGCCGGAGCGCCGCAGCTCCCACGGGTCCCGCCGCGACGGCCCGCGGAGCTGTTCGGTGACGATCGGGTCAGGCGATAACCTGGGGCGTCCCCTCGACAGGAAGTGGTGGAATTGTCCGCGTCCCGATCCCGCACCGTCGCCGGCGCCGTCGCCGTGACCGCCCTGCTGCTGTCCGGATGCTCCGAGCCCGCTCACGACCCGGCATCGGAGATCGTCCGGACCACCACCCGGATCGCCGGTGCCGCCGTCGTCGGTTTCGACCGCGACACGTCCGCTGCCTGTTCCCTGCCGACACCGCTGGATCCGGGACGCTCGGCCGACGGCACCCACACCGTCGTCCACACCTCCGGGGTCTCCGTCGTCCCCGACGACCCCCGGCGCATCGTCGTCCTCGACGACGCCGCGCTCGACGCGGTGTGCGCGCTCGGCCTGTGGGAGCGGGTCGTGGCCGCCACCACCGGCCCGGACGGGCACCCGGACCACCTGGGCAGCGGCGTCACCGAGATCCCCGCGGCCGGCTCTCCCGACGCCGTCGACCTGGGTGCGGTCGAGGCCGCGCAACCCGACCTGATCCTCGGCTCGGCGGCCTCCCCCGGCATCTACGACTCCCTCTCGGCCGTCGCCCCGACCGTGACGGTCGGCGACGACCCCGCGTTCTGGCAGGACCAGTTCCTGCGCATCGGTGAGACCCTCGGGCGTTCCGAGGCGGCCCGTCGGGTTCTCGACGACTACCTCGCCGCGGCCACCGACCTCGGCCGTGAACTCGTCGCGTCGCAGACCCAGGCGTCGCTCGTCCGGTTCACGGCGGACGGTCCCGTCGTCGAAGGCGTCGCCTCGTTCGCCGGCCGGATCCTCACCGACGTGGGTGCCCGGCGGCCACCGTCGCAGCGGTTCACGGTCGTGGACGGTCGCGTCGACACCCCCGTCGATCCGGCTGACGTCACCGCGGCGGACGGAGATGTGATATTCGTCCGTTTCGAGGGACAGGAGGGCCTCGCGGCGGGTACCGAATACATGAAGCGCGACAACTGGCTCGATCTCGGTGCCGTCACCGACGGTCGCCTGTTCTCCGTATCGGACGACGTGTGGACCACACCGGGTCCGGTCGCCGCTCATGCCGTATTGACAGATCTGAGGTACACACTCAATGGCTATTCCAACTGAGGCTGCTCCCACCCGCCGTCGCGGACCGATCCGCCTGGGTGCCGTGGTGACCGGAATCCTCGCTGCCGGCATCGTCGTCGCGGCACCCGCGGGCGCCGATCCGGCGTTCGATCCCGACATCGACGTCTACGCCGCCGACGGGGTCACCCCACTCGGCGACACGCCCGTCCACGAAGGCGACACCGTCGTCGTCCGCGGCACCGGATTCGATCCGGACGCCAACCGCTCGGGTGGCCTGCCGTTGCCGGTGCCTCCGGGTGTTCCGCACGGGACGTTCGTGTCGTTCGGGGCGTTCACGGAGGACTGGCGGCCGTCGGAGGGCGCCCCCACCGAGAACCGCGCCACCGTCCGCTCCACCAACGCGTGGGTGCTGTCGGAAGCGGCGCTGAACCAGGTGCCGGACGTGCCGTTCGACATGCGTCGCACCGTTCGTCAGCAGTGGGTGCCCCTCGCCGACGACGGATCGTTCACGGCGACGATCACGATCGACGCGCCCGCCACGGTCCCCGACGACGCCGTCTTCGGCATCTACACGTACGGCGCCGCCGACGCGGTGAACGCCGAGCAGGAACTGTCGGTGCCGGTGAACTTCGATCCGGCCCCCGGACCGAACGCGCCGGTGGCACCCGAACAGGATCTGGTGTGGGGCTTCGCTCCCGGATTCACGGATCTGGTGACGGACACCACGCAGGGTTCGGTCGTCGGCAAGGACGGCGCGTCCGTGCGCGACGACGGCTCGCTCACCTTCGAACACGCCGCGACCGACATCGATCCCGACACCGGTCTCGGACGGGTCGAGTACACGGGCACCGTCGTGTCGTTCACGCGGTTCCATCTGCTCGAGATCGCACTGGCGAACCCGTGGATCGAATTCACCGAGGACGGCACCTACCTCACGGCGGAGTCGTCGACGGGCGATCAGGTCGGTACCGATTCGATGTCGCGCATCACGGTCGCGCGGCTCGACGCCGATGCCGAGGCCGGGCGCACCGAGTGGACGGATGTGCCGGCACAGTTCTCGGCGCCGCTGCAGCCGACGGTGCTGCTGCCGTACTCGGGGCAGAGCGCAGCGCCCGTGTCGTTCCGATTCTGACCCCTGTGCGCACTTCTGGTGGCCGGAGCTACCAGAAGTGCGCACGGGTCGGGGGACGGGTCAGAAGTCCCAGTCCTCGTCCTCCGTCACGACCGCCTTGCCGATGACGTACGAGCTACCCGACCCGGAGAAGAAGTCGTGGTTCTCGTCGGCGTTCGGCGACAGCGCCGACAGGATCGCCGGATTGACGTCCGCCTCGTCCTTCGGGAACAGCGCCTCGTAGCCGAGGTTCATCAGCGCCTTGTTGGCGTTGTACCGCAGGAACTTCTTGACGTCCTCGGTGAGACCGACCTCGTCGTACAGGTCCGCCGTGTAGTGGGTCTCGTTGTCGTACAGCTCGAGCAGCAGATCGAAGACCCAGTCCTTGATGTCGTCGCGCTCGGCCTCGGTGAGCTTCTCGAGTCCCTTCTGGAACTTGTAGCCGATGTAGTACCCGTGGACGGCCTCGTCGCGGATGATCAACCGGATCACGTCGGCGGTGTTGGTGAGCTTGGCCCGCGACGACCAGTACATCGGCAGGTAGAACCCCGAGTAGAACAGGAACGACTCGAGCAGCGTCGACGCCGCCTTCCGCTTGAGCGGGTCGTCCCCCTGGTAGTAGTCGAGGATGATCTGCGCCTTGCGCTGGAGGTTCTCGTTCTCCTCCGACCAGCGGAAGGCGTCGTCGATCTGGCGCGTCGAACACAGTGTCGAGAAGATCTGCGAGTAGCTCTTCGCGTGCACCGACTCCATGAACGCGATGTTCGTCAGCACCGCTTCCTCGTGCGGGGTGACCGCGTCGGGGATCAGGGACACGGCACCGACGGTGCCCTGAATGGTGTCGAGCAACGTCAGTCCGGTGAACACCCGCATGGTGAGCTGCTGCTCGTACTCGGTGAGGGTTCCCCACGACTGGATGTCGTTGGACACCGGCACCTTCTCGGGCAACCAGAAGTTCCCGGTGAGGCGATCCCACACCTCGGCGTCCTTCTCGTCGGGGACGCGGTTCCAGTTGATCGCCGACACTCGGTCGATCAGCTTGATGCGGGCCCCGTCTGCGGGCGAATGCGATACAGAGGTCATCGGTTACCTACCTGGATGTTTCTCGGGAGCTACGACTGGCGACGGAGTTGCGGATCAGAGCATGCACGAGACGCAGTTCTCCACTTCGGTGCCCTCGAGCGCCATCTGCCGCAGGCGGATGTAGTACAGCGTCTTGATGCCCTTGCGCCACGCGTAGATCTGCGCCTTGTTGACGTCGCGGGTGGTCACGGTGTCCTTGAAGAACAGGGTCAGCGACAGGCCCTGGTCGACGTGCTGCGTCGCGGCGGCGTAGGTGTCGATGATCTTCTCGTAGCCGATCTCGTACGCGTCCTGGTAGTAGTCCAGGTTGTCGTTGGTCAGGTAGGGCGCCGGGTAGTAGACGCGGCCGATCTTGCCTTCCTTCCGGATCTCGATCTTCGAGGCCACCGGGTGGATGGAGCTCGTGGAGTTGTTGATGTACGAGATCGACCCGGTCGGCGGGACGGCCTGCAGGTTCTGGTTGTAGATGCCGTGCGCCCGCACGGACTCCTTCAGATCGCGCCAGTCGCTCTGGGTGGGAATGTGCACGCCGGCGTCGGCGAACAGCTGCCGCACGCGGTCGGTTTCGGGCTCCCACACCTGCTCGGTGTACTTGTCGAAGAATTCCCCCGACGCGTACTTCGATTCGGGGAATCCCTTGAAGTAGGTGCCGCGTTCGATCGCGATCCGGTTCGAGGCGCGCAGCGCGTGGAACAGCACCGTGTAGAAGTAGATGTTCGTGAAGTCGATCCCCTCGGCGGAGCCGTAGAAGATCCGCTCCCGCGCCAGGTACCCGTGCAGGTTCATCTGCCCGAGACCGATGGCATGCGACTCGTCGTTGCCCTTCTCGATCGACGGCACCGAGGCGATGCTCGTCTGATCGGACACCGCGGTCAGGCCACGGATCGCGACCTCGATGGTCTGCGCGAAATCGGGCGAGTCCATCGTCTTGGCGATGTTGAGCGAGCCGAGGTTGCAGGAGATGTCCTTGCCCACATGACTGTAGGACAGGTCGTCGTTGAACTCGGAGGGTGTGGAGACCTGCAGGATCTCCGAGCACAGGTTCGAGTGGGTGATCTTGCCGGCGATCGGGTTGGCCCGATTGACGGTGTCCTCGAACATCACGTACGGGTAGCCGGATTCGAACTGGAGCTCGGCGACGGTCTGGAAGAACTCGCGGGCCTTGATCTTCGACTTGCGGATGCGCTTGTCGTCGACCATCTCGTAGTACTTCTCGGTGACGTCGATGTCGGCGAACGGCCTGCCGTAGACACGTTCGACGTCGTAGGGCGAGAACAGGTACATGTCCTCGTTCTTCTTGGCGAGCTGGAAGGTGATGTCGGGGATCACGACGCCGAGGGACAGCGTCTTGATCCGGATCTTCTCGTCGGCGTTCTCGCGCTTGGTGTCGAGGAAACGGTAGATGTCGGGGTGGTGCGCGTGCAGGTACACGGCACCGGCACCCTGGCGGGCACCGAGCTGGTTGGCGTACGAGAACGAGTCCTCGAGCAGCTTCATGATCGGAATGACGCCGGACGACTGGTTCTCGATCTTCTTGATCGGCGCACCGTGCTCACGGATGTTGCTGAGCAGCAACGCAACCCCGCCACCACGCTTCGACAGCTGCAGCGCCGAGTTGATGGAGCGGCCGATCGACTCCATGTTGTCCTCGATGCGGAGCAGGAAGCAGCTCACCGGCTCACCGCGCTGCTTCTTGCCGGAGTTGAGGAAGGTCGGGGTGGCGGGCTGGAACCGTCCGGAGATGATCTCGTCGACGAGGTGCCGGGCGAGGACCTCGTCGCCGTCGGCAAGGGTCAGCGCGACCATGCACACGCGGTCCTCGAAGCGCTCGAGGTAACGCTTCCCGTCGAACGTCTTGAGCGTGTACGAGGTGTAGTACTTGAACGCGCCCAGAAACGTCGGGAAACGGAACTTCTTCGAATACGCCTGGTCGAACAGGGATTTGACGAACTCCCGCGAGTACTTGTCGAGGATCTCCGCCTCGTAGTAGTTCTCCTCGACGAGATAGTCGAGCTTCTCGTCCATGTTGTGGAAGAACACGGTGTTCTGGTTCACGTGCTGCAGGAAGTACTGACGGGCGGCGGCCACGTCCTTGTCGAACTGGATCTCCCCGTTCGGCCCGTACAGATTCAGCATCGCGTTGAGCGCGTGGTAGTCGAGCCCCTCGAGGGATTCGTCGGCCTTGACGGTCGCGGCCGGAGCGGGATCGGTAACGGTCACAGTGCTGCCCCTACTCGGAAGGTGTGGAAGGTGGCCGCGCCGACACGGTCGGAGCGGTACTCGGCGGGTGCGGCAGGGCGCGCCTGCCTCGTCGTCAGGTCGTCTGCAGGGTCCGTGCCCAGAACCGGGCGAGTCCGTCCCGAACCCGCTCGACGTCGTCGGCCGTGCCCATGAGCTCGAAGCGGTACAGGTACGGCACACGGCACTTGCGCGAGACGATGTCGCCGGCGAAGCAGAACGATTCGCCGAAATTGGTGTTGCCCGCGGCGATCACGCCGCGGATGAGGCTTCGGTTGTGTTCGTTGTTGAGGAACCGGATCACCTGCTTGGGCACGAAGCTGGTGTCGCGGCCGGTGATCGTCGTGCCACCACCGTAGGTGGGGACAACGAGGACGTACGGACGGTGCACCTCGAAGGCACCCTCACGATCGTGCAGCGGGATCCGAACGGAGGGGATTCCGAGTTTCTGCACGAATCGGTGGGTGTTCTCCGAGGCGCTCGAGAAGTACACGAGGGAGCCCTCCGGAACGGAGGCCTCCTGAATCGACCCCTGCGAGGTCATCTCTACTCACCAACTCTTCGATCGACATGTACGAAGACCGGCCACCGACGGTTGCCCGGGTCAGCCGAGCCGGGAGGGTTCGCGGCCTCAGGCCGCGACTGCGAGCGCCTTGATGCGGTCGGGGCGGAAGCCGGACCAGTGGTCGTCTCCGGCCACGACGACCGGCGCCTGGAGGTACCCCAGCGCCATGACGTAGTCGCGGGCCTCGGGGTTCTCGGAGATGTCGACGACGTCGTACTCGATGCCGGCCTTGTCGAGGGCACGGTAGGTGGCGTTGCACTGGACGCAGGCGGGCTTGGTGTAGACGGTGATGCTCATGGTTCCCCTTTTCACTAGGTCGCGAACGACCGACGGCCGACTGCTGCATGTGCGCTCGGAATACCCGTCGTATCCACTCGATCCCACTTCCCCGAGAGACCGATGCCGTATGGGCGTTCCAGCGTTCTAGACACTACACCTTGTGGCCGACAGATACCTAGAACCCAGGATGTTGTGACTTACATTCTTGATATTCCCAGGTCGCCACCTCCTCGACGGGCCCTTTGCGAGACTTCTGCACGTCGGCCCCCGGACTACATCACAGTGCCGTCGGACACAGCGTGAGAGCACCCCGGGGGGGCGCTACCTCCACCGCGGAACCCAGTGTGGCGCACGCCACCGACAGATCGGTCACGTCGCCCACGCTAAACCCCGAAGGTTAGGGGAGGCTTGCCTGAAGCAGGGTCGTCCGGTATTCACCCGATAGGAGAAAGCGTTGCCCACATCCCTGATCCGCCGGCGCCGGTTCGGCGTACGGTTCGCTGCCGCCGTCGGCGCCCTGGCACTCGGCCTCACCGCGACCGCATGTTCGTCCGACGACGACGGTTCCGCAGCGGATTCCACCGCCTCGTCCGCCGCGGCGGAGACGACCGGTCAGTGGCCCCGCACGATCGAGACGGCACAGGGCCCGGTCACGATCGAGTCGCAGCCTCAGCGCATCGTGTCCACGAGCGTGACCCTCACCGGTTCGCTGCTCGCCCTCGACGCCCCCGTGCACGGTACCGGCGCCCAGCCGGCCAGCACCGTCACCACCGAGTCGGGGCTGTTCACACAGTGGGCCGACGTCGCCGAGGAACGCGGCGTCGAGATCCTCCACCAGAGGTGAACCGAACCTCGAGGCGATCACCGCCGCGACACCCGACCTGATCGTGGTGTCCACGAGCGGCGCGGATTCGGCGCTCGACAACCTCGACACGCTGTCGCAGATCGCGCCGACACCGGCCATCGACTACTCCGACAAGTCGTGGGAGGAACTGACCACCCTGCCCGCGACGGCGGTGGGCAAGGAGGACCGCGCCGAGGAACAGCTCGGCGAGTTCGACGCGAGGATCGAAGAGGCCGCGGCCGCGATCGCACCGGCGATCGCCGCAGACCCCACCGTCAACATTCTGACGTACAACACGCCGCAGGAATCGAAGATCTTCACGGCCGAGTCCGCGCAGGGACACCTGGCGACCCGCCTCGGATTCACCCTGGCAACGGTCCCGGCCGAGGTTGCGGATCCGGGCTCCGCGAGCGGCCGGTCCGACATCATCTCTGCCGCCGTCGAGAACCTGCCTCTCGCATTGACCGGCGGCACGACCTTCATCATCAACGCGCAGCAGGACGACGCCGACCGGCTGCTGGCCGATCCGACGCTCGCGACCGTGCCGTCGGTGCAGGCCGACGCCGTGTACCCGCTCGGTCACGACAGCTTCCGCCTGGATTACTTCAGCGCGAACAACGTCGTCGACCGGATCGTCGCCGCACTGGGCTGACGGCGCCGCACACGGACGAACGCGGCGGGGCCGGAATCCTCACGGATTCCGGCCCCGCCGCGATTTCCGCGCGCAGCAGCGTGCACCGCGGAGTCGGTCGCGTCGCGATCAGGCGTTCTCGAGCACCTTCGTGGCAGCGACCAGCGACTCGACGACGGCACCGATCTGCTGTGCGGTCTCGCCGTGATCCTTGGCGTGGGCACCGGCGAACTTGCCGAAGGTCTCACCGACGGCCAGTGAGCCACCCTCGACGACGGTGCCGCCCGCGATCCCGACCGCCTTGACGGTGTCGTCGAGGGCCCACTTGGCGGCGTTCGGACTCGGCGACTGGCTCACGACCGCGACCGGCTTGGCGCGCAGCGCACCCGCACCGTAGGGGCGCGACGCCCAATCGATGGCGTTCTTGAGGACGGCGCTGGTGGTGCCGTTGTACTCCGGGGTGACGAGCAGGACCGCGTCCGCGTCGGCGACGGCCTCACGCAGTGCGGCCGCCGCGGCCGGGACGGTCTCGCCGTCGAGATCCTCGTTGTAGAAGGGGATGTCCGCGAGTCCGTCGAACACGGATACCTCGACGCCCTCCGGAGCGACCGCGGCGGCGGTCTCGGCGAGCTGACGGGAGACTGCGGCGGAGCGCAGGCTACCGGGGAGTGCGAGTACGCGGGTCTGGGCCATGATGTGTCCTTCGAGGTCCGTGGTCATTGACTACGCAATGATAAGCGGACCGCGGTCCCTTTCTGTTCCCGGGCCCGCTAGAGTGTGACCTTGTGAACATCCCCCTGCCCCTCGCCGACCCGGACGGGACCGAACGCTGCGATGCCGCGCGCAACCGCGCACGACTGCTCGACGCAGCCGCGCTGCTCGTCTCCGAGCACGGTGCCGACAGCGTGTCCATGGATGCCGTCGCCGCACGGGCCGGAGTGGGCAAGGGCACGGTCTTCCGGAGGTTCGGTTCCCGCGCCGGACTGATGGCCGCTCTCCTCGACCACAGCGAACGCGAGTTCCAGCACGCGTGTCTCCACGGACCGCCTCCACTCGGCCCCGGCGCACCACCGATCGAGCGGCTCGTCGCGTTCGGACGGGCTCGGATCGACCTCGTCGAGATCCAGGGCGAGGTGCTGCGCGCCGTCGAATCGGCCGTCGGATCCCGGTATTCCGCACCCGCCCGGCAGGTGTCGCTCATCCACGTCGAATCACTGCTCCGCGAGGCACGGACCGGCGGCGACACCCGTCTGCTCGCCGAATCACTGCTCGCCTCCCTCGAGGCAGCGCTGGTCCTGCACCTGTGGCGCGACCTGGGACATCCACTGACCCATCTCGGCGACAACTGGTCCGACCTCGTGCATCGCATCGGTGCAGCGCCCGGCGCGCCGGACGGTGCCGCTCACGGCAGACACCCAGTACGGTGAGCCGATGACCCGAGCCCTGCGCGTCCTCGTCCTGATGTCGCTGACGGTCGCCGCGGCCGCCTGCGGTACCGATTCGGCGGAGACGAACGAACCCGCCTCTCCCGACGATCTGATCGGGCGGACGTTCGTGTCCACCGACGTCACCGGCACCCCGATCCCGGGTGACGGTCCCCTGACGGTCGAGTTCCCCGAGCCCGGGCGCATCGCCGCGACCGCCGGATGCAACCGGTTCGTCGGCTCCGTCGATCTCGCCGACGGCTCGATCGCCGCCCCGGCGCTCGCGAGCACGATGATGGCCTGCCCTCCCCCACGCGACGGCGCCGACCAGTGGCTGAGCACCCTGTTCGACGCGCAGCCGCAGTGGACCCTCGACGGGGACGTCCTCGTGCTCACCGGCGCCGGCACCACCGTCACGCTCGGTGACAAGAAGGTCGTCGACCCCGACCGACCGGTCACCGGCACCGAGTGGACGGTGACGACGTTGCGCACCCCCGACGCAGTGACCTCGTCGCTCACGTTGGAGACGGCGGCGCCCACGCTGATTCTCGCCGACGACGGAACCGTCAGCGGCAGCACCGGATGCAATCGTTTCTCCGGCCCCGCCGAGGTCGGCGACGGCACGATCACGTTCGGCGCGCTGGCCACCACTCTCGCGGCGTGCATCGACCCGGAGACCACCGAGATCGAACGGCACATCCTCGGTGTGCTGGCCGGCGAAACCACCTACGTGGTCGACGGACCGACCATGACGCTCACCGCCGAGGACGGCACGAACGGACTCGGTCTGACGGCGCGGTGACCGACGTCGGGGCGGTCAGTACCGTTCGGTGAGCCATCGCGCGAGTACCGCCGCGCTCGCGTCGACCCGGTCCGGCCAGTCCATCGCCGAATCGTCGGCGTTGTCGCTGACGTGTTTGACGAGCCTGCACCGGGCACCCAGGTGCGCCGCGGCATGGGCGATCGCGTAGCCCTCCATGTCGACGAGGTCGGCGCGCGTCGCGAGTGCATCCCTCACCTGGGCGTCGGAGACGAAGGCGTCCCCGGTCGCGAGGACGGTGCCGTCGCCGTCGTCGACGGACAGGCTGTCGCGGGCAGGGTATCCGAGGCTCCGCAGAACCTCCCCGCTGAAATCGTGGTTGATCACGGTCGACGGCACGAACAGTCCGCTGTGGTGGCCGTGCAGCGCACCGGCGGTGCCGATGTTCACGACGAGGGGTCGTTCCGACGCCGGATACCGGGAGAGCGCCGCGGCGACCGCCACTGCCGCATCGACCTTGCCGATACCGACGACCAGTACCTCGAACCGCTCGGGCACGTGCGCTGCTTCGGCCTTCGTGGCGGATACGACGAGTAGTTCCTGCACCTGCTGCACCTTCATCCGAACCATCCGAATCCCGGGGTTGCCGTTCCGGGGTTTCCGTCGTCGCCCCGTGCCGGGCACGACGGTACTCCGCACCGCGTCCCGCGGGGGCCGGTGGGATCGCCGGGCACACACCGAGCGTGCCCGCGCCGCGCGCGGGCCCGGCCGCTACAGTTCTGCCATGACCAACCTTCGCGATCGGATCATCGAGGAACTCGGGGTCCGGCCCACGATCGACCCGCAGGACGAGATCCGGTCGCGGGTGCAGTTTCTCGCCGACTATCTGCGGTCCACCCCGGCCAGGGGATTCGTGCTCGGGATCAGCGGCGGTCAGGACAGCACCCTCACGGGACGGCTGACGCAACTCGCCGCCGAGAAGCTGCGCGCCGAAGGCCACAGCGCCGAGTTCATCGCGGTCCGGCTCCCCTACGGCGAACAAGCCGACGAACACGATGCACAGATCGCACTCGACTTCATCCGGCCCGACCGCTCGTTCCGCGTCGACGTGAAGCCGGGAGCCGACGCCACCGCCGGTGAGGCAGCGGAGGGCATCCGCGAGCTCCTCGGCCCGGACGTTGCGCTCCGGGATTTCGTGCGCGGCAACATCAAGGCACGCGAACGCATGATGCTGCAGTACGCGATCGCCGGCGAACTCGGCCACCTGGTGGTCGGTACCGACCACGCCGCGGAGGCCGTGACCGGGTTCTTCACCAAGTTCGGCGACGGCGGTGTCGACCTGACCCCGCTCACCGGGCTGACCAAACGGCAGGGGGCCGCGTTGCTGCGCGCTCTCGGTGCGCCGGACAGCACGTGGCAGAAGGTCCCCACCGCGGACCTCGAGGACGACCGACCCGCGTTGCCCGACGAGGTGGCGCTCGGCATGACGTACGCACAGATCGACGACTATCTCGAAGGCGCCGACGTACCCGCGGAGGTCGCGGAGAAGGTGGAGCGGATCTTCCTCGCCACCCGGCACAAGCGCACCGTGCCGGTCACGCCACTCGACACCTGGTGGCGCTGAACCCGCCGGGCCCGCCGGTCAGCCGCCGGCGAACGGCGGCAGCACGTCGACACGGGAGCCGACCGGGTGGGTGAGGTCGCGCGTCAGCTCACCCTGGACCCCGGAGGGGGAACCGCCCGGGCCGGCCGGTTCGACGAGATACGCCGCGACCGACAGCACCCGCCGCATGTCGGTGCCGTAGCGATCGAGGAGCGCCGCGCGCAGCGCGCCGAGATCGGCACCGCGCGGAAGGTCCACGGTCTCCTTGTCCCGCCCTGCCGCATCCGCGGCCGCGGCGAAGTACCGCACCTCGATCCCGTTCAACTGCTCACCCACCGATGGCTCCCATACTGCGTTGCGGCGGAACGAAATCCGCCGCGTCGATACCGTGTCCGGCCCATTTGTTCCACATCGCACCGCGCCAGACGGCAGCGAGTTCCTCGTCCGTCGCACCGCCCCGCAGCGCCGCGCGAAGGTCGGTTTCGCGGTCGCTGAACAGGCACGACCGGACGGTACCCTCGGCGGTCAGGCGCGTGCGATCGCACGACGAACAGAACGATCGGGTGACCGACGCGATGATCCCCACCGTCGCCGGTCCACCGTCGACGAGCCAACGCTCGGCCGGTGCCGTCGGGTCTTCCCGACCGTGCTCGGTGAGGGCGAACCGCTTCCCGAGCACGTCGAGCAGTCGCTGGGCGGGAACCATGTTCGCGCGCGCCCACTCGTGGTCGGCGTCGAGCGGCATCTCCTCGATGAACCGCAGTTCGACGTGCTCGTCGAGGCACCACCGCAGCAGGTCCGCGGCGCCGCCGAGGGTTTCCGGCATGAGCACGGCATTGATCTTCACGCGTTCGAGACCGGCGGCTCGTGCGGCACGGATCCCGGCGATGACGGAGTCGAGGCGGTCGCGACGGGTCAGTTTCGCGAAGTGCGCACGGTCGACGGTGTCGAGGGAGATGTTGATGCGGGTCAGTCCGGCGTCGGCCAATGCCTGTGCGCGGTGCTCGAGACCGACGGCGTTGCTGGTCAGCGCGAGAGGCACGGACGGCGCGATCCGTCGACAGCCCCCGATGATGTCCTCGAGGTCGCGTCGCATGAGCGGTTCGCCGCCGGTGAACCGCACCTCGTGGACACCGAGCAGTCGTGTCGCCACCCCGACCAGACGGACGATCTCGTCGGCCGTCAACAGTTGTTCGCGGGGGATCGCCGGCAGCCCTTCCTCGGGCATGCAGTAGGTGCAGCGCAGAGAGCACTTCTCCGTGATGGACACGCGCAGGTCGCGGGCCACCCGGCCGAATCTGTCGACGAGGTGGGGCACGTCGGGGCGGTCCGACACGTCGTCCACCTCCGCGTGGAGCGACGGGATACCCACGTTCACGACTGTCACGCGATCACCGCCCTCATGTCGTCAGTATGCCCATCGGACCGGTCCGGATGAACAGCAATATCCAACACGATCCGATCTGGTTGTCGGCCACGACACGTCGGGTACCCCCGTTCCGGCACCGCGCGGCGGCGTCCGGGGACACCTCCACGGCGCCCGGTACGGTAATGACCATGACAAGCGGCAGACGGTCCGTCGAAGAACACGTGCAGCACGTCGCGCGGCTGCTCGAGCCGCTGCGCACGGCCGGTTCGGTGACGATTCCGCTGGCCGCTGCGCTGGGTCGGACACTCACCGAGACGATCCACGCACCGATCGACCTGCCCGCGTTCCGCAACTCCCAGATGGACGGATACGCGGTGTCCGCGGCATCGTTGGTCGGCGCACCGGTGACTCTGCCGGTGGCGTCCGTGGTCGCGGCCGGCGATGCCGTGTCGGCACTGCCGCCCGGCGCTGCACTGAAGATCATGACCGGTGCACCGATCCCCGACGGCGCGGACGCCGTCGTGCCGGTCGAGGACACCGACGCCGGCTCGGAGAACGTCCTGATCCGGCGGCCCGTCGGCCCCGGCGAGTTCGTCCGCGAGGCCGGAAGCGACATCCGCGCCGGCGCACCGATGCTGGAATCCGGCACCCACCTCGCCGCCCGGCACATCGCCGCGCTCGCCGCGGTGGGGATCACCGCGGTGCCGATTCGGCGTCGCGTCCGGGTCGCGGTGATCTCCACCGGCAGTGAGCTCGTCACGGCCGGTCATCCGCTGCCCGCGGGAAAGATCTACAACTCGAACGGTCCGGCGCTCGCCGCGAGCGCCCTCGCGAACGGCGCGGACATCGTGTCGATCGACCACAGTTCCGACGATCGCGACGAGTTCGCGCGGATGCTCGCCCACGCGGTGTCGGTCGCCGACGTCGTCTTCACCTCCGGAGGTGTGTCGAAGGGCGACTTCGAGGTGGTCAAGGATTGTCTCGGACCGCTGGGCGGGGAGTTCGTGTCGGTGGCGATGCAGCCCGGCGGGCCGCAGGGCACCGCCGTCGTCGACGGGGTGCCGGTCCTCGCGTTCCCCGGCAACCCGGTGAGCACCCTCGTCTCCTTCGAGGTGTTCGCGCGCCCACTGTTGCGTGAGCTCACCGGATTGCCGGCCGTCGCCCCGGTGGAGCTGCCGCTGTCGGCGCCGGTGACATCGATACCGGGTCGCCGCCAGTTCCTGCGAGGACGCCTCGACGGCACCACCGTCACCTCGATGGCCGGGCACGGATCCCACCTCGTGGCGGCGATGGCGACCGCGGACGCGCTCCTCGACATTCCCGCCGACACCGATGCCCTCGACACCGGAGACCTCGTGAAAGTGCTGCCCCTGTGAGTGAATTGAGTCATGTCGACGACCAGGGCCGCGCGCGGATGGTGGACGTGTCCGCGAAGGCGGACACGACACGGACCGCCGTCGCGGCCGGGGAACTGTCCACCACGGCCGAGGTCGTGGCACTGGTACGCGCCGACGACATGCCCAAGGCGGATGTGCTCGCCACCGCCCGCATCGCGGGAATCGCCGCGGCGAAGCGCACCTGGGAGCTGATCCCGCTGTGCCATCAGCTGGCGTTGTCCTCGGTGAAGGTGACGTTCGGGTTCACGGACACCGCGATCACCATCGAGGCGACAGCGAAGACGAAGGGTCCCACCGGCGTCGAGATGGAGGCCCTCACCGCTGTCGCGGTCGCGGGCCTGACGCTGCACGACATGGTCAAGGCCGTCGATCCCGCGGCCGTTCTCGGTGGGGTCCGTCTGCTCGCGAAGGACGGCGGCAAGCGCGGACAGTGGCGCCGCGACGACCGGGACGACGCGGCGGAGAGCTCCGCGACGTCGGAGCCCGGTGTCGTGCAACGGTCCGCGACGGTCGTGGTGTCGTCGACCGGCGTCGCCGCGGGAAGCCGCGAGGACCGGACCGGGCCCGTCATCCGGGACTGGCTCCGCGACCGCGGTTTCACCGTGCGCGGCCCGCTCGTTCACGCGGACGCCGCGATACCCGCGGGCCTGGCCGATGCCCTCACCGGTGCGCCCGCGCTGGTGATCACGACCGGCGGGACGGGAGCCTCGCCCACCGATCGGACCCCCGAGGCCACCCGCGCCGTGCTCGACCGCGAGTTGCCCGGCGTCGCCGACGCGATCCGGCGCCGCGGTCTCGACGTCACCCCCCACGCGGTACTGTCGCGCGGTGTGGCGGGGTTGGCCGGACGCACCGTCATCGTGAACCTGCCCGGCTCGCCCGGTGGTGTCGCGGACGGACTGGCCGCCCTCGAACCGATTCTCGATCATCTGCTGGCCCAAGTGTCCGGAGGCGGAGCCCATGAGTGACCTGCTCGCGCGAATCTCGTCGGAGCCCCTCGACCCGGCGGCGGTCGACGCCGCGGTCGCCGGTCCGGAGCACGGCGCGGTGGTGCTGTTCACCGGTGTCGTGCGCAACCACGACGGCGGGCAGGCGGTGACCGCCCTCGAGTACCGGGCGCACCCCGACGCGGAAGCCTTCCTACGGCAGTGCTGCGAGGAGGTCGTCGACGAGACGGGTCTGCCCGTGGCGGCGGTGCATCGTGTCGGCGACCTGGTCGTGGGTGATCTCGCGCTCGTCGCCGCCGTCGCCGCACCGCACCGCGCGGAGGCGTTCGCGACGTGCGCGGATCTCGTCGAACGCATCAAGCACGGAGTGCCGATCTGGAAGCGTCAACGCTTCACCGAGGGCGCCTCGGAGTGGGTGGGCCTGTAGGGCCGGGAGTCGACCGGTTCCGCGGGCTCGGGTGTCGTGCGTGTCACGGCGTGGCGGGTACCCGCGGGCCGGTGCGGTACGCTCGACAGGTCAGGATGTCACGACGACATCCACCGTCGTGGGTTACCGGCGGGCCGGACGCGTACCGGCTCGCACGCACTGAGCACCGGCCTTCCTCGCGGCGATCCCACCCCGCACCTTCGGAACCCGTGTGTGTTCCGCTGCGTGCACACGCCGTATCCGAAAGGCAGTACCCACGCGTGACCACGTCTTCCTCCGATCCGTCCTTCGCCGAACTCGGGGTGCCCCGCACCCTCGTCGCGACCCTGCAGGACTCCGGGATCACCCGGCCGTTCCCCATCCAGGCCGACACCCTGCCCGACTCGCTCGCCGGCCGTGACGTCCTCGGCCGAGGCCGCACCGGTAGCGGCAAGACCCTCGCCTTCTCGATCCCGCTCACCGCTCGCCTGGCGGGTCGTTCGACACGGGAGGCCGGACGCCCCCGCGGTCTCGTGCTCGCGCCCACCCGCGAGCTGGCGACCCAGATCGCCGCGACTGTCGAGCCGCTCGCGCACACCGCCGGTCTGCGCGTGACGACGATCTTCGGCGGTGTCTCGCAGAACCGTCAGGTCGACGCCCTGCGCCGCGGCGTCGACATCGTCATCGCGTGCCCGGGCCGGCTCGAGGATCTGATGCGTCAGGGCTTCGTGCATCTCGACGGGGTGGAGGTCACCGTCCTCGACGAGGCCGATCACATGGCCGATCTCGGATTCCTCCCGGGCGTCACCCGGATCCTCAACGCCACCTCGAAAGACGGTCAGCGCCTTCTGTTCTCGGCGACGCTCGACAACGGAGTGGACAAACTCGTCAAGAAGTTCCTGCACGACCCGGTGCTGCACTCCGTGGACGAGGCCACCTCCCCGGTGACCGCGATGACCCACCACGTGTTCGACGTCTCGAACACCGACGTGAAGAAGGATCTGATCCGCACCCTCGCGTCGGGCACGGGTCGGCGAATCCTGTTCATGCGGACCAAGCACCAGGCCCGCAAGCTCGCCAAACAGCTCACCGCATCGGGTATCCCCGCGGTGGACCTGCACGGCAACCTGTCGCAGAACGCACGCGACCGCAACCTCGCGGCGTTCTCGTCCGGTGAGGCCCGGGTGCTCGTCGCGACCGACGTCGCGGCGCGCGGAGTGCACGTCGACGACGTCGAACTCGTCGTGCACGTCGATCCACCGGCCGAACACAAGGCGTACCTGCACCGGTCCGGTCGCACGGCGCGCGCCGGCAGCAGCGGCGACGTCGTCACCCTCGTGTTGCCCGATCAGCGCAAGGATCTCGCCGCGATCATGCGGAAGGCCGCGATCGACGTCCGTCCGGTGTCGGTGACCGCCACGTCCGAGCACGTGCTGAAGCTGGTCGGTGAGGTCGCGCCGCACGTGCCGCCGAAGCCGTCCACTCCGCAGCAGCCGTCCGGATCGTCCCGGCCGGCACGTGCGGGTGGTGGCCGTCGCGGCGGAGCGCCCCGCCAGGGCGGCGGTGCGCGGCAGAGCGGGGAATCACGCCGGGCAGGCGGCTCCCGTCAGGGCGGCAGCTCCCGTCAGGGCGGCGGTCGGCAGGGCGAGAACGCCGCACGCCGCGGGGATTCTCCGCGTCAGGGCGGCGACGGTCGGCGCGGGGCCTCCGCGCAGGGCACACGTCGGCGCGGACCGCGTCGCGCCTCGACGGAACGCTGAGACTCAGCGCGGCGTGAACCGGTGCACGGCGTACATGGCGTCCGCCGACACCGGTTCCACCGCGACGCACCGGTCGAGACGCCCGCGCACCGCGTCGGGGTCCAGATCGGCGCCGATGACGACGAGCCGGGTGCCGTCCGGCACGTCGTCGCCGCGGCCGGGCGGTTCGAAGCGGATGTGGTCACCGACGGTGTGCAGGACGTAACTGCCCGCCTGCAGACCGGCCGCGACCCGCACGAATCCTTTGATCCGGAACACTCCCGCGGGTTGGTCCTCCAGGAAGTCGACGAGGGCCCGGGGATGCAGCGGTGTCGACGAGGCGAAGGTGATCGTGTCGTAGCCGTGGTGCAGGTGCGAGTGGTCGTCGTCGAGTTCGCGCATCAACGCGTCGAGGGTGAGCTGTTCTCCGGGTTGCGGGTCGCTGCGCTGCGCGACGTCGAACAGCATCGACGGGTCGATGCGCGCGTGCTCGGCGGACACGACGGGCGCCCGGGAGTTGAGTGCGCACAGGGTGCCGAGCAGGTCGTCGTGGGTGTCGCCGGCGATCCGGTCGATCTTGTTGACGACGACCAGGTCGGCGAGGGTGACGTGCTGATCGAGTTCGGGGTGTCGCGCACGGGTGGCGTCGAACTCGACGGCGTCGACGACGAGCACGAGACCGCCGTAGGTGACGTGCTCGTTCCCGGATCCGACGACGAGCCGGATCATGTTGCGGGGCTCGGCCAGTCCGCTGGCTTCGACGACGATGGCGTCGAGATCGGACTTCGGGTGGGCGAGTCTGTCGAGCATGCCGTCCATGTCGCTGACGTCGACCGCGCAGCACAGGCATCCGTTGCTGAGCGAGACCATGGAGTCGACCTGGCCGGCGACCATCATCGAGTCGATGTTGACGGAGCCGAAGTCGTTGACTATCACGCCGATGCGGGCGCCGCGGGTGTTCCTCAGCAGATGGTTGAGCAGCGTGGTCTTGCCGGCACCGAGGAAGCCCGCCACGACCACGACCGGAATCCGCCGTTCCGCCACGCGTGTTCCTCCCGATCGTCGATCGGCCCATCCTAGCCGTGCGCGTTTGTGGTAGCTGGAGCTACCACAAACGCGCACGGGTGGGGGTCAGTTGCCGCGCCTGATCCACTCCTCCAAGTGGGGTGCTTCGGTGCCGATCGTGGTGCCGTCACCGTGCCCGGTGTGCACCTTCGTCTCGGCCGGCAACGTGAACAGCCGGTCGCGGATCGACCCGATGATCGTCGGGAAGTCCGAGAACGATCGTCCCGTCGCACCGGGGCCGCCGGAGAACAGGGTGTCGCCGGTGAACAACTCCCCCGCCTCCGGCATGTACAGGCACGTCGAGCCCGGCGAATGCCCCGGTGTCGCGATGGCGACGAGATCGGTACCGGCGACACGGATACGTTCGCCGTCCACGAGGGTGCCGTGCGACACACCGGGGTGGGTCATCTCCCACAGCACGTCGTCGGCCGGATTCAGCAGGACCGGCGCGTCGAGCCGCTCCGACAGCTCCGGCGCGACCGTGATGTGGTCGTTGTGGGCGTGGGTGCACACGATCGCGACGACCGTCCGGTCGCCGACCGCCTCGACGATCGGCTGCGCGGAGTGCGCGGCGTCGACGATCACGACCTCCTCGTCGTCACCGACGAGCCAGATGTTGTTCTCGACCTCCCATTCACCGCCGTCGAGCGCGAACACCCCCGACGTGACGACCCGGTCGACCCGCGCGGACCCGGTGGCGCTCACAACACCACCACCGAGCGGAGCACCTCACCGCGGCGCATGGTCTCGAATGCCTTCTCGACGTCGTCGATCCCGATGCGTTCGGTGACGAACTTCTCCAACGGGAGCCGTCCCTGCTGGTACAGGTCGACGTAGGTCGGGAAGTCCCGTTCGGGCAGGCAGTCGCCGTACCAGGAGCTCTTGAGGGATCCGCCGTGGGAGAAGAAGTCGATCAGCGGCATCTCGAGGGTCATGTCGGGTGTGGGCACACCGACGAGCACCACGGTGCCCGCGAGATCGCGCGCGTAGAACGCCTGCTTGTACGTCTCGGGTCGACCGACCGCCTCGACGACGACGTCGGCACCGAACCCGCCGGTGATCTCCCGGATCCGTTCGACCGGGTCCACGTCGGTGGAGTTGATCACGTGGGTGGCGCCGAGGTCGGTGGCCCAGGCGAGCTTCTTGTCGTCACGGTCGACGGCGATGATCGTTCCGGCACCGGCGAGCCGCGCACCCATGATCGCGGCGTCACCGACACCGCCGCAGCCGATGACGGCGACGGACTGGCCGCGGGTGATCCCGCCGGTGTTGACGGCCGCGCCGAGCCCCGCCATCACGCCGCAGCCGAGCAGTCCGACGACGGCCGGATCGGCGCTGGGATCGACCTTGGTGCACTGCCCGGCGTGAACAAGGGTCTTGTCGGCGAACGCACCGATACCCAGAGCCGGGGTCAGCGCGGTGCCGTCCTCGAGGGTCATCTTCTGCGCGGCGTTGAACGTGTCGAAGCAGTACTGGGGCTGCCCGCGCTTGCACGCGCGACACTGCCCGCACACCGCGCGCCAGTTCAGGACGACGAAATCGCCGACCGCGACCGAGTCGACGCCCGCACCGACGGACTCGACGACACCGGCCGCTTCGTGCCCGAGCAGGAACGGGAACTCGTCGTTGATGCCACCTTCCCGATAGTGCAGGTCGGTGTGGCACACACCGCACGCGGCGACGGCGACGACGACCTCACCCGGGCCCGGGTCGGGGATCACGATCGGCACGACCTCGACGGGTGCGCCCTTCTCGCGTGCGACGACTCCCCGGACGGTCTGTGGCATGGTGTGGCTCCTTCTTCGCGTGTCACGGTTCGGTGCCTCCGACCCTAGCGACGACCACGGACGCCCGGGCCTGATCGAACGGCCGGGCGCACCTGGCCGTTCGAACGGTGCTCGACGCCGTCCCGACGACCACCGCGGGCCTGCGGGGCACGCTCACCGGCCGTGTTCTCGAAAGTCGGCGTACCACCGTCGACGACGTGCTCGAATGATTCTCGGTCGGGTGCGGGTGTGTAACGCCCGGCGGCCCCGGGGCGACGTCTGTGGTGACCCACTCACATCCCGCCGGGCCGGTGACGCAGCACGCGACGGTCCCGTGGTCGACGGGGCACGGCACGGGACGCCGGCCGAACCCGGCTCGATCCCTGCCACCCGGTTCCCGACACCGAACGTCCGACACGGTGAGAACGGATAGGTAACGCCCATGGCCCGACAGTCACGCAACCGGATCCTCGCCGGTGTCCTCGCCCCGTGTGCGCTCGGAGTCGCCGCGGTGGTCGCGGTGACCGTGTCGCAGCCGGACGGACCCACCTCCGCCGATCCGGCGCTGATGGCCTCGACCGGGACCTGCTACGACATGGTCAGTGTCTCCCTCGGTGGCCGCGGCGACGCGCCGCACGACGAGAGCAAGCGGATGGTCACCCCCGACGGCACCGTGCTGCCCGGGGTGCGCTCCGACGAGTACAGCAGCCACTGGGTCGATCCGGTGGTCAACGCGCCGCGTGACGTGGTCGGCGACGAGTCGTACGCCGCCGTGTACGTGGACTATCCGGCGCACATGAACTCGTACGAGGACGCCGTCGACGGCGGTGTCGAGAACACCGCGGCGATCATCCGGGCGATCCACGAGTCGTGCCCCGACACGCAGTTCGCGATCGTCGGCTACAGCGAAGGCGCCGACGTCGCCCGCCGCGCCGCCCAGGAGATCGGCTTCCAGGAGCCGGACGCCGACGGCAACTACGACATCGTCGACCCCTCCTCGGTGGTCGGTGTGGTGATCCTCGCCGACGCCGGTCGCAGCAGCGGCGACGGGCCGTTCCCGGGCGCCGAGAACGAGTTCTCCCGCCCGGACGGATTCGACCGCAAGTACCAGGACGGCAGCGTCGCGACACCGGGCAGCGGTGCGCTGCCCGGCACGTCCGGTGGGTTCGGAGCACTCGACGGCAAGGTCGCGTCGTTCTGCTCCGAGGGTGACCTGACGTGTTCGGCCCCGGAGAACATCGCGCTGCTTCAGCTCGCGGTCAACGTCGGCCGTCAGTTGAACATCGACTCCATGCAGGCCCACGGGTTGACCCCGGAGACGGCGCTGAGCACCGCGGAGGTGCTCAGCGGGGTCGCCCTCGCCGCGCTGGCCGACATCTCGACGCAGGACGACTGGATGCGCTCGGACGAGACCTTCCTCGACGTGCTGATCAAGGTGTCGGATCCCGCGTACGTTCCGAACACCGACGACGCGCAGACCGTCGCGGCCACCGACCCGACGGTGGTGGACCGCCCCATCCCGGCGAACGCCCTCGCCAACCTCGCCTACCTCCCGGAGAAGCTGTTCAAGGAGGTCGTCGGGTTCATCGAGGACAACGAGAACACCCTCCAGGTGGTGCTCAGCGACCCCTACCAGCAGACCCTCGGCCCCGACACCGGTCATCACTTCGACTACTGGCGTGACGAGGACCCGGCGAACGGCAAGGAACTGTCGTCGGCGGAGTACGCGGCACAGTGGTTGACCCACCTGGCGGAACAGGCGAAGAACGGGCAGACGGTGCCGACCGACGTCGATCCGAGCACCGCGCGTCTCGTGGACGCCGAGGATGCCGCGACGTCCGACACATCCGAAACCCCTGCGACGTCCGAGGCCACGTCGACGGTCGTCCCGGACGCGATCGTCTCCGGGGGCACCTCCCCCGACGCGACCGTTCCGGGTGCCGTCGCCGGCACACCCGACCCGGCCGTCGGCGACGCCGGCACCGACATCGCGCCCACCGACACGGTTCCGCCGCCGACCGATCTTCCGACCCCGGTTCCGGCCGAGGTCCCGGCGGGCACCGCGGCGCAGGATCCCGCAGCCACCGGATCGACGTCGGCCACCGAACCCGGTACCGACACCGCGTCGACGGGGACACCCACCGGGCCCGCTGTTCCGTCGTCGACGACGCCGACCACCACCGCGTCCGTCACGGCGCCGCAGCCTGCGGCCTGAGCACGACGACGCGGGTGTCCGGGCCGCGGGATCATCCCGCGGCCCGGACACCCGCTTCCGTACCGAGCGCGGCAGCCTCTCCACGCGTGGCGACACCGAGTTTGCGCAGCACACCCGCGACGTGGAATTTCACGGTCGATTCACTCACGCCGAGCCGCTGGGCGATCGCGCGGTTGCGCCGTCCCGCCACGAGGTGTTCGAGCACCTCCCGTTCGCGCGGCCCGAGGGCCGCGAGCGCGTCGACGACGGGGCCGTCCGGGGACGGGGCGGGCAGATCCAGCGGCAACACCGCGGCGACGCGGGACCCCCATCCGGGTATCGACTCGGAATCGAGGGTGCCGCCGAGGGTTTCGACCCGATCGCGGAGTTGACGTTCGAGTTCGTCGACGTCGATCTCCCCGAGACCGTCGTCGCGGATGTCGACGAGTAGGTTCGCGCCGTCGCAGTTCCACGCCACGCGGATCCGGCCGGCCGTCCCCTGCCCGGACAACGCCAGGACCGTGCCGCGTGCGAGGGCGCGTGCGGCGTGGGCGACCTCCCCCGGCAGTCCGCGGCCGTCGAGGGGTGGCGCGACCATCTCGAGGGTCACGTCCCGGTGCCGCAGCAGGGACCGAAGCTCACCGTGCATGCGCGCGAACGCCGTGGTCACCGCCTCCTCCGCGAGGTCGCGATGGTGGTCGACGGCCGAACGCAACGCGATGAGGGCGGAGGTCGCGGTCTCGCGGGCGGTGGTGCGGGCGCGGGTGTCGTCGAGGTCGGTCGATCGCAGGGTGGCCAGGATCGTCTCGAGGGTGACGGCGTGGGTCTCGGTGAGTTCGGCGACGGTGCGGGCACGTTCGGCGGAGGCCGCGCGGGATTCGGCGAGGTAGGCGGGACTGGCACTGTGCACCTGCAGTTGGATACCGGTGGCCACCACCGCGAAGAGGGCTCGTGCGATGTCGAGGACGGCGGGGCGTGGCCGGTGTCCGGTGGGGACGATCAGCAGGAGAGTGTCGGTCCGATCGAGGCATGCGTACACCTCGATGTCGCGGCCGGCGATCCGCGCGGGTCGACAGCAGAACTCCCCGGCGGTCAGTCCACCGCGGATGCGGTCGAGTTCGGCGATCGTGATGCGGTCCACGATCACCGGATCGCCGGCGATCTTGCGGGGTCGGCCCGTGCATTCGCGGGTGAAGACGACCAGCGCGCGGTGCGGGACCAGCTCGGTGAGCAGCATCGAGAAGCGCTGCGCGATCTCCGGAAGCGGCCCCACCAGCACGTCGCGCAGGTCGGTGACGAGGGCATCGGGGCGTGGTACAGCGGCGGTCACCCTGGTCACACTATCCGGGCACCGGATATGCAAGGTAAGCGTCGCCTAAACTCACCGGCCCGTGGGCCCCACCGGTCCGGTAGTCCCTGAAATTGCGTAGCCCCCTCCCGGAGGACCAGCATGACGACCCGATCAGCGCACCGGCGCACGCGCGCCCTCGTCGCGGCAGGAGCGGCGCTGCTCGTCGCCGTCACCGGGTGTTCGTCGTCGCAGGACACCGCATCCGACGACGCCGCCACCGCCTCCGACACGTTCCTGCCGGAGGCGGAGGGCACCACCACGTACCCGCTGACGCTGCACACTCCGTACGGTGAGACGGTTCTCGAGGAGCGACCCGAACGGATCGCGATCGTGGGAGGTCTCGGCGAACTCACGAACCCGGGTGCGGGCGCAGCCCGATCCCCTGAGCCGTCGGCCGCGGTGCGGCGACACGTAGATTGACGTCGACGTCCCACACCGACACCGAGGAGACGCCGTGAGCGACATTCCCGCTGATGCCGTGTGGCTGCGGCCGGGGCAGATCGCGCAGCGCGCCGGAGTCGCGGTCTCGACGCTGCACTACTACGAGCAACTCGGTCTGATCACGAGCCGACGCACGGCGGGAAACCACCGCGAGTACCGACGCGACACGCTGCGCCTGATCGCGTTCGTCCGCGCCTCCCAACGGCTGGGAATCCCGCTCGCCACCATCAAGTCCGCCCTCGACGATCTTCCTCACGACCACCCGCCCACCAAACGCGACTGGGCCCGGCTCGCGCGGCTGTGGCGATCCGATCTCGACGACCGCATCGACCGTCTCGTCGCTCTCCGCGACAACCTCGCGAACTGCATCGCGTGCGGCTGCCTGTCGCTGACGGCCTGCCCCTACACCAATCCCGGGGATGCACTCGGCAAGGAGGGGCCGGGCGCGCGGGGGCTCGAGCCCGCCTCGACGAGGCATGATCCTGCCGAATCCTGAGCGCAACCCCTTCGCCCAGGAGCGGACCGAGCTACGGCAGGAAGGCCCTTGGCCCGGGCTTGTTCTCGCGTTCGTGGAGTAGGCAGAGAGAAGTCGTGCGTGGGAGCGGCGACGATCACGGCGGTCAGCCCGGCCGGCAGGGTGGTCGCCACCTCGCCGGCCCCGACGATCGAGGCCTGGCCATCGCCACGAACCTCGGTGATCCCCTCTGCGACGGCCTGTGCGATGGCTGACGTGTGACCGAAATAGGACTCGGTGACGATCAGTACGCTCATTTTTTGATCCGATCGGTGGTGGGAAGCCACGCGACGACCAAGGTGATCGCGCCGAGCACGGCCAGCGCGATGCTCATGATGCGCCATGACAGCGGCAGGATGGGCGTGTCGTGCTCGGAGACCACCGCCCCGAAGATCAGCAGCACGCTGCCGATGACGAAGCAGGCCGTGGACCACCACCGCGCCCATCTCGCCTGGCGCCACGTCCCGACGAGCGCGACGGCCCACCCCACCATTGCCAGACCGAAGACGCCGCAGAGGAAGACCCACGGCACGATCGGATCAGGAACCTCGCCATACGGTGCGTAAAGCTCGTGGACGTGCGTGGCGACGCTGTCGCCGGTCGCCCGGTCCACGACCATCCAGATCACGGCCACCACCGTGGTAGCCGATCCCAGCCCCAGGCAGATCGAGACCGCGACCCGTCGCGACGCCGTACGTTCCGCGCCCATACTCACTCCTGTTTTGAGAGTTACTTTCAGTTGACGGTGACTCTAAATAAACAGGCAGGGTGAGTCAACTGGCAGTGACTTGCAGTAGGGTGGGTTGATGGCACCGGGGCTCAGAGAGCGCAAGCGGCGCGCAGCGATGCGCCACATCCAAGAGGTCGCCCTCGACCTGTTCGACGAACGCGGCTTCCAGGAGGTCAGTGTCGAGCAGATCGCCGACGCCGCCGATGTCTCGCCGTCCTCGGTCTACCGGTATTTCGGCACCAAGGAGGGCATCGTTCTGGCGGATGACTTCGACGCCCTGAGCGAGGCCGACCTCACCAGCATCATCGACCCCGGCGATCTCGTCGGCACCGCACGAACGGTGGTCGCACGATTCGAGCCGTCCGAAGACCAGCAAGACCCCGAGGCGAACCTCGCGCTGCGCCGCATCCGTTACTTCTTCGACGAACCATCCGTCCGCAAGGCGTCCTACGAGACTCTGGCCAACGCTGTTGAACGGATCGCTCCGATCCTCACCACGTCCGGTGGATTCACGGCCTCGGAAGCCCGCGTCATGTCCTCGGCGCTGGTCTTCGGCTACTTCTCGGCCGTCGAGCAGTGGTACCGCAACCCGGAAGGCCGATCCATCACCGACGTCCTCGACGAAGTCCTCGGGACCCTACGCCGCCTATAACGGACGACGATCACGTCGCCGGCCAGCACGCGGCCGGACAGAATCGCCTCACATGCGTCCTCCTGGGATTCGACGACGACGGCAGGACCGGCGAAGGTCAGGATCGACTCGTCGACACCGGCGGTCTCGACGACGCAACCGTCGACCGACAGGTTTCCGCGGAGCACTGCGATCCCACCGTCCGGCGAGTAAGCATGCGCGACGTCGGATCAGTCCCCGGTAGTGGTGCAACTGATTTCTGATCCTTCGTAGGTGGTCAGACTGGTAGTTGCATCAGCGGATCGGTGCTCACCTCCGGCGTGTGGTGGGTGTCTGTGATGGTCAGTCGGCATCGGCTCAGGACCTCGAGGCCCAGGTAGCGGCACCCTTCGGCCGATTCGTCGGTCTGCTCGGCCAGCACGGCGCCGATGAGTCGGACGATGGCGTCTCTGTTCGGGAAGATGCCGACGACATCGGTGCGGCGGCGGATCTCCTTGTTGAGGCGCTCGGTTACCCAGCCCTCGTGGCCGGATCAACCCCTGGTGCGCGACTCGAGTCATCGCGTGATTCCTCGGTGATCAGTCAGACCGGTCAAGGTCGGTGCCACCTCCTTTGCATGCACGCAGAGCACGCAACTATCCACTGGCGGCGGTCCGCAACGTGCACACCACACCCGCGTGATCGCTCAATCGCCCTTGTTCGTCGACACCTGCCCAGGTGCGCACCGAGGTGCAGTCGAGGTCCGAGGCGATGTGGTCGATCAGCGGACCGTGCTCAACCTCACCCGCCGTGTGCAGCCTCCAACGATCCATCACCTCGAGCAGCCGGGTGTACACCCGGATCGGTTGGCGACGCCTCGGCACACGTTGGTTGAAGTCACCGGCGACGATCGTCGGAACCCGCGGATCGAACTGAGCCGCCAGCTTCTCGATCTGATCGCAGCATTCGAGATGCTCGGACCAGCTCGTCGCGTCACGGCGCCCGGTGCTCACATGGGCACTCGCCCACGGAATGCACACCGCGAGGATTCTCACCGGACCGATCGGGGTCGAAGTCTGGGCGGTCAGGACCCTGCCGGCGCCCGCTCCGATCGTCAGCGCTGCCGTGTCCGTGAGCGGGCACCGCGACCACAGCAGGGTCTTGCGCCGGTGAGGATGGGAGGTGATGTCGTATCCCCAGTCCGTACCGGCATCGACCACATGGCCACCGTCCGGGAGCAGGTCACGTTGACCTTCGGTCACGATGAGCAGGTCCGCGTCCACCGCATGCAGACGATGGCGCACTCGCGCAGCGCGGGCCCCGGTCCCGCTCGCCCACATGGTGTTCCAGGTCGCGACGGTCAATTCGATGTCATCCACAGTCGAACCCTACGAAGACCCGGTGACATCGGCGAAAAACCGGCCGCCGTCGGCTCGACCACGTCTTCCGCGCATGGGCCTCCGTGTCGTACCGTCAGGCCTAGTCGAAACTTCTCCCAGACACACGCCCGCAACCGGTACCGGCCGTCCTCGTCCAGGTCGTAGCTCTGCATCGCCACCGAAGCGCCGAGCAGATCGCAGGCCAGTTGCACGAGAGCCGGCCAGATCCGGTTCTGGCCGGAGCCGTGAAACGGAAGATTCTGCAGTCCGGTCACTTTCGCGGACTGGATACGGTCTTCGCAGCGGGCGCGGCGGCGGTGTCGCAGTTCCAGATCGGGCAACTGACCACACCGGACCGGTCGGCTCCGGGTCGAGTCCCCGGTCCAGGGCGTCACCATCGATGCGGCGGTGGGTGGTGCGACTGTCGGTGCGTTCGTAGCGGCCGGCACTCAACGCTCCGGTGGCTTCGGCCTCGATCAGCTCCTGCAGGCTGGCGCGGATCAGGTTCGGCGAACACGGACGCGACATCGGCCCCCTCGAGGGCGTCGAGGTGGGCGAGCAGGGCAGAATGGTCATGGGTCATCGCGTGGCCCTTCGGGTCGAGTCACCTTGTTCGGTAACTCGTCCATCACTACGCGGTGGCCCACCTCGGTACGGTACCGACACGCGGTCGGTCCTGCAGGTCAGGGCCTCATCCGATTCCCACCGCCCCAGGGGACCTACCCGTCTACATCGACGAGACGGCGAACTGCGCGCCGAGCACAACCGGCCGTTCGAGATACCGCTCGACCCGAAGGCCAACGCCAACGCCCTGACCTCGGCCGCAGACGCCGACAAGGCCCGAACCTCCACCAACATTGACATTGGCAAGGGTTCGAGCCTTGTGCATGGGGTGGGCCTAGCGGGAGCGTTTTCGAAACTTCCCCGAGGAATCGTCAATACCTGTGGATCTCGGTTTGTCAGGCGACCTCGGAGACCGGGGTATCGGGCGACGGTTCCGGGGTGATGTCAACCGGCCGTTCGAGGAGCTTGCCCTTGTGGAACAACGCGCCCGCCCGTACCAGGGCGACCAGCTGCGGGGCGTTGACGGCCCGCCACCGCGATTGGGCCGCTTCGATCAGCTTGTAGGCCATCGC
>ENA-UOUL01001445-UOUL01001445.1-bioreactor-metagenome-genome-assembly--contig:-NODE-1445-length-32815-cov-5.371923_pt1 | contig 32815 bp, 20 predicted proteins | sample MGYA00249838_ERZ747220 | MGnify/ENA primary metagenome ERZ747220 (study PRJEB28778, sample SAMN05720191) | bioreactor metagenome | isolation source: Anaerobic biogas reactor | place: USA:Washington... | reverse complement strand
CGACGCTCACGGCCACCACAGCGGAACTCCTCGCCCTGGGACCACCCGGCGGTCTGCTACTGCTGGGGCCGAACGTGACGGACGCCGAGCAGCTTGCGGACCTCACCCAAGCCGCCCAGGAGGAAGCTGCCGGGACCGCGCTGGGAGTGGGCTTGTTCATCGCCGTCGACCAAGAGGGTGGTTCGGTGCGGCGCATCCGGGAGGACGTGCCCGATCTGCCGGGCGCGCGCGTGCTAGGTGACCGTTCGACGCCGGTCGAGGCCGGCCGCCTGGCCCGTCGCGAAGCACGGTGGCATCACCCGCACTGCGCCAAGCGCTTCGTGGCTTGCAGATAGACAGCGGCCAGCAACCAGCAGTTGCTCGACCTCCAGAGGGATAAGAGCCCTATAGGGTATATCATAGTCGTTGGCCGCCTCTATCCCTGCTGGCCGAGCTTGGCCTGACGGCGAAGGATTTCGACCTCGCCGTGTTCCACCAGCCGAACGTGCGCTTTCCGGCCAGCGCGGCGGCCGAGTTGGGGTTCACGCGCGAACAGATCGCGCCCGGGCTGCTGGCCGGCGAGATCGGCAATACCTACTCGGGCTCGTCCCTTCTCGGCCTGAGCGCGTTGCTGGACATCGCCAGACCCGGACAGCGCATCCTTGAGGTCTCGTTCGGCTCGGGCGCCGGCAGCGACGCCTTTGCCTGGACCGTCACCGACGCCATCACGGAGCGCCAGCGTCTGGCGCCCTCGACGCGAGATTACATCGCGCGGCGCGTCGAGATCGACTATGGCATGTACGTCCGCTACAGCCGCATCGTCCAGATGCACTGAGCCGGATCTGATAGTACGCAGATTCCGCTGATTCATCGCAGATTCGCGCTGATCAGACAATCATGCTGTGTGGGCACTAGTGAACATGCTTTCGCAGGGCTAAGAGAGATCTGCGAAAACCAGCGGCACATCAGCGGAACCAGCGTACCATCGCACTCACTTTTTCGTGACTACCTATCGATGAGGCGCTGAGCCAAGTGAGAGACGTGAGTATCATCGGGATCGGGCAGATCCCGGTGCGGGAACATTGGAGCCATTCGCTGCAGGTGTTGGGCGCCGAGGCGGTGGTGCTCGCCCTGCAGGACGCCGGCGTGGAGCGGCCGGGGGCGTTATACGTGGGGAACATGCTCTCCGGGCAGATCTCGGCCCAGGAGAACCTGGGGGCACTCATCGCCGACCACGCCGGCCTGCGCGGCATCGAGGCGCTCAAGATCGAGGCCGCCTGCGCCTCGGGGGCGGCGGCGCTGCGCGTGGGGTATGGTGCGGTGGCGGGTGGCCTGCACGACGTGGTGGTGGCCTGCGGCGTCGAAAAGATGACCGACGCCATGGTCGACGAGACCACGGCGGCCCTGATGAGCGCCGGCGACGCCATCTATGAGGGGGAACACGGCCTGTCGTTCGTGGCGCTGAACGCGCTGCTGATGCAGCGCTACATGCACGAATACGGCTATACGCGCGAGGCCTTTGCCGGCTTTAGCGTGAACGCCCACCGCAACGCGGTGCACAATCCCAACGCCATGTTCCGCCGCGCCATCACCGCCGAGACGTTCGGCCGCGCCAAGATGGTCTCGGCGCCCGTGAGCCTGCTCGACTCGTCGGCCATCGCCGACGGCGCGGCGGCGGTGGTGCTGGCGCCCACCGAGCTGGCGCGCAGGAACGGGCTGCCGGGGGTGCGCATCACCGGCTCGGCGGTGGCCACCGATTCCGTGGCGCTGCACGACCGACAGGATCCGCTGGTGCTGTCGGCGGCGATCGAATCGGCGCAGCGCGCCTACGCCCAGGCGGGGCGCGGGCCGAGCGATATGGACTTTTTCGAGCTGCACGATGCCTTTACCATCATGGCGGCCCTCTCTTTGGAGGCGTGTGGGTTCGCCGAGAAAGGGCAGGGGGCGCGCCTGGCGATGGAGGATGCCATCGCCCCGACGGGCCGCATCCCCATCAGCACCATGGGCGGGCTCAAGGCGCGAGGGCATCCGGTGGGCGCCACGGGGCTGTACCAGGTGGTGGAGGCGACGCTGCAGTTGCGTGGGGAGGCGGGCGACGCGCAGATCGCCGGCTGCCGCGTCGGGATGACGCAGAGCATCGGCGGCAGCGGCGCCAACGTCATCACCCACATTCTCGAGCGAGTAGATGGTTGAGATCGATTGATGGTACGCAGATTACGCAGATGAACCGCTGATCTACGCTGATTCAGGCTGGGTTTCGTGCCAGATCAGCGGAAATCTGCGCGGCATCAGCGGAATCAGCGTACCATCGGGTTAGCTTGAGGGGGAGATCAGGATGAGAAACGCTTCGTATTGGCGCACCGGGCCACAGCGCATGAGCTTGACGGGGGAGGTGTGCCCCCACTGCGCGGCCAAGCTGTTCCCGCCGCGCGATATCTGCCCCCACTGCGGCGGGCCGGCCAAGGAGCCGTTCCACTTTAGCGGCAAGGGGACGGTGTACTCGTTCTCGACGATGTACTCGGCGCCCGCCGGCTGGACCGAATACGCCCCCTACGTGGTGGCGCTGGTCAAGCTCGCGGAGGGCCCGATGGTGACGGCGCAACTCACCGACGTGGGCCCCAACGAGGTCTCTATCGGCATGTCGGTAGAGATGGTGACGCGCCGCATGCGCGAGGAGGGGGAGGGCGGGCTGATCCAGTACGGCTACAAGTTCCGCCCTGTGCTCCAGGCGGCGGCCGCGCAGGCATAGCGCAAAGGCGCTAGAGCCTCTCGAGCTTGGCGATGCTGGCCATGAGGCGCTTGACGCCGCGCCCCTCGAACGCCACGGTGACCTCCTCATCGTCACCCGCCACGGCGCTGGCCACCACGGTACCCTCCCCAAAGATGGGGTGCTGCACCCGCTCGCCCGGCGCAAAGCTCGCCTCGCGCGCGGGGCGGCTGCCGGCCCGCGGGGAAAAGCTCGGCTCGATGGGGGGCGGCAGGTCGTGCCGGAAGCCGTTGCCGGCCGGCAACCCGCGCCCCTCGATGGTGCGCCGCTGGGCGCGCGTCTCCTCGGCGCGGGCGCGCCGCTGTGCGAACAGGCTCCGCCGCTCCTGCCGGTTGCGCGGCGGCGGGGTGGCGATAGCGCCGGGACGCGCCGCCAAGCTGCGGCGCACACCGCTTCCATCGATCAGCTCCGCCGGGATATCGGCCAGGAAACGCGAGGGCTCGCGCAGCTCCGAGTTGCCGTACAGCGTGCGCCGAAACGTGCGCAGCAGATAGAGGTAGCGCCGGGCGCGCGTCATCCCCACATAACAGAGGCGACGCTCCTCCTCCATGGCGTTGGGATCATCCATGGAGCGACTGTGCGGGCAGATCCCCTCCTCCATGCCGACCATGAACACCGCGTCGTACTCTAGCCCCTTGGCGGTATGTAGCGTAAGCAGCGTCACGGCGTCGTTGCGGTCGTCCAGGCTGTCCACGTCCGAGACGAGCGTCACCTCCTCGAGGAAGGTGGCCAGGGCCGCCTGGGGCGGCATGGCGGCGTAATTCGCCGTGACGGTAAAGAGTTCCTGCACGTTGTTGATGCGGTCCTGCCCCTCCTCGGTGCCGTCGCGCAGGTGGTCGACATAGCCCGAGCGGTCGAGGACGAGCTGCAGCAGGCCCGACAGGTCGTGGTCGTCCTTGGCCGTCACCAGCTCGTCGAGGATCTCACCAAAGCGACACAGGGCGTTCAGGGCGCGCCCGCCAAAGGGGGGCTCGGCGCCCTGGGCGATGCGGCGCAGGGCGGCGCCCATCGAGATCCCCTGCGAATCGGCCCAGGCGCCCAGCTGCTCCACGGTGCGCGCGCCGATCCCGCGGCTGGGGACGTTGATGACGCGCAGCAAGCCCACGGCGTCGTCGGGGTTGTGCACCACCCGCAGGTAGGCCAGCACGTCCTTGATCTCCTGCCGCTGGTAGAAACGCGTGCCGCCCACCAGCCGGTAGGGCATGGCGCGGCGCATGAGCACCTCTTCCAGGGCGCGCGATTGCGCGTTGGTGCGGAACATGACGGCGCAGTCGCCGGCGCGCACCGTCCCCTGGGCGATGAGGCGCTGGATCTCGTCCACCACGTAGGCGGCCTCTTCGCTCTCCTCGAACGCCTCGAACAGGCGGATGCGCTCGCCGCGGCCGTTCTCGGTCCACAGCGTCTTGTCCGTGCGCTGGGCGTTGCGCGCGATGACGGCCTGGGCGGCGCCGAGGATGGTGCGCGTGGAGCGATAGTTCTGCTCCAGCAGATGCGTCTGGGCATCGGGATAGTCGCTGCGGAAGCGGACCACGTTGCGCCAGTCGGCGCCGCGCCAGGAATAGATGCTCTGGTCCTCGTCCCCCACGACGAACACGTTGCGGCGCTCGCCCGCCAGGTGGCGGATCATCTCGTACTGGGCGCGGTTCGTGTCCTGGAACTCGTCCACCAGGATGTGGGCATAGCGGCGCTGGAAGCGCTCACGCACCTCGTCCACCGTGCGCAGCAGCTCCTCCGTCTTGAGGAGGAGGTCGTCGAAATCGAGGGCGTTGCTCTCGGCCTTTTGCTCGTCATAGCGCTCGAACACGCGCCGCACCCCCTCGTGCCAGAGGGTGGGCGGGTGGTAGGTGGCGGCGGTCTGGAGTTCGTTCTTGGCGCGCGAGATGGCCGCCAGGACGGAACTCGGCGCGTACACCTTGGAGTCGAGGTTCAGCTCCTTGAGGATACGCGTCACCAGGCGGCGCTGGTCGTCCTCGTCATAGATGACGAAACTGCTGCCGATCCCCAGGTGCGCCCCCTCGCGGCGCAGGATGCGGGCGCAGATGGCGTGAAAGGTGCCGATGGTCAGCTGGGACGTGTCAGCGCCGATGAGGGCGTTGAGGCGCGCGATCATCTCCCGGGCGGCCTTGTTGGTAAAGGTGACCGCCAGGATCTCGTAGGGACGCACGCCGTGGTCGTCGATGAGGTAGGCGATGCGGTGGGTTAGCACTCGCGTCTTGCCCGAGCCGGGGCCGGCGAGCACCAGCACCGGGCCGTCCACCGCCTGCACCGCCTGCGCCTGGGCTGGATTGAGACCGTCGAGAACGCTCATAGCAGCTTGGCTCCATTCACTGAACAATAGAGGATTGTAACATCGATGGGCGGGGTGTCAAAAGGGCGGTCAGCTGTCGGCGGTTGGCCCTTGGCTCTTGGCTTGGCGCATCGTCAGGTGGCAACATACCGTTTTGGGCGGACTGCCCGGGCGCCACGCACGCTTGTGGAGCGACGCATCTGGCCAATAGCCAACAGCTAATAGCCCACCGCCGGTAGCCGATGGCTGACAGCCGACAGCCGACAGCCCTTTTGACACCCCGCCCGGCGACGCCTAAGATCGATACGGCTAACGCACGCGAAAGGAGCCGCGCCTTCGTGCCAGAGAACGCCCAAGCCCGTAGTCTGCTCATCAAGCCCGCGTCCGGCGACTGCAACCTGCACTGCAGCTACTGCTTCTACCACGACCGCCCCACGGACCCCTACCGCACCGAGAGCCGGCGGCATCGCATGAGCGCCGAGGTGCTCGACGCCCTCATCGCCCAGGGGATGGCACTGGACCGGCGCCACGCCACCTTTGGCTGGCAGGGGGGCGAGCCGACGCTCATGGGGCTCGACTTTTTCCGGGAGGTGGTGCGCCTGCAGCAAAAGCACGGCCAATCCGGCCAGTCGGTGAGCAACGGCGTACAGACCAACGGCCTGCTCATCGACGCCGACTGGGCGCGCTTTTTCCGGCAGTACAACTTTTTGCTGGGCGTGAGCCTCGACGGGCCAGCGACCTACCACGACGCCTACCGCCGCACGGTGAACGGCAAGGGGACGCAGGCCGAGGTTCTGGCCCGGCTGCGCCTCTTGCGGCAGTACCACGTCGAGTTCAACGTCCTCTCGGTGGTGAACCGCGTCACGGCGCAGCACCCGGTAGAGATCTATGACTATCTGGTGAACGAGGGGTTCGCCTTTCTCCAGTTCATCCCCTGCGTCGAGGTGGACCCGACCACCGGCCAGCTGACCGACTTTTCCGTGGAGCCGGAGCAGTTCGGTGATTTCCTCTGTGCCGTGTTCGACCGCTGGTACAACGGGGGCGAGCCCCAGGCCTCGGTGCGCGATTTCGAGGCCATCCTGGCGGTGTACATGGGTCAGGAAGCGCCCCTGTGCTGCTACCAGGAGCGCTGTGGCAGCTACCTCGTGGTGGAGCACAACGGCGACGTCTACCCCTGCGACTTTTTCGTGCAAGACGACCTGTACGTCGGCAACATCCTCGAGACGCCGCTGGAGCGCCTCTTTGAGCACCCCGTCGTGCAGCGCTTTGCCACCGCCAAGGCGGAGCCCCGCCCCGAGTGCCGGGCCTGCGCCTGGTTGCCCTACTGCCAGCAGGGGTGCCCGCGTTTCGTCGGGGTGGAGGGGCGGCGGCAGCACTATCTCTGTCGCGCCTACCAGCGCTTTTTCGCGCACAGCCACGACGGCTTCATGGCGCTGCGCGATCGGCTCCTGCGGCAGCAGGGGATAGCGCCGGAGGCGGCGCCGGCGCCCCCCGCCCGCCCCGTGGGGCGCAACGACCCCTGCCCCTGCGGGTCGGGGCGCAAGTACAAGCAGTGCTGCGGCGCGCGAGGGAAGGTATGACGACCCGCGCCGTGCTGTGGGATTGGGGCGGGGTGATCCAGCGCACCGAGGACCCGGCGCCGCGCCGCGCCCTGGAGGCCGAGCTGGGTCTGCCGCCCGGGGGACTGGAGCGTGCCGTATTCGGCAGCCACGCGTGGGACCTGGCCAGCACCGGCCGCTGCGGCGCCGACGAGGCCTGGGCCGCCATCGCCGCCGACCTGGGGATCGCGTCCGAGGGAATCGACCGCTTCGTGGAGCGCTTTTTCGCCGGCGATCACGTCGATGAGGCGCTGGTGGCCCTCATTCGGCGCCTGCGCGACGCACGGGTACGCGTGGGGCTGCTCTCCAACGCCCCGCCGGGCCGGGCCAAGGGCACGCCCGCCGCGGCGCGCTGGGGGATGGACGGCCTGTTCGACGTGCAGATATTCTCCTACCAGGTGGGCGCCCTCAAGCCCGACCCACGCATGTACCGCGCCGCCCTCCAGGCGCTGGGCGCCGCGCCCAGAGAGACGCTGTTCATCGACGACGCCCCCGCCAACGTCGTCGCCGCCAAAGCCCTGGGGATCGACGCCGTCCTCTTTCGCGGGGTGCCGGGGCTGCTGGACGCCATGCGCAAGCGCGGGCTGCCGGCAGCGCGGCGGAAGCGCTAGGCGGCGCCCCCCGCCTCCACCAGCGCCCGGTGATGTGCCAGAAGGTTCTCATGGGGCGTGTCCGCCGGTATCTCGCACCCCGCGCTGACGATGAGGCGCTCGCCGCCGACCGCCAGGCAGGACCGCACGGCCGCCGCCACCTCCTCGGGCGCGCCGTCGCGCATCACCGCCACGGGGTCCATGTTGCCGCTCACCGCCGCGGCCCCGCCGAGGATTCGCACCCCTTCCGCCAGGTCCACCATCCAGTCGAGATCGATGATGTCGGCGCCGGTGGTGGCCATGTCGGGCAGATGGCGCGACGTGTTGCCGCAGATGTGGAGCTTGACCCGGCCCCCCGCATCGTGCACGGCGCGGATGATGCGCTGCTCGTAGGGCAGGGCGTAGGCGCGGTAGGCCCGTGGGCTCAGCAGCGAGGCGACGGCGTCGCCGATGCCGACGAAATCGGCCCCCGCTTCCACCTGGGCCACGGCGAAGCGGATGGCCGCCTCGGTGCAGACCTCCAGCAGTTCATGCGCCGCCTCGGGCTCAAGGGCCGTGTCCTCGAGGAACTGGCTCACCCCCCGCAGGTCGGCGGCCTCGGCGGCGGCGCCCTCCACCCAGCCACAGATGGGATAGTAGCCGCCCACGCGCCGGCGGTACTCCTGGATCGCCAGGAGGCGGTCGCGCGGGCGCTCCGCCTCCCAGGGGTCCCACGGTCGCAGGCGGTCGAGGGCGTAGGCGTCGGCCAACGGCGGCTGGGGGCACATGGGCACGCCGTCGTAGGGAAACACCACCGGCGCCCCAAAGGCGGAGGCCTCGCGCAGCGGGTCCGAGATGGCGCTCACCATGTCGATGCCGAACGCCCCGCAGGCGCGCAGGTTCCCCTCCACGAGCACGCGATAGTCCTGCGCCAGCCGGTCGTACGTCGAGCCGATATAGCGCGCGGCGAACGCCATGAGGATATTCTGGTTCGGGGCGCGATCCACGGGTTCGCCGGCCAGGCGGCGGTTGGTGCGCTCCAACGGGGTAAGCTCCACGGGAAGGCTCCTTTGACACCCCCCGCCGCCGGAGTAACATAGGGGCGCTCGTCCACGGCCGGCATGGGGGGAATGACGGTGTACGTTCTGGGAATCGATCTGGGCACGCAGGGGGCGCGGGCCATCATAGTGGACCTGGCGGGGCGCGTCAACGCCGAGGGGACGTGCGCCCTGCCCGCCGACCAAGTCGCGGCCGCGGAGCCCGGCCGTTTCGAGCAGGACCCACGGCAGTGGCGCGCGGCCGTCTATCGCGCCGTGGGCGACGCGGTGACCGCATTCATCGCCGCGGGACACGCGTCGTCCGAGATCGCCGCCCTCTCGGCCACCGGCACGTCGGGGACGCTGTGCCTCGTCGACGACGCCGGCGAGCCGGTCGGCCCCGCCATCATGTACTCGGACACGCGCGCCGGCGCGGCGGCCGCCGGCGTGCAGGCCGCCGGCGCCGAGACGGCCGACAAGCTGGGAATCGGCTACAACGCCTCGTACGCCCTGTGCAAGCTCGCCTGGCTGGCGCGGCAGGCGCCCGAGCGCCTGGAGCGCGCCCGCTGGTTCCTCAGCCCCACGGACCTCGTCCTCGGCTGGCTCTCGGGCGCCTGGGGCGTCACGGACTGGACGAACGCGCTCAAGTGGGGCTATGACGTCGCCGACCTGGCGTGGCCCGCGTTCATCGCTCGCGACCTGGGGCTGGACGCCGCCAAGCTGCCCCAGGTGCAGGCCCCCGGCAGCCCCGTGGGGCGCGTGACGTCCGCCGCTGCCGAGGCGACGGGCCTGGCCGCCGGCACGCCGGTGCTGGCCGGCTCCACCGACGGCACCGCCTCGCAGCTCGCCAGCGGCGCCGTGGACGTGGGGGACTGGAACAGCACCCTGGGCACCACTCTGGTGCTCAAGGGGGTCAGCCGCGCGCTGGTGCGCGACCCCCTGGGGCGCCTCTATTGCCATCGCCACCCCGACGGCGCCTGGCTGCCAGGCGCGGCCAGCAGCACCGGCGCCGACTGCCTGGCGCAGCGCTTTGACGCCGCCGACCTGCCGGCGCTGAACGCCGCCGCCCTAGAACTCTGCCCCACGGACCTCATCGTCTATCCCCTGGTGCGCCGCGGGGAGCGCTTTCCCTTCCTTGCGCCGGACGCGGCCGGCTTTTGCCTGGGTCTCGGCGACAAGCCCGCGTGTGACGAATCCGCCACCTCCTACGCAGCCCACCTCGAGGGGCTGGCCTACGTGGAGCGTCTCTGCTACGAGGTGGTGGCCGAACTCGGCGCGGCGGTGGGGGAGGCGGTGTTCGTGGCGGGCGGCGGCACCCACAGCGCGTCCGGCCTGCAGATTCGCGCCGACGTGCTGGGCCGGCGCCTCATCGTGCCGGAGGTGCCCTCGGGCGCCATGGGCGCCGCCATCCTGGCGGCGCGCGGGGCGGGATACGCCACGGTCACCGCCGCGGCCCGCGGCATGGTGCGTCGCGCGCGGGGCGTCGCGCCGCGCCCGGCGATGCGCGGCGCCTACGACGAGCGCTATGGGCGATTCCTCGCTGCCTGCCGGGAGAGGGGCTACCTGCCGTGAGCATTTTCAAGGATTGCGACATCCGCGGCGTCTACGGGGAGGAGCTACACGATGACACCGGCCTGCGCCTCGGCAAGGCGCTGAGCCGGCGCCTGGCAGGCCGCATCGTGGTGGTCGGCGGCGATCTGCGCCCCAGCACGCCGGCGCTCAAGGCGGCGCTCATCGAGGGGCTGGTTTGGGGCGGGTGCCACGTCATCGACGTGGGCACGGTGCCCACCCCCGCGCTGTACCATGCCAAACGCACGCTGGATGCTCACGGCGCCGTGATGGTCACCGCCTCGCACAACCCCGCCCGCTACAACGGCTTCAAGCTCATGGTCGGCGACCGGCCCGTTACCCCCGAGGCGCTGGAGGAGTTGGCCCGCGACATGGCCCAGGGCGCGTTCGTGCCGGGCCTGGGGACGGTGCGGACGCGCCACGTTATGGCGGACTATGCCCGGGCGCTGGAACGCGCCTTCCCGAGGCTCGCGCGGCGGCGCGTGGTGGTGGACGCCGGCAACGGCTCCATGTGGGACGTGGCGCCCGACGTCCTGCGGCGCGCCGGCCAAGAGGTGGTGCCGTTGTTCTGCGAGCCGGACGGCTCCTTCCCACACCGCAGCCCCAACCCGGCGATTCCGGCGCACCTGGCGGCGCTGCGAGGGCGCGTGCGCGAGGCGCGCGCCGACCTGGGGATCGCCTACGACGGCGACGGCGACCGCGTCGTGTTCGTCGACGAGCTGGGCGAGGTGCAGCCCGCCGACCGCGTGCTGGTGCTGTTCCTGCGCCATGCCCTGGCCGAGCACCCCGGGGGCGGCGGCCGCCCCCCGGCCGTGGTCTATGACCTGAAGGCCTCGTCGGTAGTGACCGAGGAGACGCTGGCCGCCGGCGGGCGGCCGCTCATGGAGAAATCGGGCCACGCCTTTATCAAGGCGCGGCTGCTGGACGAGGACGCCGTGCTGGGCGGCGAGGTGAGCGGCCACTATTTCTTTGGCGCCATCGGCGGCGACGATGCCCTCTATGCCACCCTCTACTACCTGCGCGTCCTCGACGCCGCCGGCCTGTCCCCCTCCCGGGCGCTGTCTACCGTGCCCGCCTACCCCATCACCCCCGACATCCGCGTGGCGTGCCCACCCGAGGAGGCCGACGCCATCTTGCAGGAACTCGAGCGGGGGCTCAACGATCAACCCATCGACCGCCTCGATGGCGTGCGCGCTCGCTTTGACCACGGCTGGGCGCTGGCGCGGCGCTCGGTCACCGAGCCGCTCATCACGCTGCGCTTCGAGGCCCACACCGAGGAAGAGCTGGCGCGCATCCAGGAGCGCGTGCGCGTCGCCTCGCCACGCCTGGCGCGCCTGTTGGCCGAGGCCGGCCTGTGACCGCGCCTCGGGGGCGTGTCCGCTACGCTACCCCATAGGGAAGGATACCTGCCATGTACGACCCCAAGAGCCACATCATCGAGATCGCCACGCTGATCTACGGCCGCTTCCTCAGCGACTCGGCGGGCGGCAACATCAGCCTGCGCCACGAGGGACGCATCTATGTGTCGCCACGCTACATGGGCTCCAAGTACCACTACTGCATCCGGCCGGAGCAGATCTCGGTGCTCGACGAGGAGTTCCAGGTGCTGGAGGGGCCAAGCGACCTCTCCCGGGAAGTGCGCATGCACCTGGCCGCCTACGCCAACCTTTCCGAGGTGGGCAGCGTCATCCACGCCCATCCCCGCTGGCTGATGGTCTATGCCGCCGCCGGGCGCACCATGAAACCGGTGCTGGAGTACACGACCAAGTTCGGCGACGTGGAGTGCATCCCCGAGACGCCGGCCCACTCGCAGGAGCTGGCCAACCATGTGGTGGCCGTGGCCACGCGCCGCCGCGAGCAGCTCCAAAAGTACGCCATGGGGATCCTCCTGCCGCGCCACGGCATCGCCGTGCTGGGGCACGACCTGGACAACGCCTACGACACGCTGGAGCGCCTGGAGAGCAACGCCCGCTGCGCGCTCCTGTCGCGGCTGCTGCCTCCCGAGGATGCGGCGTGATACGCCGTAGCGTGAAACGCCGCGACGTGATCCTCACCGTCACGCCGAACACCGCCCTGGACAAGGTGCTGTTCGTCGAGGGGTTCGCCTTTGGCGAGACGGTGCGCGCCCAGCGCGTCGCCGACGGCATGGGCGGCAAGGGGGCGGTCACCTCGTGGGTGCTGGGACAGCTGGGCACCCCCAGCCTGGCGACGGGGTTCGCCGCGGGTGAGACGGGCCGGCGCATGGAGGCGGTGCTCCGCGCGGCGGGAGTGGTCACCGATTTTCTCTGGGTGGGGGGCGAGACGCGCACCAATTATGTGCTGGCGCGCGTCGCCGACGGGACCCAGGGCACGGTGACGGTATCGGGGCTGGAGTTGGCGCCGGAGGACCCGGCGCGCCTGCGCGCCCACGTGGAGGCGCTGCTCCCGGATGCCGCGCTGCTGCTATGCGGCGGGAGCCTGCCCCCGGGGATGCCGGTGGATTGGTACGCGCCCCTCATTGAACGCGCCCGAGATCTGGCTATCCCAACGCTGCTGGACGTGAGCGACCAGTTCCTGGCGCCCAACGTGGCGGCCTGCCCCACGATGATCAAGCCGAACGGCGCCGAGGCGTCGCGGCTTCTCGGTCGGCCGATCCATTCCGTCGAGGAGGCCGCCCGCGGCGCTGACGAACTCGCCCGCCGGGGGATCGAGACGGTGGTGATCACCCTCGGGGAGCGGGGCGCGGTGGCCGCGACGAAGGAGGGGCTCTATCACGTGCCGCCGGTGCCGGTGCGCGTCGTGAACACGGCGGGCGCGGGCGATGCCTTGAACGCCGGCCTGATCCAGGCGCGCCTGCGCGGCGAGGGCTGGGCGGAGGCGCTGCGTTGGGCGGCGGCCGTGGCCACCGCCGTGCTGCTCACGCCGGGCACCGGCGAGGTCCGCCCCGACGACGTGCAGGCCCTCTACCCGCGGGTGAGCGTGGTGCGGCTGTAGGGCGGGAGCCGCGAAATCACCCGATTGGACAAAAGCCAGCCGCGCATTTATAGTTTATGATGGCACGTGTTGGGGTAGCATATCCCCGTGGACATCCCCGCCGGTGTGGGTGTCCCATGCTGAACTCGTTACGCACTCACGCAGAAAGGGATCGACATGGGGAAGAAGGGAAATCTCGTCGTCGGCCAGTCGGGCGGGCCCACCGCCGTCATCAACAGCAGCCTGGTGGGCGTCATCCACGAGGCGATGCAGCACAACGAGGTCGGTGACATCTATGGCATGATGCACGGCGTCTCGGGCGTGCTCAACGAAGAGTTCATCGATCTGCGTCAGGAATCGTCCGAGACGCTGGAGCGCCTGCGCTACACCCCCGCCTCGGCGCTGGGCACGGTGCGCTACAAGGTGCGCAGCTCGGACTATGATCGGCTGCTGGACGTCCTCATGGCCTACGACGTGCGCTACTTTTTCTACATCGGCGGCAACGACTCGATGGACACGGCGCACAAGATGCACCTGGCGGCTGAGGCCAAGGGGTACGAGCTGTACGCCTTTGGCGTGCCCAAGACGGTGGACAACGACCTGGCCTACACCGACCACTGCCCCGGCTATGGCAGCGCGGCGCGTTTCGTCGCCACCGCCGTCCGCGACACCGGCTACGACACCGAGGCGATGGGCGACAGCAGCCCCGTCAAGTTCGTCGAGGTGATGGGCCGCAACGCGGGCTGGCTGACGGCGGCGGCCGCCCTGGCCAAGGCCGCGCCGGACGACCCGCCCCAACTCCTCTACGTGCCCGAGTGCGGCGTGTCGCTCGAGCAGGTGGTGGCCGACGTGCGCTACTGGTACGAAAAGATCGGCTACTGCGTCGTGGCGGTGAGCGAGGGGATGCGCAACGAACAGGGCGAGGAGATCGGCACCGGCTTTGGCAAGGTGGAGTTGGACGCGTTCGGCCATGCGCGCAAGGGCGGTGTCGTCGAGACGCTGGAAGAGGTCGTCAAGGCGGAACTCGGCGTGCGCGTGCGCCACGACAAGCCGGGCTACCTGCAGCGCTCCTGCGCCTCGCTGGCTTCCTCCGTGGATCGCGCCGAGGCCTACCTCGTGGGGCAGACGGCCGTGCGCGAGGCGCTCGCGGACGTGAGCGACCGCATGGTCACCCTGATGCGCCAGCCGGGCCCCGAGTACGCCGTCACCACCGGCCTGGCCCCCCTGGCCGAGGTGGCCAACGCCGAGCACACCCTGCCGCGCGAGTACATCAACGAGGCGGGCAACGGCGTCACCGAGGCGTTCCTGGAGTACGCCCGGCCCCTCATCGGCGAGCCCCTCTCCCCGTACGCGCGGTTGGCCAAGCACCCCGTGCCCAAGCGCTTGGCGGAGTAGGATCAGCAGCTCGCGCGAGAGCAAAGAATAAGAATGAATTCGTCACTACAAAGCCAAGCCTTCGTAGTGGCGAATTCGCTCTTTTTGCTCGCTGTGAGAACGAATGAGTTCGTCACTACAGAGTGGGTGTGACATGTAGTTGTGAATTCATTCGCTTAGTCCCTTGTCAGCAGAAGGAACGCATGAACCCGTTACTACAAAGCTGGTGTGCTTGGTAGTGACGCGTTCATCCGGTCTCCCCTACGCAATGCGGACGCATCAGGGGAGGTAGAACGGCGCCTCGGGGCGGACGGGGACGTGGCGCACGCGTACCGGCGCGCGCGTCGTTCCCACGGCGCTCTGCTGGCCGTCCGACACGTAGGCCCGCACCATGACATCCGTGTTGTCCGGCACCACGGACGTATCCCAGCGGTAGGAGCCCTCGGCCGGCAGGTCGTGGGCGATGGTCTGCCAGGTGCGGCCGCGGTCGGTCGAGTACTGGAGCATCGTCTTGGCGGCTCGCCCGCCCTGGTGCGCGGTGTGCCAGACGAGGAGCTGCTCTCCGGCCCACGTCTCTCCCCCTCGCGGCTCGAGGAGCACCACCAGCGGGCTCTGAGAGTTCCGCATGCAGAAGGGCCCAGCATAGTCCTCGGCCGTCAGTGTCCCGTCGGTCACGGTGGCCCGCAGCCATACGTCGTCGCCGTTGGGCACGGTGGTCGTATCCCACAGGTATCCCTCGGTGGCGGGGACGTTGTAGGCGAACCGGCGCCAGGTACCGCCGCCGTCCAGGCTGTACGCCAGCGTTACCGTCAGCGCATCTCCGTCGGCGTCGGCGACGCGCCAGCGCACCTCGCGCGTCCCCGACCAGACCTCCCCAGGAAGAGGCGCCACGAGGGACAGGACGGGGGCGTTCCGGCCGGGGTTATCCACTTCAAAGGGGGGCGAGACGACGGCCGATTCGGCGAGGTCATCCCCCACGGTGAGACGCACTCGGTAGACGCCGTTAGCCACCGACGTCGTGTCCCAGGCATACCGGCCAACGCTCACCTGATCGCGCATCAGGTCGAACCAGGTAGCGCCGCCATCGGGCGACAGCTCGAGGGTCGCCCGCAGGTCGCGGCCATCGGGCGTGTGGGCCTGCCAGCGCACCTCACGCTCCCCCGACCATACCCCGCCGGACGGTTCCTCCAGCGTGACCGTGGGGGGCTCGCTCCCCGCCGTGACCACCGCAAAGGGCGCCGAGAGGGAGGCCACGCGCAGGGCGCCGTCATCGGCGATGAGGCGCAGGCGGTAGAGGCGCCCCGGCTTGAGCCAGCCGGCGGGTACCACCGCCTCCCCCGCGTCGTAAGCCGCCTCTGCCACCGGCTGCCAGGCGGCGTCCGAGGGCGCCCCGGCGTCCTCGCGACGCAGCGCCAGCGCGACACCCGTCGACCCGGTCTCCCAGGTGACGATATCGTTGCGCCACAGGTTGCCGCCGGCGTCGGGGGACAGGAAGCGCGTCGTGGGCCCGCTCGCCCCGTTCGCCACAAAGAAGGGGGCGGGGGTGACGGCCTGCGTCGTCACTAGGCCGTCGCTCACCACGACCCTGGCGAGCAGGGGATGGACGCCCTGCAGCGCGCGCGTATCCCACGCCTGGCGCCCCTGCGCGGCGTCGACCTGCGCCACGTCCTGCCAGGTGGCGCCCCCATCCGCGCTCACCGAAACGACGGCCGAGATGGGGTCGCCGTCATCGTCCCACGCGCGCCAGGCGATCTCACGGACGCCGCGCCACGTCTCGCCGCCCGTCGGGGCGAGAAGCACCACCTCAGGACGCTCGTTGCGCCGGTTGGCCACCGTGACCGCCACGACGGCGGACGCCTCACCGGAGGCCCCGCCCTGCCCGTTTCCCACCGTCACCTGCAACTCGTAGGCGCCGTCGGGATAGTCGGCGGTATCCCAGACCAGGAGCCCGTCGTCGGGCACGTCCTCCACCAGGGGACGCCACCAGGAATCCCCCACAGCGCGGATCGACACCGTGGCGGTGAGGCCGGCTCCCGCCGATACCTCCGTTTGCCACTGCACGGGCACCACGCCCGCCACGCGGCCGCCGGCCGGGCGCAGCAGGACGACCGTCGGCGGCAGGGCGCCCCCCACGGTGAGCATGCCGTCGCTGTCATCGCTTACCCGGTGAAAACCGTCACGCGCCACCACCCGCACGCGATAGCGCGAACCCATGGGGAGGAAAGACACCTGCCACGTATAGTAGCCCGTGTTGGCGGTCCCCTCAGCGAGGGGTAGCCACGTCTGCCCGGCATCGTCGCTGTAGTAGAGATCGATGAGGAGCGGGTCGTCCTCGGGGTCCTCCGCTTGCCAGAGGACGACGGCGTCCCCTCGCAGCAGGGTGCGCTCGTTGGGCGTAACCAGCCGCACTTGCGGGGGTCTATTCGCCAACAGGCTCAGGTCGGTGGCCTCGATGGACGTCTCGGCGCCATGGGAGTCGCGCACCGTCACGCGCAGGGCGTACTCGGCGTCGGGCGCCAGGTCAGAGGTCTCCCAAGAGTACGAGCGCACGTCCGTCAGGCCGCGGGCCAGGGGTTGCCATTGCCCCAGGGCGTGGCGATACTCCAGGTCCACCTCCAGGGGGTCGCCGTCGGGGTCCCACGCGTGCCACGCGATGAACACGGGCGCGCCGTACGCCCCGCCCGACTCTGGGGCGAGGAGCGCCACGTGAGGGGGCTCGTTGACGTTATCGATAATGAAGGGCCCCGTCTCGACGATGCTACGCCGCCAGCCGTCGTCGGCTACCAACCGAAGCATGGCGCGGGGCGTATCCGGCCCTAGGGTCGTGTCCCACGCGAAACCGGCGTCCGGCTCGAGGTCGGCGGCCAGCTCGACCCAGTGTACGCCGCCGTCGGGGCTCCACGCGAGCGCGATGCGGACGTCCCCCTCTGCCTGCCAGGCGATCTGCCGCGTGCCCTCGACGGTATCCCCCGCGGCGGGCCAGGCGATGGCGGATGGCCCGGCGGCGTTGCGCACCTCCACGCGCCGCTCGACATACTGGACCTGCCCGCCGGCGTCATGGATGGCCGCCACGAGGTCGTAATCGCCATCTCGCACGCCGGCCGTATCCCACACGAGAGACCACACCCCCGGCTCGGCGGAGGCCGGGTCCCCTGAGGGCGGCGCGGCAGGGCCGATGGGGCGCAGCTGCCCCTCGGCATCGCGATAGTACACCCACACTGCGGCGGTGGCGGCCGCGCCATCGTCCGGCCCGCGCAGGCTCACGACGACCGCACCGCGAAGGGGGCCGGCCTCCGCGGCCTCGGCGAACTGGAACCCTCCCCAGGCGTTGCGCACGCGCACGGCGCCGCTCCGCGCCAATGAGGAACGCCCATCGGCGTGGCGCACCACGGCAACGAGATCATACTCGCCGTCGGGCAGGTCGGTGGTGTCCCAATCGCTCACCCAGCGCCCGGCACGTTCCTCCATGGCGCCCAGGGGGATCAGCCGTTCACCGAGCGTCTCGGCATAAAGATCGACACCGGCGACGTAGCGTCCCCCCACGACGGCCTGGAGGGCCGTGGGCGTGACGCCGGCCACCTCAGTCCCCGGGATGGGCAGGAAAAACTGCGGTGCCGGCCGATCGCGCCCGATGATGGTAAAGGCGCCCTCGGAGCGCGCCGCCGCCGAGCGCCCCTGCGCGTCGTACGCCACGGCCCGCAGCACCCAGGTGTCGCCGTCGAGATGCGGCGCCGCGTTGACCTGTATGCCCCAGCCATCGGAGCCGTCGGCGTCGCTGCCGAACCAGACGACGTCGGGGGCCTCCACGGCGTGGCGCTCGCATCCCTGGGAGCGCTGTAGCAGCGTGCGCGGCCGCTCGCCGTAAAAATCGACGCGCTGCACGGGCGAGCCCTCGGCTTCCACCTCGGCCTCCACGCGGAAGGCGCCCCAGACGATAGCGTCGGGGCTTGGCTCGGTGACCCGCACCGTCGGTGCCAGGTCGTTGTCGATGGTCAGCGCGCCGGCGGCGACGCCCATGTGTTCGCCACCGTCGCCGTCGATCACCACCGCGGCGACGCGATAGGCGCCGTCGGGGAGGCTGCGGCTGTCAAAGGTCACGGGCAGCCACTCGCTGTCGAGGCGCGCTTTGGATGACCCCACGTCGAGGGACGCCACGAGATACGTGCGGGAGGGGATGGTGCAGGCGGCCTCGCCGGCTTGGGGGCGGGAGGGGCAGCCGGGGGCCGTGAGAGACACCTCCAGGCGCGCGAGATCGGCCTCGACCCCGGGCGCCATCACCAGCACCCGGCCAACCCCCTGGATGACGTCCGGCCCGGGGTTCACCACCCACACCCCCCCGCTGCCAGGGGGGAGCGCCATCACCGGGGCCCCCACCGCCGTCATGACGCCGCCATGAACGTCCACCCCCACCGCCACGACCTGGTAGGTGCCGAGCCGCCCCCCGAGGAGCGCGGCATCGTAGGGCACGCCCCACCCGTCGCGCCCGTCATAGTCGGTCCCCATGAGGATGAGGGCGTCGTCCGACGCCCTGCCGATCGCCGCCGGCGCCGCACCCGACGCGCTCGGGGCCGTCGCCGTGGCCAGGACATCGGGCCGCAGGTAGAACGACACGCGCTGCCACTCGGACGCCGGCAGGTTGGCCACGGCCACCAGGGGGTCGCCATCGAACAGCCACGGCCCCGCGACGCTCGCGTCGTGAGCGCCGTCCGCGACAAAAGCGCTGGGAGCCTGGATGGTGAGTTGCGGCTCGGGCGAGAACGCCGTGAGGACATAGAGGCCGTTGCCGCCCCCCTCGTCCTCCACCGTCGCCACGAGGTGGGGCCGGCCGGCCCCATCGATCGCCATGCTCAGGGAGGCGGCGTCGAGGTCGGCGAGGCGTTGCGACGCGGCCCAGTCGCCCGAGTTGGCGTACCACAGCGCCCCATCCGCCGACCAGGCGAGGTGCGCCACGTCGTTGGGCCCCACGGCCAGGGCGATGCTGTTGTCGGGCACGGGGGGAGCGACGGGGCTGATGCGCCCCCAATCGCGGCTATCGGCGCAATGGAGGCCCTCGGGGCGGCGCCAGCACAGGTGCACCGTGCCGCCGGGCCCCACCGCCAGCCGCGGCGCCTGTCCCGCGGCATCCACCTCGGTCGGTGCCGGGTCGGCATCGAGGGCGGCGTAGTAGATACCCGCCTCCTCGTCCATCTGGCGCCAGGCGGCCCAGGCTGCGTGCGGCCGCCCCGACGCATCGAGGGCGAGAGCGACCTCCATAGGCGCGATGGTGCCGTCCAGCGTCAGGCTCGAGGTCAGGGGCACGGAGCCGTCCACGAGCACGAGGCCGCTCTCCTCCGCCCAGAGGGCCCGCAGGCCCCCGTCGCGGTCCGATGCGAGCACCGCGGTGTAGGGCACCGCCTCATCCCACACCTGGGCGGGCTCGCCGGTGCCATGGGTGTAGCGCCACGCCGTTACCGTGGTGGTGGACGGCTCTGTCCAAGCCAGGTGAATGGCATCGCCGACGACGAGGAGCGGGCGCAGGGCGGCGGCGCGCTCAGCCGAGGGACCGTCCGCCGACACCTCCGCTGCGATGGTGCCGGGCCGCCACTCGGGCGCGCGGGCCAATCGCACCTCGGCGGGCCCGTCACCGTCGACGGGCCGCTGCACCCAGGCCACCACGACGTCGCCGTGGCGGTCGACGGCGATGGTGGGGTTGAGGTGGATCCCCGGCCCGGACGGCAGGCGCACCGGCTCGGGGGAGGCAGGGAGCGGCTCGGCGCGCGCCGCGGCGGGCGTGGCGCACAGCAGGAGCACGAGGAACGATGCGGTCCAACCGAGCCGAGCCCATCGCTGGGCTCCCCGCTCCTCCATGCCGTCGCGTCGGTGATGTCGATTGCAGCTCGCCGTCATAGTCCTGCCGAATCCGAGAACCCGACGATTAGGGCTCCTCCGGTATGATCAGGATCTGCCCGACGCTCAGGGCGTTGGGGTTCTCGAGCTGGTTGATCTCGATGATCTCTTCGATAGTGATGTTGAACCGTTCGGCGATGGCCCGGAGCGTGTCGCCGCCCTGCACCACATAGACCCCCTCCGTGGGGATCGGCGTGATGGTGGGCGTGGGCAGCGCTGTGGCGGTGGGCACGGCCGTAGGCGGGTTCTGGCCGATGGCCTCGGCCCGCTCCAGCGCCGCCAGGTGCAGACCCGTGTTCGGCCCGGCCATGGAGGCGCAGTCCTGGTAGGCGCGCTGGGCGCCCTCCACGTCGGCCTGCAGCTCCAGCCCCAGCCCCAGGAAGGCGTACGGCACGCCCCCCTCGCCGGCGAGGGCCACCGCCTGGCGATAGCTGGCCACGGCGCGCGACACCTGGTGATCGCGCCCAAAGATGACGCCCATCCCGCAGTACGCCGTGGGCGCGTACGGGTCCACGGCGATGGCGCGCGAGAAGGCGTGCGACGCCCCGTTCCAGTCGCGCGCCGCCATAGCGATCATGCCGAGCCCCACCCAGCCGTCCGCCGTCGGCTCGATGGCCTGGGAGCGCTCGAACTCTTGCACCGCCAGGTCGGCGCGATCGGCCAGCAACAGCGCCGTCCCGAGTTGGTTGCGCAGGTCGCGCTCCGCCTGTGGGGGCAGTCCCTCCACCGCCAGGGCGCGCTGTAGCTGCAGCGCGGCCACCACGGGGCGCTGCGCGGCGAGGGCGCCATACGCCGCCGCCACCGGCGCGATCACGTCCGTGGCGATAGGCGACACGCCGGCCTCCTCGAGACTCGCCTCGGTGCGCACCGTCAGGTTACGCTGCGTGGTCATCAGAAGCAACAGGCTCACCGGCTCCAGGTCGGCAACGTCCTCGTTGGCGCCCAGCACCGTCACGTGCCGCTGCTCCACCACGGGCGCCCGCCCGCTGACCGTCTTCCAGACGACCACGTTGGCGTTGAGCCGCCCCCCCACGTGCTCGGCCTGATCCTGGGTCTGGATGGCTTGGGTGCGGCGCACCACGACGCTCCCCTGGAGGCCGTGGCGACGCAGGAGGTCGAACAGCGCCTCCTCGGTGGCGGCCAGCTCCGCCGCCGACGCCGCACCATCGTCGGCGGGGGCCAGGGCGATGCCGATCTTGCCCGCCTCGATGGGTGCCATGGCGGCGTCGGCCAGGGCGCGGCGCATGTCGCGCGACCACACGCTCCCTGCATAGGCCACCGAGCCCAGGTTGGCGATGAGGGCGGCGGCGGCCACCAGCCGCAGCGACCAGTTCCGACGGCGCGCCACGAGCCACGCCGCCGCCGCGCCGCTGAGCGCCAGCGCCACGTAGGCCACCGCCAGCCGTGTGACGTCCGAGTAAAAGAAACCGACGCCCCGCGCCAGAAACCCGGCCACGTGAAAGATCGGCCCCAGGACGGCGACGATCAAGAGTCCGGAATCGAGTGGGCGGGGCTGGGAATCCACGACGGTCGGCTCCTCGATGATGCGCCTACGTCGGCGACGGGTGCATCGGCGACGTGCGTCTGCGGTGCGTCGCCGGCGTCAGGCGCAAGCGCCATCCAAGCCGGCGAAGAGCGGCCCGATTCTACCCCAAGCGTCGCCGTTTGTGAAGCCACACGCCGTTTGTGAGGCCACACGCCCGTCTGTGAGGCCACACGCCGAGGGGCGAGCAGGGCGCCTCGACTAGCTACTCAAGGTTCCTCGCTGCGCTCGGAACGACAGCGATAGGGAGTCGTTCCGAGCGCAGCGAGGAACCTTGACTATCGTAGCCGCGTTACCCCCACTATCGTCGGGCCTGCCGCGCCCCGCTGCAGCCGCTTGGCCGTCGCCGGCCCTCGGTATATACTCGGGGCGTGAACCCACCACCATCGCTACGACGCCGACCACCACAACGGTTCTCCCGCCTTCGCCCCCTCGCGCGCCTGTGCGCCGCCCTGTGCGGCCTGGCCGTCCTGTGCGGCTGCGATGCGGCGGCACTGCTGGCCCCCACCGACGCGGCCTCCGTGGCCACGCCCACCGCCCCTCGCGCGGCGACGATGGCGCCGACTCCCGCGCCCCTCGCCAGCGCGCCCTCCCCATCACCCGAGGCCGCCGACGGCATACGCCTCACCTTTGGCGAGGACGCCATCCAGGCATGGACGGATCCCAACGAGATCACCGGCCTGCTGCACGACGGAACGTTCCTGTGGGCCGTCACCAGCGGCGGCGTGGTGCGGTGGAGCCCGGACTCGGGCGCGCACCGCCTCTACTCGCAGCGCGATGGGCTCCCCTCCCAGGCGGTGCGCGGCATCGCTCGCGATGCTCGGGGGCGCCTTTGGATCGGCTATGCCGACCACCCCGCCTGGAGCATGTATGACGGCCGCGAGTGGCGTCACTATGCCACGCGCCCTGAGGCGGTGGAGGAACACTATCAGGCGCTGCTCGAGGCCCCGCGCTACGACCCGCGCCTGTGGGTACGGGGCGGCGAGAGCGGTTGGCTCTGGATGCCCAGCGGCGACGGTGGCACGCTGAGCTATGATGGTGAGACGTGGCGCGCCTACGGAACGCGCGAGCGCGTCCGCCCGAACACCTGGCTCGTCGCCACCTCGGCCGCCGGGCGCGTGTGGGCCATCGGCGACGGCGTGAGCACCGCCGCAGAGGGCGAGCGGCAATGGCAGGACCACAGCTTTTTCTCGGACGTCGGCTCCGACGGCGTTGCCACCGGCATGGTCGTCGACGAGACGGGGAGCCTGTGGCTGGCGTACAGCAGCCCCTCGCGCATCGGCGGCGTGACCTACCTCGACGCCGAGACGCGTCTCTGGGCGGGGCACAGCCACGCCCTCACCCCGGCTCTCCCGCGCCAGGTCTACTGCATCGAGATGGAGGCCGACGGCACCCTGTGGCTGTGCGGCGATCAGGGCCTCGTTTACCGCCCCCCCGGCGAGCGCTGGCAGACGATCCCTGCCGATGACCTCCACGTGCGCTGCTTCACCCGCGACGAGAGCGGGCGGTTCTGGCTGGGCACCGCTCACGGCATCTGGTCGGTCCTCGCCGACGGCACCGGCCTGCGCGGGCCGCTGCTGCTGCCGTCGCCCCTGGTGGGCAATGAGGTGCGCCACCTCGCGGTGGACTCTCGCGGCCGCCTGTGGGTCGGCACCCCGCGAGGGTTGTCGCACGTCGACGCCCGAGGGAACGTCACCGTGGTGGCCACCGAGGAGACGTTCTGCCTCGACGGCACGCCCGGGCGGGAGATCTATTTCAGCACCGCGAGCGGCCTGTATCGCGTGGGGTCGCTGGGCGACCCCGAGCCGCTCCTGGAGGACGTGGTGACTCACCTCGCCTTTGACGCCGCGGGCGCCCCTTGGATCGCCACGCGCGAGGGCGCCATCCGCCGCTTTGAGGCGGGCGCCTGGCACGACGTGGATGCCGTGTCCTCGCTGGGGGGCGGCCGCCTGCGCGATATGGCCCTGACCGCCGATGGCGTCCTCTGGCTGGCCACCAGCATCGGCCTGGTGTGGCGCGATGCCGACGGCGCGTCCGGCACGGCCGCCCTGAACGACGGCTCACCGCTGCAAGGGGTACGCTCCCTGGCCCTCGCCGGCGACGGCACCCTCTGGGTGGCCACGTCCCGCGGCCTGTACCGTCGCAACCCCCAGGGGAACTGGACGCTGCTCACCGTCGACAGCACCGGCGGCGGTCTGCGCTCCATGGACGTGTGGGGCCTCACCATGGACGCCGAGGGTGTGCTGTGGATCGCCAGCGCCGGCGGCGTGTCGACGCGCACCCCCGACGCCGATTGGGCCTACGCCGATGTCCCCGGGGCGCGCACCGTACTGCCCCTTTCGTCGGGCGTCATCTGGGTGGGGACCGGCGGCGGTCTGTATCGCGTGCAGCAGTCGGCGTTCCAGGCAGTGGAGTAACGCGAATCGCGCGGACAGTGGCCGCAGAGACCAGAGGGCGCAGAGAAGGCAACTCTACCTTACTCGGTCGATCCTTTGCCGTCTCTGTGGTGCATCTTGGTGTGATCCGCATCGATCCGTTCGATCGGCGTGCATCCGCGTTCCAGGGCCCACCGTGAGGAGGCGCCTAAGCGCCGTAGGTGTCGTCGGCGGTATCCTCCAGCGCCAGCCACCCGCGCCTCAGGCCGACCATCACCGCCTCGGTGCGCGAGCCCACATGAAGCTTGCCAAAGATGTTGGCCATGTGGGCCTGGATGGTGCGCGGGCTGAGCACCAGTTCCTCGGCGATCTGACGGTTACTGAGCCCCCGCCCCGCAAGGCGCAGCACGTCCAGCTCGCGATCGGTGAGCGCCTCGTTCGTCGGCGCCTCGGCATTGGCCTCGGGCACCACGCGCCGCAGCACCTTCTTGGCGATGGCCGGGTGCAGCACCGACTCACCGCTGTTGACGCGGCGCACCGCGTCGATGAGTTCGCTCCCCCGCGCGTTCTTGAGCAAAAAGCCCGCCGCCCCGGCCTCGAGGATGGCGAACACATACTGGTCGTCGTCATAGGCGGTGAGCACCAGCACGGCCGTCTCGGGCGCCACCTTTTTGATCCCCTTGGTAGCCTCGATGCCGTTCATCACCGGCATGCTGATATCCACGATGGCGACATCGGGGCGCTCGCGCTCCACCAGCGCCACGGTCTCGCGGCCATCGCCCGCCTCGGCGACGACCTTGAGATCGGCCTCGCGCTCGAGGATGCGGCGCGTGCCCTCACGCACCATGATGTGATCGTCAGCGAGCAGGATCCGAATCGGTGTCATACGTGATGCCCCCCAGCGTGCCTCGCGTCGCCCCCCAACGCGGCGCGTGATCCCGTGCGGACGTGGCTACATCCGTGGGCGTGCCAGACTGCGCGGAAAACTGAACGAGCCCCATCCGTCGCCGCCCACTGCGACGGATGGGGCTCGTTCACCAAGGAGGAGAAGAAGCGCTGTCCCTCGCGCCGGATGAGGGAGCAGCCAAGGCTGCCCAGGATCACTTCGCCGTGCACAGAGTGTCGGCAACGATCCAAGCCTTCGAAAGAGAGTATAGTCGAAACAGCGTCCTCACACATCGGCACAATCCACTAGCATACGTAGGCATTTTAGCCTAATATTCTTAACCTTCGCTGCCATCGCGCGCTTCCGCCTCGGCGGAAGCCGAGACCTCCGCGGCGAGCGCCCCGTCGTCCGCGGGGAGGACGATAGCCGTGATGGGGATGACGACACAGATATGCGTTCCCTTGCCGGGCTCGGACTCGATGGTGGCGCGGCCACCAAAAAGGCGCGCCCGCTCGTGGATGCCCATCAGCCCCAGCCGGCCCGTGCGCACCAGGTCGGACGTGCTGGCGGAGACGTCGAACCCCACGCCGTCGTCATCGATCTCCAGGGTCACCGCTTCGGGCTTGTAGATGAGGCGCACCTCCACCCGCGTAGCCTGGGCGTGTCGCCGCACGTTGCTGAGCCCCTCCTGCGCCAGGCGGTACAGCCCCAGCTCCAGCTCGGGCAGGAGTTGCCGCGGCTGCCCGACGATGCTGAGGTTGACGTGGAACGCCTCCTCGCGCTCGGTGCGGTAGCCGAGGAGTTCCAGCGTGCGGGGCAGGCCGAGTTCCTCCAGGAGCGGCGGGCGCAGGTCGCTCGTGAAGCGGCGCACGCCGTGCAGGGTATCGTCCACCATATCGCGCAGGCTGTCCAGCTCGGCGGCGAGTTCGTCCTCTTTGGTGATCTCGTCGGCCATCTCGATGCGGCGCCCCAGCACCACCAGCGCCTGGGCCGTCTCGTCGTGCAACTCGCGCGCGATGCGCTTGCGCTCCTCCTCCTGAGACGTGAGGATCGACACGACATAGTTCTGGATGTCGCTGCGGTACTTGCGGAGCTGGTCGACCATGGCATTGAAGGCCAACTCGAGTTCGCGCACCTCCTGGGGTCCCTGGTTCACCGACACCTGGCTGTCGAACTCGCCCGAGGCCACGCGCTCGACCTGGGTCACCAGGCTCTGCAGCGGCGCCACGATGCGGCGGCTGTTGAGCGCCACGATGGTGAGGGGTAGCGCGACGACGAGAAAGAGGAGCAGCGCCATGACGATCAGCGTGGGGCGCACCGGCGCGATGATGTCGTCCCACAACTCGGAGGTCAGCAGGCCCCAGCCCACCCAGGTCTCGTCGCCCACGAGGGAGCTGGCGCGTTCGCGCAGGGGGATGGGGGCATAGCCCACCACGGTGATGCGATCGCGAAAGGTCACCGTCTGAGCGCCCGTCTCGCCACGCAGGAGGGCGGCGACGGCGGGGTGCTGTCGCGCATCGGCCTGAATGAGGTCGCGCGAGGGGTGGTAGAGGATGGTGCCCGAAGCGTCGACCAGGTAGGCAAAGCCGTGCTCGCCGACGCGAATCTGGGCCAGCGCCTGGCCGAGGCTCCCCTGCTCCAGGTCCCAGATTCCCAGCACGCAGCCCGCAAAGCCGCCGCGCCGCGCGTCAAAGATGGGGACGGACACCACGATGACGGGGCGGCCGCCGGCGTCGTTGTGCACCGCGGAGCGCACCACCGTGCGCAGGCGCCGGGCGCGCTCGAAATAGGGCTGGTCGCCCAGGTTCTCGCCCAGTTCGCCCCCCATGGTCACCACGACGGTGCCCAGGGCGTCGGTGATGCTCACGCGGTCGAAACGCTCGGCAAGGGGAGTGCTGCCCCACAGGAGGAGTTGGCTGCGCTCGAGGTCACCGAGGCGCACCGGCTCGGCGGAGGCGACGGAACTGAGGAAAAAAACCGAGTCAGCCCAGTATCCCGCGACCTGCTGCGCGGCCAACTGCACCAGTTCCGAGTCACGCTGCTCGACGAGGGTACGCGTCAGTTGCGTAAAGCTGAAAAAGCCGACGACCGAGAGCGCGATGAGCAGCGCGGTGACGGGAGCGATGGTGATGAGCATCAACTGCGTTCGGAGGCTGCCCGTGATCGCGCCTCGAAGGCGGCCTGGTCGTCTTGCGTCCCGCACGGGGCATCATCCTATACCGCGACGGCCTAGCGGCCGATTCCGTTGGCAATGTAGCGGGGGCATTATAGCACATCCCGCCGACCGTGCCATCTGTCGGGCCTGAAGCGCGGTGGCAGCGGGATGGTGCTGCGTGGCCCGTTGCCCTACAGGCCGGCGGCCTCCAGGGCCATGCCCGCCTCGGCCCGGACGAGGGCGGCGATATCGTCGGCGATTCGAAAGGCGGCGTCGGCCGTGCCGATGGCCCGGGCGCGGCGCGCCAGGAGGTCCAGCGTCTCGCGCTCGGCGCCGAACCAGCGCCCGACGACTGCGGCGATGCGATGCGGATCGTCAGAGTAGGCGCCGACGCCGTTCTCCAGGACGTAGGAGACGTTTCCCTCCTCCTGCCCCATGAGGTAGCCGCTGAGCACCATGGGGAGGCCGCGGGCCATCGACTCGGCGATGGTGCCGGGGCCGGCCTTGGTGATGATGCAGTCGCTGGCCGCCATCAAATCCCACATGTTGTCCACGTAGCCGTGAACGGCGGTGGGCACCGGCCACGGCATCTCGAGCAGCTTGGCACGCAGCTTTTCGTTGCGGCCGCACACGACACTCAGCTGTCCCCTCGGCTCGCCCACCGCGGCCAGTTCGCCGGCCACCGCGCGCGCGATCTTGGCCACCGGCCCCATCCCCTCGCCGCCGCCAATGAGGAGGACGTTCGGGAGGTGGGAGACCAGGCCGAGCGCTCGGCGCACGTCGGCCCTGGGCGGGGACGGCACCCCAAACTCGGGGCGGATGGGCAGCCCGTGCTGGCGCAACTGGCGTTGACTCAGCCCGCGGCGCAGCGCCTCCCGATAGCCGCTAGCCGTGGGGACGAAGCACAGCGTCACCCCGCGGTGGAACCAGGTGGGGTGGAAGGTGCCCAGATCGGTGACCACGGTGATTACGGGGACGTGGCGCCCCATGCGACGGAGCACGCGCAGGGGCACGTCCTGCATCAGGGGGTGCACAGAGATGATCAGGTCCGGCTCGTAATGGTGAATGGCGCGGCTGATGTCGCGCTCGGCAAAACGAGCCACGGCGTCCAAGATAGGAGCGATGACCTCGGGTTTTTCGCCCATCTCGAACACGAGCTTGTAGAGGCGCGGCGTATCATTGGCGAGGAACTTGTAGCTCTTGGGCAGACGGTTGATCGGCCAAGGGGTGTGTTCCGTCCAGAGGTCGATGATGTCGACGGTAAAGGCATCGCCATAGCGCATGCGAAAGGCCGCCTGCAGCGCCTGTGCGCTGGCACGGTGGCCGCCCCCGGTATTGCTCATCAGGATGAGTATGCGAGTCATTGAGCGTCCTCGAGAGTAGGATGCGTCTGTCTATTGCTGATCCGGTCGCTCGGCCAGGGTCACGTCCAGCGCGATCTCTTGCCCGTCGCGCACGACGGTCGCCGTCACGGTGTCGCCCACGCGGGTCTGGGATTCGAGGTACACGTTCAGGTCCCGCAGGCTGGTGATGGGCTCGCCGCTCAGCGCCACGATGATGTCGCCGCCGACGGGGAGCCGGATGTTGCCGATGGAGACGACGCGTTGCCCGCCGCGGATACCGGCCCGGTCGGCGGGGCCGCCGCGCACGGCCTCGACCACCATCACGCCGCTGTCCGTGCCGACCTCCACGCCGGCCCGGTTCAAGACCTGCACCAGGCCCGGCGAGAGGTCCAGGATCTCGACCCCCAGCCACGGGTGTGGGTAGCGGCCATCGCTGATGAGGGCCGGCACCACGCGCTGCACCGTGCCCGCCGAGACGGCAAAGCCGATGCCGGCGGAGGCCTGGCTGGGGCTGATGATCTGCGAGTTGACGCCGATCACCTCACCGGCGAGGTTCAGCAGCGGCCCTCCCGAGTTGCCGGGGTTCACCGCGGCGTCTGTCTGGATCGCCTCGCCGATGAACCGCCCGTCGGGGCTCTCGATGACACGCCCCAGGGAGCTGATGACGCCCACCGTCAGGGTGCGCTCCAGGCCAAAGGGATTGCCGATGGCGACCGCGAACCGCCCCACCCGCAGCCGCGTCGAGTCTCCCATGGGGATCGGCGCGGGCAGGTTGGGCGCCTCGATGCGCAGCACGGCCAGGTCCGTCGAGGGGTCGGTGCCGACCACTTCGGCCTCGTACACCTCACCGTCCGCCAGGGCGACGGAGACGGTGGCGGCGTTCGCGACGACGTGATAGTTCGTCACGATGTGGCCGCGCTCGTCATAGACAAAGCCGGAACCGGTGCCCTCTTGGGGAACGGGCCGCATAAAGTAGTCGTAGGCGTAGGTGCGGCTGGTGATGTTGACCACCGCGGGGGCGTAGCGGTCATAGATCGACTCGATCTGCGCCTCCAACTCGTTGGCCGGCGACTGGTATTGCAGCACAGGGGTGGGAGCCGGCGTCGGCGGCGCGGTGGGCGACGGCGTGATCGGCGGCGACTGGGGCGTCGGCACCGCGGGCTGCGCGACGCCCAGCGTCCGCGTCACCGATGGCAGGGTGCAAGCCAGGAGCAACAACGCCAGGACGAATAGGATCGGGATGACGCGGGCGCCATGTCGTCTGGAAAGCATGACCGACCTCCGAGCTACAATGATTGACGTGAGCGCCCGGCGCGGCCATGCCACCTGACGCCCCGGGGCATCGCGGCAAGGGACACGCCGGGGGAGTACATAATAGCGTGTAGCCCATTGTACGGCAGGAGACCTTAGCCGTCAATGGGCGTGTCTCAGCCGTCAATTGGCCTACCCATCCTCTTGGTGTTATACTGATTACGTTATGATAGCTCGAATAAGCACCGTAGACCGCGAAGAACTTCTCAGGCGGGTTGGGGCGCTCCATCCGGATGCCCTCGACCAGGTCAACCATGCCATCGATTTTGCCACGGCCGCCCACGGCGACCAGCGACGCGCCTCGGGGGAGCCATTCATGGTGCATCCCCTGGAGGTGGCAGCCATCCTGGTCGACCTGCGCATGGACGCCGCCTCGGTGGTCGCCGGTGTGTTGCACGATACCCTCGAGGACACCGCCGTCCCGTACGAGGCCCTCAAGGAAGAGTTCGGTGAGACCGTCGCCCGGCTGGTGGACGGCGTGACCAAGCTGCGCCGCGTCAAGCGCAAGAGCATCGTCGACTATGCCGACCTCGACGAGGAGCAGGCCGAGAGCCTGCGCAAGATGTTCCTCGCCATGGTCGATGACGTGCGCGTGGTGATCATCAAGCTCGCAGACCGACTGCACAACATGCGCACGCTGCAGCACCTGCCGCCCGAGCGGCAGCTGCGCAAGGCGCGCGAGACGCTGGACGTGTTCGCGCCCCTCGCCAACCGGCTCGGTATCTGGCAGCTCAAGTGGCAGCTGGAGGACCTCTCCTTCCGCTACCTCGATCCCGTCAAGTATCGCGAGATCGCGGACTATCTCGCGGAGCGGCGCGTCGAGCGCGCCGCCTACTTGGAGCGTGTCATCTCGGTGTTGCGGCAGCGGCTGGAGGCCGAGGGGATCCAGGCCAGCATCGCTGGCCGCCCCAAGCATATCTATAGCATCTATACGAAGATGCAGGCCAAGAGTCGCGATTTCGACCAGATCTATGACGTGCGGGGCGTGCGCATCATCGTCAAAGAGGTGCGCGAGTGCTACCACGTGTTGGGGATCGTTCACAGCCTGTGGCGGCCCATCCCGGGCGAGTTTGACGATTACATCGCCATGCCGAAGGACAACCTCTACCAGTCGCTCCACACTGCCGTGGTGTGCCTGGACGGCAAGCCGCTCGAGATTCAGATCCGCACGGAAGAGATGCACCAGATCGCCGAGTACGGTATCGCGGCGCACTGGCGCTACAAGGAGGGGGGACACCGCGACCAGTCCCTCGACGACAAGGTCGCCTGGCTCCGCCAGGCCACCGACTGGCGCGAGGACGTGGAGGACGCGCGCCAGTTCGTCGACTCGCTCAAGAGCGACGTCTTTGCCGAGCGCGTGTACGTGTTCACCCCCAAGGGCGAGATCGTCGACCTGCCCAAGGGCTCGACGCCGGTGGACTTTGCCTACGAGATCCACAGCGAGGTGGGCCACCACTGCCGCGGCGCGCGGGTAGACGGTCGCCTCGTGTCGCTGGATTATCAGCTGCACACGGGCGAGCAGGTCGAGATCCTGACCGCCAAGCAGGGAGGCCCCAGCCGAGACTGGCTGAACCCCCACCTCAACTATGTCGCCACGCAGCGCGCGCGGCAAAAGATCCGCCAGTGGTTCCGGCGGCAGCAGCGCGAGCAGAATATCGCCGCAGGGCGCGAGACGCTCGGGCGCGAGTTGCGTCGCCTGGGGCTCGACCAGGAGTCATACGCCGAGATCGCGGCGCTGTTCAAGTTCAGCAAGGTGGACGACTTTTTAGCCGCGGTGGGCTATGGCGACATCAGCGGCGCCCAGATCGCCAACAAGATCGACGACGCGGCCACCAAGAGCGACCACCTGAAGCTCAAGGCGATCCCCGAGGCGGCCGTCTCGGACATCACGGTGAACGGCGTGGGCGACCTGCTGACGCGCCTAGCGACCTGCTGCAAACCGGTACCCGGGGATCCCATCCTGGGCTATATCACCCGCGGCAAGGGGATCACGGTGCACCGGAGCGATTGCAGCAACATTGTGAACCTCACCGACACGGAGCGGCTGATCCCGGTGTCTTGGGGAGAGGCGCAGCAGATCTACCCGGTGGTCATCCACATGGACGCGTTCGACCGCAGCGGCCTGCTGCGCGACATCGCCTCCACGGTGGCCGACCTGGGGGTCAACATGAGTTCGGTGAACGTCTCGACGAACCGCGACCACACGGCCACCATCGTGGCCACCATGGGGATCAAGAGCCTCAGCCAGCTGTCGATGCTGATGAACAAGCTCCAGAGCATCCGCGACGTGCTGGACGTGCGGAGAGAGTCGGCCTCCTGAGGCCGTCGCCCGCCACGGCCACCGCGCGCCTGAAATATACAGAGCGAGCCGCCCCGATACGGGGCGGCTCGTTGTCTGTGCGCCGTGGTGGCCCTACCGATCCGGCCGGGGCGTGGGGAGGTCGTTGGGCACCATGGTCGAACTCCACTGGCGCACCACCTGGTCCGAGCCACGTTGCTGCTCCAGCCAGTCCTCCCAGGCTTGCGCCTGTACCCGCTCCAGGGCCGAGCCCTCCAGCGGGCGTTCGGCCTCACGCTCATCCACCCGAATCACGTGAAAGCCAAACTCGGTCTCGACGATGCTCATCTCGCCGGGGTGCAGCGTAAAGGCCGCCTCGTCAAAGGCAGCGACCATCTGGCCCCGCGGGAACCACCCCAGATCGCCGCCATCGTCCTTGTTCGAGGTATCCTGCGACAGCTCGGCGGCCAGCGCGGCGAAATCCTCACCCGCCGCCAGCCGCATGTTGACCGTCTTGGCTTCCTCCTCGGTGGCGACGAGGATATGGCGGGCGTGGACCTGCTCGGCGACGGTGGGCGCCTCCGCCCGGACCGCCTCGGAGAGCTTGGTGCGGTAGAGCGAACCCTCGAGTTGGTAGCGCAGGTCCGCCTCGGTAAAGCCGGTCGCCTCGCGCACCACGTCGAACCAGGCCGTAGAGCGCTCAACGAACTCGTCCTCCGTCATGGGGGCGACGGTGGGCGTGGGCGTCGGCTCCGGCGTGGCCGTCGCGGTGACGGGATCGCTGGGCTCGACCTCTGGCAGCGCCGAGGTGGGCGTCGGCGGCTCGGGGTCGCGATCGTAGCCGAACTGCTCCTCGAGGAGCTGCTGCACCTCATCGGCGGTCACCGTGATGTCGCGCCGCGAGCT
>ENA-UOUL01001443-UOUL01001443.1-bioreactor-metagenome-genome-assembly--contig:-NODE-1443-length-32829-cov-4.887732_pt1 | contig 32829 bp, 30 predicted proteins | sample MGYA00249838_ERZ747220 | MGnify/ENA primary metagenome ERZ747220 (study PRJEB28778, sample SAMN05720191) | bioreactor metagenome | isolation source: Anaerobic biogas reactor | place: USA:Washington... | reverse complement strand
GGAGGTGGCCCCCAGCTATGTTTTCCTGGCGTCGGACGATTCCTCCTATATGACGGGCCAGGTGCTGCACCCCAATGGCGGCACCATCGTCGGGGGGTAGCAGGCCCCTGTGCCTTTTGCGGCCGACGCTCACACTTGAGGTGTGCACGGGGCCCTAGTATAATAGTTTAGGTATACACTCAACAATTTCCCCCATCGCCGGCCCACACCATCGCCTTTTCCATGGCACCCCCGTGTCCGGGCCGCGCTGCCGCAACGAATCCCGCCCGTGTACATCCCGGCCGAGAGTCAACGCGTCCCATCGCGCAGGCATCCTACGCGTCTGGCCGCGCCCCTCAGCATGCATCCATCTCCTCGCTCCGATCCACCGGTTGTTGAGTAAAGGAGTACGATAGTGAGATCGCGGGTACTTGTTCTCGGGATCCTGATCGTGGCGGCCCTCTTGGTACTGACGGGCTGCGAGGCTCTGGATGAACTGGGCGAAGGCGTAGCGACGCCAGGCGTCGAGACTCCCGGCATCGAGACGCCGGGTGTAGAAACGCCGGGCGTGGGAACGCCTGAGGTCGAGGTCACCCCTCCGGAGGCGGTCACGCCGGGCGCCGAAGTCACGCCCACCGAGGCGATCACTCCGGGCGCCGAGATCACCCCCACGGAGGAGGTGACTCCCGGTGTTGAGGTCACCCCGACGGCAGCGGTGACTCCCGGCCTGGAGGTGACCCCAACCGAGACGGTCACGCCCGGCGCCGAGCTGACGCCGACAGAGGAGGCTGCGCCGGGGCTGGTGGTGACCCCCACAGAGACGGTCACTCCGGGCGCAGAGATGACGCCTACGGAGACGATGACGCCGGGCGCAGAGATCACCCCCACGGAAACGATCACCCCGGGCGCGGAGGTCACTCCCACCGAGACGATGACGCCGGGCGCAGCCGTGCCCGAGGGAGCGCCTGAGGAACTGGCCCTCGCGGATCTGGACGACCTGGAGCAGTTCGATAGCTATCGCACCTCCACCGTCATCACCTGGACGCCTGATACCGGCGAGATGACGCTCATCGAGGCGCTAGTGGAGGCCACCATCGAGACCGGACTGGCGGGCGTTGGGCGCGAGGCGACGCAGCACACCGTCATCACGCTCACGCAGGGCGAGCAGCAGACGCAGACGCTCGAGTTCGTCTCACGCGGCGATGAGACGTGGAACCGCACCAACGGCCAGTGGGTGCAGGTCTCCGTCGCCCCAACGGACCTGCTCGATCAGGTCGGCTGGGTGGGGAACCCGAGCGTCGTCCTCTCGGAGGACGCCCGGGGCGAGTTCGTCGAGACCGAGACGATGGACGGCATGGAGCTGTGGCACTATCGCTATCCCTCCGAGCAGATCGCGGAGGAGCAGCGCTTTGCTGACTTTGAGGACGCGCAACTGGATGTCTGGGTGTCGGCGGAACATAACGTCGTCTGGCGCATGGAGCTGACCGCCACGGGCACCGGCCCTCAGGGCGGCGCCGGCGAGCTGGAACTGGTCTCCATGGTGGACGCCGTCGATGAGCCCGTCGACTTTGAGGTGCCGCCTGAACTCGAGGAGGAGGGCGCCACTCCCGAGCCGGCCACAACACCGACGGAAGAAACCCTCCCCGAGACGGGCGCCGAGGCGCCGGGCGTGCTGACGCGCAACGAGATCCCCTTGATGGAGGGTGCCATGGACGTGCGCGCCATCGGCAACGTGGTCGTCTTGAACGTGGACCGGTCGCCGGCGGAAGTCATCGACTACTACACGGAGCAGTTGGCAGGAAGCGACTGGTCCCTGGAAGAGCCAGAGTCCGAAACGACCGCCCGCCTGACGCGGGATGGGCGCGTGGTCAACATCGCGGCGGCCCCGGGCCAGCAGGAGGGGCAGTCCACCGTCTTTATCGCCGTGGATGAGGAGTAGCGTCAGGCCACGATCACCGACGAGGGGCAGATCTACGTCTGCCCCTCGTTCGTTCGAGCGGATTGTTAGCGGCGAAGGAGAACACAGGCATGAGACCGGTACTGATACGATCCCTGGCTCTGGCATTCGTGCTGGTAGCCGTGGTGCTGGCGCCCGTGGCGGGCGCCGAGGGGCCACGACAGGCGACGACGGGCACGCCGACCGCCACTCCGCGCTTCCTGCGGATGTCGCCGGCCGCACCCACCCGCACGCCGCGCGTGACCGCCACACCCCTGACGGGACAGGGCGCTCAGCGCACGCCGACCCGCGCCCGCTTGACCGTCACCCCGCGGGAGACGCCCGCGACGCCGACGGCCACGCCCGCCCTGCCCCTGCAACCCACCCCGAGGGCTACGGGCACTCCGGGCGCCCTGCCCGAGACGGGCTTGGAGCCCCAGCCGGGCGGGCCACTAGGTGACACGTACGGCGAGAACCTGCTGCAGAACCTCGGGCAGCTTGACTCTTTCCGGTACGAGAGCACCGTTACCTGGGACCTCGATACCGGCCGCTCGGGGGCGGCCGATGTGGTGACGGAGGTGACCAGCCAGCCGGCGGCACAGCGCTGGCAGGTGGATATCCGCCAGCCGGGACGCGACGATGCGTCCTACGAGATTGTGCGCGCCGAGGGCCAGACCTACATGAACATCGCGGGGCAGTGGCGCGAGGTGATGCCGTCGGTGGAGGCCCTCGTCACCCGCTACGCGTGGGTGGTCGACCCGCAGGTGTATCTCGATCTCTCCGAGGGCACGTTCCTGGGGGTAGAGACGGTGAACGGCATTGAGGCCGAGCGCTATCACTACTACTCCGATGCCTTTGACCCCTCTCAGGGTCCCTTTGAGCTGGAGGGCGCCCGGGCGGATTTCTGGATCGACCGCGAGCGCGATATTCTTGTGCGCGCCCGCATGCTGCTGGTAGGTGCCGACCCCTTGGGGGGCTCTGGCGTGTACACCGTCGACAGTACCCTGGCCGACGTCGACCTGCCCCTCACCATCGAGGCCCCGGCGCTCGCCACTCCCGAGGAACTGCCCGCCACGGGTCCGACGGCGCTCATCCTGGCCGATGCCCTCAAGCTGCCGATGTTTGATACCTATCGTCTGAACGGATCGGTGCGCTGGGAGATGGAGACGGGCGAGCGGGGGAGCGCCATCTTTGATGTGGCCGTGGATCAGGAGCGCCCCGCCGAACGCGCCAACATCGCTGTTGGGCAGGGGATCCTCCGCATGTCGTTTCTATACCTGAACATCGACGGCGCCGCCTATGTGCGGAGCGGTGGCCGCTGGATCCCCGCGGAGCAGTTCGCGCTGCCGGCGCTGGTGGAGCAACTCGGTTGGATCGGCGACCCGCGCGGCTTTGTGATGGAGGGTGAGGGCCGGCTGGTCGGTCGCGAGACGGTGAACGGCGTGGAGACGGAGCACTATATCTTTGAGCGTGAGGCGCTTGGTTCGTTGCCGTTCCTGGCGGAGGTGGAGGAGGGCCAGGTGGACGCCTGGTACGCGCCGGAGCACGACGCCTACATCCGCTTGAACGCGCGTATCGAGGGTGTGGACAGCCGCAATGTGCGGGCCGAGTACACGTTGGAGAGCGAGGTATCCGACGTCAACGTGCCCATCGAGATCGAGCGACCGGCCGACTTTCCACAGGAGTAGTGTCCCGCGTTGGTGGCGTCCGGGGCGGCGCGTACCGCGCCGCCCCGCTGCGTGTGGATGAGCCTCAGGCACGCTCCACGATCTCGATGGGACAGGTAACCGAGTTCCAGCCCCGCGTCCCGCCCAGGACGACGGTGATGTCGCGCCACCCCTCGCGCTCCAGCAGGCTGGCGACGGTGGTGGAGCGCAGCCCGCTCCCGCAAAAGATCTGCAGCGGTTGCCGCCGAGGCACCTCATCGAGGCGCTGGGGTATCTGGGTGATGTGGATGTGCTGCGCGCCGGCGATGGCGCCCTCCTGCCGCAGCTCGGCGTCGCTGCGCACGTCGAGGATCGCCGGGCGGATCCCCTCGTCGAGGCGATGGCAGAGGTCGGGCACGGTCACCGAGCCGAGGGAGGCGCTGTCCAGGCCGGCGGTGTGCCAGGCGTGCATGCCGCCCGCCAGGTACCCCGCCACGTTGTCGTACCCCATGCGCGCCAGGGTGCGCACCACCGGCATGGGGTCCTCCTCCTCGGTGACGAGCAAGATCGGACGGTCGTAGGGCAGGAACCAGCCCGCAAAGCTCCCCAGGCCGTCGCGCCAGATCGACAGCGCCCCGGGGATGTGGCCGGCGTGGAAGGCCAACTCCATGCGCGTGTCGACCACCACGGCGCCCTCCGCCGCGCGCGCAAACGCCTCGGGTGGCAGCGGCGTCGGCACCGGCAGGGGGCTGATGGGGGGCGGCCCCTCCACGTTGAGGCGCTCCATCCGCCTGAAGTAGGGCGGGCGCTCCTGCATGCGGGCCTGCCGCGCGATGAACGTGCGTCGGTCGGGCGCCTGCAGGGCGGGGTTGCGCTCGCGCTCCAGGCCGAGGGTGGTCCAGGGGCGGTCGACGATGGAGGCGCCGCACACCGATCCCGCGCCGTGGGCGGGGCAGACGATGACGCCGTCCCCCAGGGGCAGGAGAGTGCCATGGAGCGTATCATAGAGCATTCCCGCCAGTTCGGCGGCGCGATCCTCGCCCAGCAGGTCTACGCGCCCCACCGAGCCCGCAAAGAGGGCGTCCCCGCTAAAGAGGACCCAGGGCGCCCCGCTGGGATCGTGGAGGAGATAGGCCATCATCCCCGGCGTGTGACCGGGGGCATGGATGGCGCGCAGGCGCAGCCCTCCCACCGACCAGGTCTGTCCGTCCTCCACTGCCCGACCGTACTGATAGTCCCACTGGTCGTCGGCGTGCCAGACTTTTGCGCCGGTGCGCGTCGCCAACTCGACGCTCCCGACGACATAGTCCTCGTTGCGATGCGTCTCGAATACGTGGGCGATGTGAAAGCCCGCCCGCTCGGCGAGCGCAATGTAGACGTCCCCGTCGCGCCGGGGATCGATGACGGCGGCCTCGTTCGCGTTGCCGATGAGGTAGGAATAGTGGGCCAGCCCCTCTGACTCGATCCGTTCGAACAGCATCTCGCATTCCTTTCGCACGCTGCCGCTAGTACACCACCAACAGGGCGAGCGCCATCGCCGCCGTCAGCACCAGCGCCACGATGAGGCCGACGATGATGGCCAGGGACGCGACGCGTTGCCGCTCGTTGCGCAGCCGCCGGTACCCTTGCAGGTAACGCCAAAGCCCCAAGACATAGATGGCGCCGCCCGCGAGGACCAGGGTGATGGAGATGGTGACGATGACCCAGGGTGGCCCCAGGTGCCCCAGGAGGCCGGAGACGCCCAGGCCGGCGGCCGTGGCCGCCAGGCCCGTGCGGATCCAGGCGGCAAAGGTGCGCTCCATCGCCAGGAGGTTGCGCTGCAGGGCGAGATCGGTCCGCTGTTGGGCGAGCCCGTTCTCGTCGTTCGGGTACTCGGGCATGGGTGACCTCCGCATCGCGAGGTGGGCGGCGCTGGGGTGTACGGGGCGACGGGGTGAGGCAGCGCTCCGAGTGGTGGCAGGGATGTTGCGATTGTAGCATCGCCCGCCGCCCCCATCAAGCCAAACTCGCCCAGGGGCGCTCGCGCCGGGCAAACCTCCCAAAGGCCCCTGCGGCGGACTCTGGGTACGCGAAACCTGCTGTGGGGGCCTTTGGGGGTGTTACATCCCCACCCAAGGAACGCGCCGCGCTGTGGTGCCACTCCGGCGCAGGCGTGCTATAATGGCCCGCGGACACCATCCGGGGCGCGAGCCCCGGCCCGGCCGGGAGCCCACATGAAGCCGCTACGCAGACACGTTGCCATCGCCATCGACGGGGGCGGGATCAAGGGCGCCATGGTGGCCCGCGCCCTGGCCATCCTCGAGGACCACCTGGGCGCGCCGGCGCACGCCATCTTTCGTCTGGCCACCGGCACGTCCACCGGCGCCATCCTCTCCGCCGGCATCGCGCGGGGGCTCACGGCGGCGCGGATGTTCGAGCTGTACAACGAGCTGGGCGAGACGGTCTTCCGCCGCAGTCTGCGCAGCCGGCTGTGGCCTCTGACGCGCTACCGCTATCCGCTCGAGCCACTGCGGACGGCGCTGGAGGGAGCCCTGGGCGATGCCCGGGTCGGTGCATTGTGGCGCGCCGAGCCCGCCACCGACCTGGTCGTCACCGCCTTTGATCTGGTGGAGGAGCGCACCTGCTTCATCAAGCCATGGAAGGCCGAGTACGCCCGTACGCCGCTCGTCACCGCGGTGCTCGCCTCCTGCGCGGTGCCCACCTACTTTCCCGTGGTCGAGGGGCGCTATGTCGATGGCGGTGTCGGGTCGTACGCCAACCCCTGCTACATCGCGGCCTACGAGGCGCGTTTCTGCCTGGGGTGGGACCTCGCCGAGACGACGCTCATCAGCCTGGGGACGGGGCGCGACCCCAAGACCCGCCGCGTCGGCGAAGCCAGCCGCTACCGCGCCTGGGACTGGCTGGGGCCGATCCTCGGGGCGTTCATGCAGTCGGCCGACGACCAGCAGGTGCACCTCGTGGACACCTTTTTCCGCCGCCTCGACTTTCGCCGCTTCCAGGTGGATCTCGATCGCCCTATCACCATGGACGATCCAGCCAGCCTCCCGCTTCTGGCGACCTATGGCGAAGAGTTGGGGCTCAAGATCTTGAATGACGAGACCGACCCGGCGCTGGAGATCAGGGCGGCGCGCGCCGTCGGAGGGGTGGCGACGGACAGGCGCGCGACGGGGAGCGTTCTGGGGGAAGTGGCCGGGGCGGCCTTGGCGCTGGCGCGCCACTGGCGCGACGCGCGCTTTGACGAGGGGGAACGCCCGCCATCGTCGTGAGTGTACCTCGATGGTGAGCGGTGATGCGTCGTCCGAGGTCGGGAGGTCGTCATGGCAGCCTCATGACGCCATGGCTCTGGTGGCGACGACGGGCGCCTCGGGCAGGCTGGCGTGCTCGAGGCATCCCTGCTCGGCCACGGGGCGAGCGCTAGTTGCGCGCCCAGGCATCGATCTTGGTGGTGAGGAGTGCCATGGCGGAGGGGCTGGTGGGCACTCCCCCGACGGTCACGGGGTAGCCCCCGGCGGCCACGGGGCGCGGGCTGCAGTGGGGCACGTCGAGGCGTACCAGGCCCGATTCGGCGACATAATCGCCCACGGCCGTGCCATCCTCGGCAAAGGCGGTGTGCCCCTCGATGTGCAATCCACGGGCCAAGGCATCATGGGCCGTGAGCGGTAGCAGCATGGCGGCAGGCCTCCCTGCGGCGTGATGGCGCCGTACCGGCGGCCGCAGCGGCGGCCGTATCAGCGCTCTCACGCTAGTGTAGCACACGGGGCGCGCCGCGCCGTAGAGGTGTCGTAAAGGGATGGGCGCGGACGGGCCGCGCTCCCAGCGATGATGCGGAGCATACCTACCATGAACACGAGCTATGGCTGGGCCGGCAGATTGCTGCGGGTGGACCTGTCGAGCGGCGAGGTGCGCGACGAGGAGACGGCGCGCTACGTGCCGACCTACATCGGGGGCCTGGGCGTGGCGGCGCGCATCGCCTGGGACGAGCTGCGCCCCGGCGTCGGCCCCTTTGACGAGGACAACCTGCTGATGATCATGACCGGCCCGCTCACGGGCACCCTCGCCTCAGGGGCGGGGCGCGTCGAGGTGGCCGGTATCGCTCCGCAGCAGCACCCCTCGGTCTACTCCCGGTCGGGGATGGGCGGGCACTGGGGCGCCGAGTTAAAGTACGCCGGCTACGACGGCGTCATCGTGCGGGGACGCTCTGCCACGCCCGTCTACCTGTGGGTCGAGGACGGCAAGGCGGAGCTACGCGACGCTACGCACTTGTGGGGCCTGGGTAACTATGCCACCACGGCGGCCCTGCGTGCGGCGCACGGCCCGCGGACGCGCGTGGTGTCGTGCGGCCAGGCGGGGGAGCGGTTGTCGCGCATCGCCGTCATCCAGACCGAGACGGGCAATGCCGCTGGCCAGGGAGGATACGGCGCCGTGATGGGCGCCAAGCGTCTCAAGGCCATCGCCGTGCGCGGCACCGGCGGCGTGCGCCTGGCGCGTCCGGGGGCGTTCATGGACCTCTGCCTGCATGCCAGCCGCGAGGGGCAGAGCGCCCAGGCGCCGGGGAGCGATCACAACCCGCACGGGGTGTCGCCCTCCGGCCCCGATTACCGCACGCGCAAGTGCGGCTTTTGCGCCACGCCCTGCGCCCACCGCCTGCAGATGGGCGTGCCCGGCCGGGCTACCTCCGGCACGTACACGGCCGCCCGCCATTGCTGGGGCTATGCCGCTACCTCGCGCGACGCCGAACTCGAAGCGCGCGCCATCACCAGCGATTACGGCCTCAACGGCTGGGAGATCGCGTATGGCATCATCCCCTGGCTGCAGCTCTGCCGCCAGCACGGGCTGGTGGACCGCGTCGACGGCGTCGAGATCCCGGTACCGGAGGAGCCCATCGGCTATCTGCGCGATGTGGAGCGCGTCTCGGGCGAGTTCCTGGTGACCCTGGTGCGCGCTATGGCGCATCGCGAGGGGGAGTTGGGCGACGCCCTCGCCGACGGCGCCTGCTACGCCGCCGACGTCCTCTTTGGCGGCGCCGGCAAGCCGCTGCTGGACCGCATCTACCCGCGCCACTGCGGCCAGACGGAGCACTGGGGCGGGCACTGGGGGCCGGGGGGCACGGTGTACTGGCCCTGGTGGCTGCCGCCCATCCTGCAGTGGTGCGTCGATACCCGCGACCCGGCCAACGACAGCACCCACCAGTGGACGGAGCACGTGCAGCACTACCTTCCGGTGAGCGGCCCGCTGCGCGGCCCCTTCCCCCTGGAGCAGGCGCGCGCCGTGTGCGCCAAGGTCTACGGCGACCCGAACGTCTGCGATCCCGCCTACACCTACGACCCGCCCGAGGCCAAGGCGATCCCCGCCATCTGGCACCACAACCGCGGCATGATCATCGACTCGCTGGTGCTGTGCGATTACGAGAACACGCGCGTCTTTTCCATGGAGAGCGAGGACGGCGCCGCGGACACCGCTCTGATGAGCAAGCTCTTTAGCGCCGCTACCGGCTGCGAGACGAGCGAGGCGGAACTCGATACGGCGGGTGAGCGCATCTGGAGCCTGCACCGCGCCATCGACATCCGCAACCACGGCCGCGACCGCGCGGTAGACGAGTCCACCATCGATGGCTTTATGTATCCGGGCAAGGACGACGGCGTGATGCCCGACCGCGGTCAGCTCGTCGAACTGCTCCAGACCTACTATCGCCTGCGAGGCTGGAACGGCGTCACCGGCTGGCCCACGCGCGAGCGCCTCGTGGCCCTCGGCCTGGCGGACGTGGCGGACGAGCTGGCGCGGCTCGACCGCCTAGGGTAGCCGCGCGCACACCGCGATTGACGCCACCACGACCGGATGCTATAATTCGCCGTGGATTGCGCGTGCAAGCCGCACGCTGCCGTCCCTACCGCGACATGCTGGCCCAGGCGGTGGCTCCGATCGACGCTTTGTTTTCGGCGGGGCCGCCAGCATAGCGGCTGTTGCCCTTTTGGTACGAATCCCATATGAGGATCGACCCTCGAGGAGGGCCAAGTGTCACCGAAACAGCAGCCGCAGAAAAAGCAGCCGGCTTCCACGCCGCCGCCTCCGGCTCCGGCGAAAAAGCCGCCCAAGAAAAAGAAGTAGGTCGGTAGGACCTGCCGCGCGGGTCCGAACGTCCCCGTTGTTCCGGCCGCCTGGAACAATGATGCGGAATGAAATACCATTCCGTAGCAGAATGGACGCCATTCCGTCGGGTTAGTTGAAGCCAAGCGGGCAAGGCCACGAGGGGGCCTGTCACCAGAGTGACAGGCCCTCTTTGATTTCCTCGGCCAACGACACCTCCCGGCTCGCGTGCCCATGGCCGGCGCTCTGCGGGTGTGACGGGCGGGCGCCCTGTGTTACAATCGCGTCACGCGCTCTTGCGAGAGGAGGACGCCGTGAAGATCACCGACATCGAGACGCTGCTCATCGACCGCTACCTGTTCGTGCGCGTGCACACCGACGCTGGCATCAGCGGCCTGGGCGAGTCGGGCGCCTGGGGGTACCTGGAGGCGTCGGCCGGGGCGGTAGAGACATTCAAACGCTACCTCATCGGCCAGGACCCGCTGCGCATCGAGCACCACTGGCAGTACCTCTACCGCTGGACCCACTTTCGCGGCGCCGCCATCATGGGCGCCCTGAGCGCCATCGACCTTGCCCTCTGGGACATCGCCGGCAAGCACCTCGGCGTGCCATGCTACCAGCTCTTGGGCGGCAAGTGTCGCGACAAGGCGCGGGTGTACTATCACGTGTTCGGCCGCACCCAGGATGAACTCGTGCAGGGGTGTGCCGACGCCAAGGCGCGAGGGTTCACCGCCGTCGGCCACCTCACGCCGTTCCTCGACGAGCCGCGGGACGTGCCCTACTTTCAGACGCACGCCCAAAAGATGGCCGACGCCATCGAGACGGTGGCGCGCTACCGCGACGTCGTGGGGGACGCGGTGGACCTGTGCATCGAGATCCATCGCCGGCTGACCCCCGCCGAGGCGGTGGTGCTGGCGCGGGGGATCGAGCCCTATCACCCCTTCTTTTACGAGGACCCGATCCTGCCCGACAGCTTTGACGCCATGGGGCTGGTGGCGCATGGCATCCACATCCCCATCGCCACCGGCGAGCGGCTGCACACCATCCAAGAGTTCGAGATGCTGCTGGCGCGGGGCGCCGTGCAGTACGTGCGTCCCGACGTGTGCCTGGCGGGGGGCCTCACCCACAGCAAAAAGATCGCCGCCCTCGCCGAGGCGCACAACGTGATGGTGGTGCCCCACAATCCCCTGAGTCCCGTCAGTACGGCGGCATGCATCCAGCTGGCGGCCTGCATCCCCAATTTCGCCCTGCAAGAGTATCCCATTGGCGAGGGGGAGCCGCCCAAGAGCGAGATCGTCGTCAGCCCGCTCATGCTGGAGCAGGGGTTCCTCATCGTTCCCGACGCGCCGGGGCTGGGGATCGAGTTGGCCGAGGGCGCCGCCGAGCGCCACCCCTACCGCCCCCGCGAGGTGCGCACGCGTCTCCATGTGGACGGCTCGGTGGTGGACCAGTAGGAACGACGGCTACTGCCCGAAGCGCGGCCATCGGAGCGCCGCCGTCCCGGCGGCAGGTTTCGTCACCAAGGGAGCCGTGGCCGCCGGGACGGCGGCGCTCCGGGATGGCGCTCCGCGCGGCGTCTCGTTTGGGGCGGCGGCGTCAAGTAGACTATAATCTGCCCCACGGATGGAAGGGGCAGGTGCGTTCGGGAGGGATCGGATAGCCGTGAGAACCAAGGGCATCATCGCGGGGCTGCTCATCGTCGCCGCGGTAGCCTATCTGATCGTGTCGAACACCGGCGCTACCGCCACCTTTTTCCTCACCATCGACGAATTGGCGGCCATGGGAGAGGAAGCCAGCGGGCGGCGTCTGACGGTGGCGGGCGCCGTGTTGGGCGATACCATCGTGGACGAGCCCACGCTGCCGCGCGTGCGATTCGATCTCGCCCAGGTGCCGGCCGACCCGCGCGAGGTGCAGCGCGCCGGCGGGCTGGCGGCCGCGCTCCAGGCCGCGGTGCACGATCCGAGCGCCCGCCGGCTGCCCGTCGTCTATGCCAAGGTCCGTCCCGAGCTGCTGCAGCACGGCGCCCAAGCCATCGTGCGGGGGGTCTTGGCGGCGGATGGGGTGTTCCATGCCGACGAGGTGCTCCTCAAGTGCCCCACGCGCTACGGTGAGGAGCTTCCCAACCAGGTGGAGGGCTCCTGATGCTGGCGCTCGCGGGATGGATCGTACTGACGCTGGCCTTGTTGGTGTCGCTGTACGCCATGGCCGCCGCCTGGCTCGGGGCCTGGCGCGGGAGTGCCCGGTGGGTCGCCCGTGGGCGGGGCGGGGCGGTGGTCGTGGCGGCGCTGCTCGGCATGGCTGTCGCGCTCTTGTTGGTCGGCCTCGTTACCGATTCCTTTGACCTGCGCTACGTCATGGCGCACTCGGCGCGTGGGATGCCCCTCTATCTCAAGGTCTCGGCCCTCTGGGCGGGACAGGAGGGATCGCTCCTTCTGTGGGCGGCGCTGCAGGCGACGGTGACGGCCTGGCTCGCGACGCGGCCGCCGGCGCGCGGCGCCGTGCTCGTGCCCTGGGCCACGGCGCTGCTGGCGGTGGTCACGACGCTGTTCGTGGGCCTCTGCCTGCTGGCCGCGAACCCCTTCGTGCCGCAGCTCGGCATCCCGGCGGACGGCCTGGGCCTCAACCCGCTGCTCCGCCATCCTGCCATGGTGCTACACCCGCCGCTGCTGTACGTGGGCTATGTCGGGCTGGCGGTGCCCGCGGCGCTGGCGCTGGCGGCGCTCATCGAGCTTGAGCCGGACGCCTTCATGCCGGCGGCGCGCCCCTGGGCGCTGGGCTCGTGGCTCTTTCTCGGCGTCGGGCTGCTCCTCGGGGCGCGGTGGGCCTACGACGTGCTCGGCTGGGGCGGCTACTGGGGGTGGGACCCCGTGGAGAACGCCGGGCTGATGCCCTGGCTCACCGCCACCGGCCTGCTGCACGGCCTGAACGCGCCGCGTAGGGGCGTTCAGGCGCGCGCCTGGGCGGTGGTCCTGGCGGTGGTCTCTTTCCTGCTGGTCATCGCCGGCACCTTTATCACGCGCAGCGGCATGATCGCCTCGGTGCACGCCTTTGCCTTCTCGGGCGTCGGCCCCCCGCTGTTAGCCTTCCTGGGCGTGGCGACGGCGGGATCCGTGGCCCTCATCGTGGCGCGCGCCAAGGTGTTGGCGCCCGACCGGGCTTTACCAGGGGACGCTGAGGGGGGCACGGTGCTGAGCAGGGCAGGCCTCTACTCCCTGACGCTGGTGCTCCTTTCCACCCTTACGGCGTCGATCCTCATCGGCACGCTGCTCCCCACGCTGACGGAGGCGTTGGGTGGGCGACCCCTGGCGGCGGGGCCCGAGTGGTTCGACCGCGTCACGGGGCCGCAGTTCGCCGGACTGGTGCTGCTCATGGGGCTGTGCCCCCTGGTGGGGCGGATGGTGGGGGACTCGCGGCGGATGGGTGGGATTCTGCCGGCGCTGCTGGGCGGCATCGTGCTCCCCGGAGCGGTCGCCGCCTCCGGCGTGGGCGGCGGACTGACGCTGGCGGCGATGGCACTGATCGGCGCGGCGGGCGGCGCCGTCCTGGCGCCGCTGGCGCTCGATGCGTTCGCCGTGCGCGGCTCCACGGGGCGCGCCTTGCCCGTCGCGATGTGGTGGGCGCTCACGTTTCACCGGCGACGCCTTGGCGGCCTGTTGGTGCACGTCGGCGTGCTCGTCATGGCGGTGGGCATCGTCGCGACGCGCGGGCACGCCGTTGACGCCGTCCTGGTGCTCCCTCGCGGGAAGCGTGCCGTCGTACAGGGGTACGAGCTGGCCTTCGAGGGCCTCCGCCAGGGCGAGGCGGGCGACCATACCGCCACGCAGGCGACGGTGGCCGTCTACCGTGGCGAGCGGCTGCGGGTGCGGCTGGCCCCGCAACTCGACCGTTACCCGGCCTCAGGGCAGATCATCGCCACGCCGGCCGTACGCTCGACACTGCGCGAGGACCTGTACCTCGTGTTGGCGGGGTGGACGGACGCCGGGGCGGCGGTCACCTTGCGCGTGGTGGTGAACGCCCTGGTGAGCCTGATCTGGGCCGGCGGCATCCTCCTGCTGCTCGGGGGCGTCGTCGCCTTCTGGCCGCGACGCGTCGGCGCGCGCGAGGACGCGCCGTCAGGCGCTCCCGATGACGTGCCTGACGGCGTGGGAGGGGCATAGCCGGTGGCGACTCTGAGGGTGTGTGGCCTGACCAAGACCTACGGCTACCGCCATGCCCTGCGCGGGGTGTCGTTCGACCTCGTCGAGGGGGAGGTCGTCGCCCTGGTGGGCGCCAATGGCGCGGGCAAGACGACGCTCCTGCGCGTGCTGGCGGGGCTCGTGCGTCCCAGCGCCGGCAGCGTGCTCCTTGACGGCCGCGACGGCGCCGTGCCGCGTCAGTTGGTGGGGTACCTGGCCCACGACGCCATGGTGTACGACGATCTCAGCGCCGAGGCGAACCTCCGTCTCTACGCGCGTCTCTACGACCTCGCCGCCGGCGAGAGGCGCGCTGCGGCGCTTCTGGAGCGCGTGGGCCTGGCCGAGCGCCGCCACGAGCGGGTGCGCGCCTACTCCTTCGGCATGCGGCAGCGGCTGGCCCTGGCGCGCGCCCTGCTCCACCGGCCGCGCTTCCTGCTCCTCGACGAGCCCGCCTCGGGCCTCGACGTCGAGGCGGCGGCGCTGCTCGACGCTCTCGTCGCGGAGCAGGCGGGCGAGGGATGCGCCGTGCTGCTGACCACCCACGACTTGTCCCGGGCGCTGGCGGCCTCGCGCCGCGTACTCGTGCTGGCGAAGGGGCGGCTGGTGGCCGACACGCCGTCCGACGACGTGACGCCCCAGGGGCTGGCGGCGCTCTGCCGCGGCGAGCCGGCGCCCGACGCGCCCATCTCCCCGGGGGGGCGCCCGTGAGCGCGCTGCGCAAGGCCTGGGCCCTGGCGGCCAAAGATCTCCTGGTGGAATTGCACACCTGGGAGATGGTCAGCGCCATGCTCGTCTTTGCCGTGCTGGCGCTGTTCGTGTTCAGCTTTGCGCTGGACCTGCATGGCGCTGTGGCGCGCGCCGCCGCGCCGGGGGTGCTCTGGTCGGCGGTGGTGCTCTCGGGCACCCTGGGCCTGAGCCGCTCCATGGCGCGCGAACAGCAGGCGCGCTGCATCGACGGGCTGCGGCTGGCGCCCATGGACCCCGCCGTAATCTGGGGCGGCAAGGCGCTTGGCGCGCTCCTCGTGATGGTCGTGGTGGAGGCCGTGCTCCTGCCCCTCATGGTGATGCTGTTCGATGTGCCGCTGCTGCGGCCGGGCGTCCTGTGGGTGTTGGTCCTTGGCACCCTCGGGTATGCCGCCGTCGGTACGCTGGTGGCCGCCATGGCCGTCAACACGCGCGCGCGCGAGGTGCTGCTGCCCGTGCTGCTGCTGCCCCTGGCCGTGCCGGTGCTCATCGCAGCGGTGCGGGCCACCGGCGCCCTCGTGGAGGGCGCGGCGCCGGCCGAGGTGGCCGGCTGGACGCGCCTGCTGGTGGCTTACGACCTGGTGATGGTGGCGGTGTGCCTGCTCACCTTTGGCTATGTGGTGGAGGAGGGGTGATGGCCAAGGGGGACCTGGCTCGGGCCGGAACGAGGCCCAGCTCTGTCGCCTGGGGCCGTGACCCCCTGGGCGTGGCGCTCCTTCTCTTGGCGATCCTGGCAGTGGTGGCGGCGTCGGCCATGGCGCTGCTCTACGCGCCGCGCGAGGCCACCATGGGCGACGTGCAGCGCATCTTTTACGGGCACGTGGCCTCGGCCTGGGTTGGGTTCCTGGCCTTTGGCGTGGCCTGCGCCGCGGGGATCGCCTATCTGGTGCGCGGGGCACGGCGTTGGGACGCGCTGGCGCTCTCCTCGGTGGAGGTGGGGCTGGCCTTCATGGCCATGGCGGTGATCACCGGCTCGCTGTGGGCGCGGCCCGTATGGGGCGTGTTCTGGACCTGGGAGCCGCGGCTCACCATCACGGCGGTGCAGCTGCTCGTCTATGTGGCCTATCTGATGCTGCGCGCCTCCCTCGATGGCCCGGAGCAGCGCGCCCGCTACGCCGCGGTGTATAGCGTCGCGGCATTTGTCACCGTGCCCCTCTCCTGGTTCGCCATCCGCTGGTGGCGCACCATCCATCCCGACCTCCTCACGGGGGGCGGGGGGATGGCGGTCACGCCCGCCATGCTGCAGACGCTGGCGGCCTCGCTGGCGGCCTATACGCTGCTGTACGTCGCCCTCGTGCGACAGCGCCTGCGGCTGGAACACCTGCAACACGAACTGGAGCGTCTGCGCGGCGAGGCCGAGGACGCCGACGCGTTTGCCTCCTCACCCTACGCCTAATCGTCTCACCCGGCTCTGTGGGTGCTCATCACCCGCGGGGCATCCTATGCTATGGAGAACGCCATGAGCCTTGCCGCTCTGATCTACCTCGTTATCGCCTACGGCATCCTTTGGGTAGTCCCCCTGGCTTTGTTGATCGTCATCCTGGTGCGCCTGAACCGCGTGAGTCACGAGGTGGAGGCCCTGCGGCGGCGTCTGGACGGCGCTCCCGGTGCGCGGTACGTCTCACCGGATGCCGATCGCGAGGAGGCCTGAGGCGTGCCCGACGGCACCATGCACGTCGATGAGGTACGCACCGACGTGTCGCTCGTGCGGCAACTGCTGGCGGCACAGTTTCCCCAGTGGGCAGACCTGCCCGTCACGCCCGTCCGCTCCGCCGGGACGGACAATGCCATCTATCGCCTCGGTGACGACATGGCGGTGCGCCTGCCACGCATCCACTGGGCCGTTGACCTGGTGCACAAGGAGCAGCGCTGGTTGCCGCGGTTGGCGCCACACCTGCCACTGCCCATCCCCGTCCCCATCGCCAAGGGGATGCCCGGCGAGGGCTACCCCTGGCATTGGTCTATCGCCCCGTGGCTCGAGGGCGAGAACGCCACCCCCGAGCGCATTGCCGAGCCCTGCCAGGCGGCGACGGAACTGGCACGCTTTGTCCGTGCGCTGGAACGGATCGATACCGCCGGTGGGCCGCCCGCCGGGCCGGCGAACTTTTACCGGGGGGTGCCGCTGGAGATGCGCGACGCCGCGACCCGTGTCGCCATCGCCGCCCTGGAGGGCGTGCTCGATGCCGGCGCGGCGATCGCGGCGTGGGAAGAGGCCCTCCGAGCGGCCCCGTGGGACCGGCCGCCCGTCTGGTTGCACGGAGACCTGCAATCCGGGAACCTGCTCGTCGTACAGGGGCAGCTCAGCGCCGTCATCGATTTCGGTTGCCTGGGCGTGGGCGATCCCGCGGTCGATCTGATCGTCGCCTGGAACCTCTTCTCCGGCGATGCCCGCGATGCCTTTCGCGAGGCGCTGGCTGTGGACGACGCCACCTGGGCTCGCGGTCGCGGCTGGGCGCTCTCCGTCGCGCTGATCGCCCTTCCCTACTATCGCGACTCTAACCCCGTGCTCGCCGGCATCTCGCGCCGCGCTATCGATGCCGTCCTCTCGAGTGAAGGCGTCTGATACCTCTTAAGGCGACGTACACCCTTCGTATACCTGGCTGTAACGTGGCGGCGGTAGAGTGGGACCGTACACACGATATGCCATGGGGCGGGGAGGGTGACGGATGGACGGGGTATTCTACGCGGCGCTGGTCGCGGCTATTCTAGTGTTCGCCTGGTCGTTCGTGCGGATCGCCACGCTGGCCGACCATCGCCCCGCGAGTCGCGGGCGCGATGACTGGTACGTCGTCGACGCGGCGGAATCGGCGCTGTGCGGCGCTACTGGCGGGCAGGGCCGCCCCACCATCGTCGGCGTGCCCATGGCGCCGCGGGTGGTGGGCGCGTCGTCCTACGATGCCGCGACGTCCCGCGCCGCGTTCAGCGGCGGCGTATGGCAGGCGCCGCGCGACCCCGATCGCCCCGTGTTGTGGGTAGTCCCGGGCCGCACGGCCACACCGGGGCACTTGCAGGGCGAGCTGGCGCGCCTCAAGCGCGAGGGCGCCATCCGCAACTACTATCGGGTGGTGGCCTATCCCGGCGGTGGCGTCGACTATCGCGCCTGAGCCCGTCCCTCGCGCCGCGCTCTGCATCCTCTCCCCACGCCCAGGGGGGAGGATGCGCTGTGCTCCTTTCGTACCACGCGGCGCCGGAGGGAGGGATGGCTCGCCTTGGCGCGACGCACCGTCACGGCTATACTGTCCCCCGCGCCACCACCCGATCGTCGGACGCCGCGCCGGCGCGCGGTGGTAGAGCGGCCACACTGGGGGACACATCATGTCAACATCGTCGCGATTCCTCGGCCGCGTCATACCGGCCCTCTTGCTCGGACTGCTGCTCCTCACCTCCTGTACTATGCTTCCCGCCGGACGACGTGCGGTCGTCGTTTATACCTCCGTCGATCGCGTCTTTTCCGAGCCGATCCTCGACGCCTTCGAGGCCGAGACGGGCATCGAGGTGCTGCCCGTCTATGACGTCGAGGCGGCCAAGACGACGGGGCTGATGAACCGCCTCATCGCCGAGAAGGATCGGCCCAAGGCGGACGTGTTCTGGAGCGGCGAGTTCGCCATGACTATCACCCTGCAGGATGAGGGTGTGCTCGCCCCGTATAGGTCGGATCAATGCGCCGACATCCCTGCCGTCTTTGTCGACCCCGAGTACCACTGGATCGGCTTTGCCGGGCGAGCGCGCGTCTTGATCGTGAACACCGATGAGGTGCCGCCCGATCGCTTCCCCCGCTCGATCGACGACCTGCTCGATCCCGCCTGGCCCGCCGACCGCGTCGGCATCGCCTACCCCATGTTCGGCACCACCGCCACCCAGGCGGCGGCGCTCTATGCCGATCTGGGGCCCGAGGCGGCGCGCGACTACTTTCAGGGGTTGGTCGACCGGGGCGTGCGCGTCGTAGATGGCAACTCGGTGGTGCGCGATATGGTGGCCGCGGGGCAGCTCGCCTTTGGGCTGACCGACACCGACGACGCCTGCAGCGCCGTCGAGCGCGGCGACCCGGTGGCCATCGTCTTCCCCGATCAGGGCGAGGGCGATCTTGGGACGCTGGTGATCCCCAATACCGTGGCGCTGGTCGCCGGTGGACCGAACCCAGAACAAGGGCGCGCCTTTATCGATTACCTCGTCAGCGTCGAGACGGAGCAACGGCTGGTAGACTCGGGCTGGAGCCACGTGCCGGTGCGCCCGCTGGAATCCGGGCCCGCGTGCATCGACGCCTCGAACGTGCGGGCCATGGACGTTGCGTTGGGCCAGGTGTACCGGGAACTCGCTCGCTCGCAGGTCGAGCTGGGCGAGATGTTCGTACGCTAGGGCGGCGGGGCGTGTCCTGGCGAGTGGGCTGGGGCGCGGCGGCACGCGGGGTACTCGCCGCACTCGCCCTGGCCCTCGTGCTGAGCCCGCTGGCCGCGCTGGTGGCGCAGGCGGCGGCCGCGGTGCTGGGCGGCGCGGGGGGATGGGCGTCACTGGCGGTTCCTACGGGCCGGCGCGCCACGCTGCTGGCGCAGAGCGCCTCCCTGGCGCTGGCCGTGGCGCTGGCGGGGATGGCGCTGGGGGTGCTGGCCGGGGTGGCGCTGTGGCGGCTCCCGCCACGTCAACGAGCGCTGGCGCGCTGGGCCGTGTGGGTGGCCGCCTTTGTACCGCCCTACGTGCACGCGTTGGCCTGGTCGGCCGCGGCCGACCGGCTGCAGCGATCCCTCGTCAGCATTGGCTTTCCCCGGCTGCCGATGCGTGGCTGGGGCCTCGCCTGGTGGGTGCAGGTGATGGCCCTGGCGCCGCTGGCGGTGGGGCTGGCGCTGGCGGGGCTGCAATCCCTCGATCGCGACGCCATCGACGCGGCGCGCCCGCTGCGCCCCGACACCGCCGTACTGCTGCGCGTGGCGCTCCCCATGGCCGCCCCGCTGGTGGCGGCGGGCGGCGCCCTCCTGTTTCTCCTCACGCTCACCGACTATGCCGTGCCCTCCCTCTTTCAGGTGGGGGTGTACGCCATGGAGCTGCTCACCGAGTTCAGCGCCCACCACGAGCCCGCACGGGCGCTGTTGCTGGCGCTGCCCTTGGCGCTGCTGGCCGCCCTGGTGGTGGCCGTCGGGCAGCGCATGCTGCCCTTACTGCCGCAGCGCCCCGGCGCCGCGGGGGAGGCGTGGGGCCTGCCACCCCGCTGGCCACCCTGGCTGGTGGGCCTGCAGACGGCGGCGGGCGCGCTGTTGATGGCTCAACTGGCGGTGCCGCTCGTCGCGCTGGTGGCCCTCGCGGTCGCCGAGCCCGCCCTGGCGGACACGCTGCGCTCCGCCGGCGGCGAGATCGCCTATTCCCTCGGGGTGGCCGCGGCGGCGGCGCTCGTCGCGTTGCCGGTCGCCCTGGCGCTGGGGCCGATGCTGGCGCGGGGCATGGCGGGCCGCGGCGGTGGGTGGCTCTGGCTGCTGGCGGCGTTCCCGGTGGCCGTGCCGGCGCCCCTGGTGGGGGTGGGCCTCATCGCCCTCTGGAACCGGCCGGGGCTCGAGGCGCTGTACGATAGCAGCGCCATGCCGGTGCTGGCGGCGGTGGCGCGCTTTGCGCCCCTGGCGGTGGCCGTCGTCGCCGCCCAGTGGCGCCGCGTGGATCCGGCCTTCCTCGACGTGGCCCGGGTCCTGCAGGCGCGCCCCTGGCAGGCGGGCCTGCAGGTGGCCCTGCCCCTGCTGGCGCCGGGCTGCCTGGCGGGGATGGGCATCGTGTTCGTCCTGTCGCTGGGCGAACTCGGGGCGACGCTATTGGTGGCGCCGCCGGGGCGGTCGACGCTGACGCTGCGCATCTACAACTATCTCCACTACGGCGCCTCGGGAGACGTAGCCGGCCTGTGCCTCGTCGTGCTCGCCCTGGCGCTCCTGGTGGGCGCCGGCACGATGGCGGTGCTCGCCGCCTGGGGACGGCTGCTGCCCGACAGTAGTCGGCTGCTGCCCGACAGTAGTCGGGTGCTGCCCGACGGTAGTCGGGTGCTGCCCGACGGTAGTCGGGTGCTGCCCGACGGCAGTCACGTATCGCCCGACCGCGGAGGGGGGACGCCATGATCGTTGTGCAGGACGTGGCGCGGCGCTATGGCGCCACGGCGGCGCTCGACGGCGTCTCCTTCGAGGTGCCGGAGGAGGGGACGGTCGCCATCCTGGGCCCCTCGGGGAGCGGCAAGACGACGCTGCTGCGGCTGATCGCCGGCCTCGAGGCGCCCGACGCCGGCGCCATCACCGCCGGCGGGCGCCTGCTCAGCGCGCCGGGGCGCGTGGTGGCGCCGCACCTGCGGGGGATGGGGTTGGTGCCCCAGGCGTCGGCCCTCTGGCCCCACATGACCGTGGCCCAGAACATCCTCTTTGGGCTGCACGGGCTCCCGCGCGCCGAGGCACGCCGGCGGTTGGATGAACTCATGGCGCGCACGGGGCTGGCCCCGCTGGCCAGGCGTTACCCTCACCAGATTTCGGGCGGCGAGGCGCGCCGCGTGGCGCTGGCGCGTGCCCTGGCGCCGCGGCCGCGTTACCTCTTGATGGACGAGCCCCTCACCAACCTGGACGGCGATCTGCGCGACGCCCTCCTGGCGCTCATCCGCGGCCTGGTGGGCGAGACGCGGGCCAGCCTGCTCTACGTCACGCACCGGCCGGAGGAGGCGGGGACTCTCGGCGGCCGGGTGCTGCGGCTGAGCGCGGGGCGTGTCGTCGCCGGCGACGCCGGAGCCGCGGCGGGGCACGGGCGCCATGATGGATGAGGCGCTGGCCCCCCGCCCGAAGGCGCGCCACACGGTGGGCGTGGTGTTGCAGCTCCTCATGGGCGCCGCTGTCGTGTTGGCCGCGGGGTACGGCATCCGCGCGCTGCAGCAGCGCAACGCCATGCGCCGCCTTCCCGAAGGCTACGCCATCGTGCGCCCACCCCAGGAGGTCTCGGCGTTGGCGCTGCAGGGCGACATCGTCTGGGCGGGGGGCACCGGCGGCCTCTATGCCATCGACCGCCGCGAAGCGCGTCCGCTCCCCCTGCCGGACGGCGCGCCGAACCTGCGCCGCGTCCGCGACCTCCTCGTGGATGACGAGGATCGCCTGTGGATCGCCCACCGCGGCGGGCTCGCCGCCCTCCACGATGGAGAGTGGCGCGCCTGGACGGGCGCCGACGCCCCGCTCCCCGGCGCGGCGCTCTCCCTGTGGCTGGATCGCGACGGCCGCCTGTGGGTGGGGGGCGAGTCGGGCCTGGCGGTGCGCGAGGGCGAGGGGTGGCGCCGCATCACCACCGACGACGGCCTGGGCACCCCCGAGGTGGACGTCATCTTTCAGGACAGCACCGGTGCCATGTGGTTCGGGTCTGCGTCGCCCACGCGGGGTGGGCTCTCGCGCTTTGATGGCGAATCATGGCAGTTCTTTACCGTGCGAGAGGGATTGACCCACAATTCGGTGAATGCTATCATCGAGGCGGTCGATGGGACGCTGTGGTTTGCCACCGGCTTTGCCGATCGCGGGGGGGCGACGCGGCTGGCCGACGGCGTCTGGAGTGGGCTCTCGCGGCAGGACGGCCTAGCCGGTGAGAAGGTCCGCTCCGTCTTTCAGGACCAGGCCGGACGCCTCTGGTTCGGCTCCGAGTACGACGGCCTCGCCATCCTCAGCGAGGGCTCGTGGCGCATCCTGACTCCCAACGAAGGCCTCTCGGGCTGGGAGGTCAAAGAGATCGTTCAGGACGCGGACGGCGCCTACTGGCTCGGCACGGAGGACGGCGTGACCCGCATCGCACATTGGCGATTCATCGCGGGCGGGGGGTGACATCGTGACATTCGATGAGGCAACGCGGCAGTACGCCGACCTTCGCGCACGGGTGCATGCCGGATGGATGACGCAGGAGCAGTTCGCGGCGGCGGTGGGCCAGCTCCGCGTGCAGGACCAGCGCGGGGTGTGGTGGCAGCTCCACCCCAACGGCTCGTGGCTCTACTGGGATGGGCGCGCCTGGCAGGCCGCCCCTTCACGCACGGCGTCGGCGGGACCGCCACCCAGGTCGCAGCCGGCCGCCGCGCCCGCACAGCGCCCCTCCGTGGCACGCCCGCAGGCCGCCACGCGCGCGCCCCGCGCCACGGCCGACGACCGCCACAGGCCGCTGGCCCAGCGCTCTCAGGGCTGGTTCAACACCGCCTCCATCGTCGGCGGGGGGATCGCCGGCGTTCTCTGGTTCCTCTACTCCTCCATTCGCAGCTCGCGTGAGGGGCTAGATTTCGTCACGCCCATCATCATGGTGGCGCTGCCTATCCTCATCACTGTCCTCCGCGGCCCCATCGATCGATTGCTGAGCGTGTTCGACCCCATACGGACCAAGATACCGCGCGTCATCCTCATCGGCGCGGGGCTGGCGGCGCCCTTTGTCGTGGCGACCCTCCTCTATGGCAAGCAGACGGAATACCCCTACCTGCGCCTCAGCACCATCTGGGGCACGCTGGCGTCGTACGTCATCATCCGCACGCCGGTCACGGGCCGCAAGGCGGCGCCCACGCGCGCTCGGCAGCCGGGAGGTGCGCGATGACATCCCTATCCCGCCCCCGGGCCCTGCTTCGCCTCGTCGCCTGGGTTGTGCTCCTCTTCCTGGCTTGGGCGGCGCCCGCCCTGGCCGACGATTGCTTTCGCGATCCCCTGAACGCCAACGACTGCCTGCGCACCCCCGGCACGGCCCAGGTGATCGCCGGTGTCACCTCCGTGGTGGTGACGGTGCTGGTGAACGGGCAAGAGATCGTGCGCACCGTGCTGCAACCTCAGGACGGCCAACAACCGCCCGAGGATGGCGAGGGCGAAGAGCAAGAGCCTCGGCAGCTGCAGCTACAGATCGACACGCGCGACGCCTCCGGTGCAGAGCGCACCGAGCTGAACGTCGACGCGCGGGACCGCCTCTTTATCTATGGGCGCTGCATCGAGGTGGGCAAGGGCGAACTCCCCGCCGCGACGCAGAGCATCCGCTTCCAGCTCACCTCCGGGCAGGGGTGGGTGACCCCCAGCGACCAGGGGATGCGCTACGGCAGTCGCATCGCCGCCGTCGACACGGTGCAGCCCCCGCCCGAGTCCTCCATGCCCGAGACCGTCACCGTGTACGTGGCGGCCACGTTCGAGGGGCAGTCGGTGGGCGCGCCGGTAACCCTCTCCCTGACGTCGTCGCAATACATCCTCGAGGTGACCTGACATGGATGCGACCAACCTGGTGCAGAAGCGGATCACCTGGGAGGGGAATGCGTGGGAGTGCGACCCGCTCCACGTGGTGGTGTACGTCCTGAATCGCCAGACGGGCCAGAAGGAGCCGGTGGAGATCCAGCCCGACTGGATCTCGGTCACCGCCGAGCCGGACGTGCTCGAGATGGAGGCCCCCGAGCCCGCGGGCGATTTCGCCTGGCGCGTGCCGGTCAAGGTCAAGAAGGAGCCCTTTGGCCCGGCGACGATCATCATGGGGCCGTCGCGCCCGCCGCAGGTGACGCCCGGGATCGGCCAGTACAGTGAGAACGCCAAGCCGCCCCAGCGTGCGCCCGAGAACCCCCTGAAGGTGAATGTGACCGTCGAGGTCAACATGATGCCAACTGCCGCCACGGCGGCCATCAGCGCCGCGGGGATGATGCCCTTTGGCGTGATGCGCGCCGCGACACAGCTGCTCCGCAAACGGGTGGTGTATCAGGTCATCCCCCCGCGCCTCACCTGGGCGGTGCGGCAGGACAAGCCAGTGCGCCTCACCAGCGCCGAGACCGATTTCTCGTCCCTCAACCCGATCACCGTCGAGTGCACGCCGCCCGAGGGGTGGATGTTTGACATCAGCGCGCGGTTCCTGATCCTGGACAAGTGCAAAAAGCTGGGCCTCGACGCCGAGCCGGTCAAGCTGGCCGAAAGCACCTCGGAGGAGACCCTGGCGGCCGAGTTCCAGATCTATGGCACGCAACACTGCTTCAAGCCGGTGGTCGAGGTGTCGTACGACGGCTCGGAGGGGAACGTGCCGCTGCGCTTTGCCGCCGTCACCACCAGCCCCTACCTGGGCACCCAAACCGGCTTCTTTGACATCCAGGCGCAGGCGCAGCCCATCGCCGTCTACCTGGGGGATCGGCCGGCGGCCAGCCTGGACCCGAAGGGCCATCTCGGCGACCTGCCGCTCGCGCACTTTGAGTGGGACGCGGAAAACAGCGTCTCTGTGATCGGAGACAGTCACCAGGACGGCGCGGTGCCCCCGCGGGCCCGCCTGCCCGTGGCGCTCAAGACCGCGGAGAGCTGGGACACCCCAGGGCATTCCTGGCAGATCGACACGGGAGCGGGGGACGATCGGATTGAGGGAGGCAGCCCATCTGAATACGTGGCGCCACACGCCAAGCCGTGGCGGGAGGCCGGCGAGCCGCCCGAGAGCCTGCTGTACTGTGAGGCCGTTGGCGAACACGGCATGGTGGAGGGATGGGAGGAGGAGGGCCTCTGGCGCGGCGTGCCCATCTTTGCCAACGTGGGGCTGATCCTGCGCAAGTACATCGCCCACCTCAAGATGCGCGTGGGGCCGACTGACCTGTTACAGAAGAACGCCGTCGCGCTCGACCTCACCAACCCGGCGGTGGAAAAATCGCTCATCCGTGAGGTTGACGTCTACCTCGAGATCGAGGACTAGGGGGCGCGCCATGTCGATATCGTTCATCCTCTGCTTGGTCGCTGCAGCCCTCGGCGCGCTCTTGCTGGGTGGCCTACGGCGATGGGCGCGGTCCCTGCCCGTGGCCCACGCCTGGAACCCCGAGACCCATGATCGGCAGGTATGCGTGGCGCTGGACATTCTGCGGGCCGACGATCCCCCCCGAGGACCCGTGACCCTGTTCGGCTGGGTGCTGCGGAAACTGGCCGACAAACGCCACAACCTGTGGGACGAGTATATCGGGCAGATTCGCCGCGGCGCCATCGAAGAGGACATGAACTCGCATGCCATCAATGAATTCGAGGCGGCGTCCAGCCTGGCCGACGCGGCGTTGGTGGCCGGGGCACTCATCATCACGCCCTGGCTATGGGCCTTCCTGGCGGCCAAAAAGTTGGGAGGCTGGGGACTGGAGCAGGTCGAGGGGATCTCGGGCGCCAACGGCAGTTACCACTTTTACAACCCGAAGAAGGGCGACGACAGCCAGGCGGGACTGACCGAGCCGACGTACATCGCTAACGTCCTCAGTTGGGTCAGCAAGAAGATCGGCAGTGGCACGCTGGTGGCTCCCATGCCCAGCGCCGTGACCCGCGCCCTTGACCCGTCGTCCCATACCTGGTCGTTTGACTATGAGGATCGCAACTATACCTACACCGATGCGCAGCGCTACGTGCGCATGGGCTATCCGGCGCTGGGCTTTTACGCCCTCGGGCGCGTGTTGCACCTGCTGCAGGATATGGCCGTGCCGGCCCACGTGCGCGACGACAGCCACCTGGGGATCGAGCTGCCCGAGCCCTACGGTGAGCCGAGCGACCCCCTGGAGAAGCTGGCCGGCAAGTTGGACTGGGCCAGCACCAACCCGCCGGGCGATCCGGAGGCATCCAACACCGTCAAGTGGACCTATCAGCCGCGGCGCGCCTATGCCACTGTGGGAAGCGGCCTCTATGGCTCGGCGCAAAAAGAGTTTGGTCGGCTCCGATCCAGGGCCAAGGGTGTGGCGCCGCTCAAGCATTTCTTCGACTTGGCGACTTGGTCGCACGACGGGTTCTACTCTCTGGGCACCATCCCCGGCAACCCCGACTCGCACAATCCCGACGACACCAAGGTGCAGCCCTGGTGGCGTGGCAGCGGCGCGGTGGACCGGTCCAAGTGCGCGCCGAACGTCGAGGGTTACCGCAAGACCCTCATGTCCCTGGCGGGCAACATGCGGACCCTCGTGGAGCATCACCATGTGACGATGTCGCTCTATGAGGGGCGCCTCGCGGCCTACTCGGGAGACCGCACGCAAGCGGCCATCCTGCGAGGCCAGATTGAGGCTGCCAAGCAGTACGATGAGGAACTCTTTGTCGAGATCGATCGCGACATCATCCCCAAGATCGGCGCTGCGGCCACGTCACACGCGGGGCTCGTCGCCCTCGCGGAGGCCATCATTCCGATGGCGAGGCGCATGGCCGCCATGACGGACCCTAGTCCGAACTATAGCCCCTACAGCACGTCGCGCTGGAGTCACTCGGCGTTCGTCGAGTTCCAACAGCAGGTCGAGGCGATGGACTTGGAGCGCCTGCTGGAGGTGGCCGGAAGCACGTCGGACACCACAGAGGCACTGAGGGAGTACATCATTGGCTATGGGGCCGACGAGAGGCGCCTGGCGTTGGCGTTCAAGCCCGCCATGCCCTTCTGCCTGCCTCCTAGCATGCTCCGGACCCAGTACAACGAGACGGCGCCACGCGCCGCGGCCCGCTGCGCGGCGCTGATGGCCGACTGGTTCGAGAGCCTCTACGCTCCCGACGAGGGGCGTGGTGTCGGGCTGTGGCAGAACGCCAACGCCGAGAGCGGCGAGATTCCCACCGCGTACCAGGTGGAGCAGTCGAGCGATGCCACGGCGGTCAAGACGTTCGGCGTGACCAACCATCTGCCCGCGCCAATAGAGATGACGTGCGAGTTCACCCTGGTAGATCTAACCGACGCCAACACCGGCGCCACGGTGGACGATCGCCAAGTGGCCGTGAATGTGACGCTGGCCCACGTCTCGGCGGCTGAGGGTGCGGAGGGGCTGGACGTGCGCGGGCGCACCGAGCAGGGGGTGCGGGTCAAGCTGCGTGGGACAGGCTCATTCACCTTTGGCACCACGCCCCACGCCATGGGCGCGCAGCGCGCCTACCAGTGGCCGGAAAAAGGCACCTGGGGCGGCGGTGCCATCCGCCGCGAAGAGGAGGTAGAGAAGCTCAAGCCGGTGAACCTGACGCCGGGGCAGGCCCCCAAGGGCGTAACGGGGACGGCCGGGGACGGCTTTTACGCCACCTTCCTGCGGGTGGAGGGGCGCATGGCGCCCGAGGAGGAGGAGTCCTGACGGAGCGTCGCGCGCGACCCCCTTGGCGGTTCTACCTGGTGTGCGGCGACAGCATGGGATACACCGTGCCGGCGGGCAGTGTCGTCGCCGTGGCGCCGCTGGGGGAAGAGCCAGCCGTCGGCGAGATCGTCGCCTACCGGCAACGGCCGGCTGGGCGCGTCATCGTGCACCGCGTCGTGGGGCGCGATGCAGATGGCATGCGCACGCGGGGGGACGCCAACGCCTCCCCCGACCCGTTCGTCGTGTCGGAGGACGACCTCTTGGGCCGGGTCGTGTGGGCCAGCCCACTTCTCGGAAGGCTGGCGCGCCTGCTGCGCGGATAGCCAAGGCGTCGTTCCGGGTGCGCCTTGATCGCGCAAACGCGAAAGCGACGAAAGGACAAAGCGCGGCGCGCGGCGCCCGGCGCGCACGGGCGTACGCGTGGCGCCGCCACGCCCGTCGTTCCGCGCGGACGCGAGGAACCTCGACATCCATGAGTCAAGGCCCCTCGGGCGGCGCGCACCGGCGTGCGCGCCCTACATGTTCGTGAGGGCGCCGCACGTCTCGCATAGGGGATGGACCTGGAGCGAGTCGACGTCGAGCGCCTAGGACGCCACCAGGTGTTCGGTGTAGGGGACGGACGCCGTCCGTCCCGCGGCGCCTCAAGAGCGCCGTGGCGATTCCCGCTCGCGACACATCGTATCTCACGCGCAAGGAGCATACCCATGTTCTGTCCCCAATGCGGTCAGAGGAACCCCGACCAGGCACGATTCTGCGCCCAATGCGGCTCCCCCTTGCCGACCGGCGCGGCGCAAGCGCCTCGCGTCGGCGGTGGGGCGCCGGCGTCACCTTCATACGGGGATGCGTTCGCGCCTCCGCCACCCCCCTCCTTCGACAGTGTGCCCGCCTCGCCGCCGCCACCCGCAGGTCAGGCGCCCGCCTATGGCCCTCCTCCGCCGGCGCAACCGAGCTATCCCCCGCCGGCCTACGGCTCGCCGCCCGCCCCGGCGAGCGCCGCCTGGGGGCCTCCCCCGCCGGCGACTGGGCCCGCCCCCTACGCCGTCGACTATGGCGCCGCCGGATACGGCGCCGCGCCCGCCATGGAGTACAAGGGGGTGATGCCGCGCTTTTTCGCCACCCTCTTGGATGGTATCCTCACGAGCATCGCCCTGGGACTCGTCAGCGGTCTATTGGGTGGCGGGCTCGACCCCGAGGCGCTGGCTAGTGGCGAACTCGCCTACGCCCTATCGGGCACGCCGGCGCTGCTGGTGATCGCCTTGGGCTGGGGCTATCCCATCGTCTTTGAGGGTTTGTTCGGCGGCACCATCGGCAAGCTCATCCTGGGGATGCGGGTGGTAAACGCCGAGGGCGAGAACATCGGCCTCGGGCGGGCGCTGGTCCGCAACCTGCTGCGCATCATCGATATGCTCCCGCTCCTCTACATCCTGGGCGCCATCCTCGTGTCGTCGTCGGACACAAAGCAGCGCCTGGGCGATCGCGTGGCGGGGACGTACGTCGTAGCACGATGACACGGGCGCGACAGCGTCGCGCGCTAGCGCGGGAAGGTGAGCTACCATGCGCTGTACCCATTGTGGGGCCGAGGTGCCCGATGGATCGCGCTTTTGTGCCGCCTGCGGGGAACCGGTGAGTGCACCGGTCGCCCCGCCCGCGGCGTCGCGCCTCTGCCCGCAGTGCGGCGCGGCGGTCGATGAGGGGAGCCGCTTCTGTACCGTGTGCGGCCAGCCGATGCCGGCATTGGGGCAAGCACCGGCGGCGTTCACGCCTGACATGCCCGTCACGCCCGCGCCGACGCCCGAATGGCGCCCCCCGCCTCCGCCACTGCCGGCGAAGAAGGGTGGGGGCGGGGCGAACTGGCTTCCGGCGCTCATTGGGGTGCTGGCCGGCCTGGTGGTGGTGGGCACCGGCGCCTTGGTGCTCGTGCCCGACCTGCGCGCTGCGCTGTCTCGCGTCGCGGGCCGTGGCGATGCCACGACGACACCCACGACCGGCATCGCGCCCCTGCCGACCGCAATCGCCATCCTGTTGCCGTCCCCGACGGTGCCGGCGGCGGACCCGATCCCCAGCCCCACGCCGGCCGCGCCCACGCCAACCTCGCCGGCCATCACGTCCACGCCGGTCCCCGCTGATGTCGCGCCTACGGAGCCGGCCCCGGCCACCGATGCCCCGACGTCTGAGGAGCCGACAACCGCGGTACCGACGGCGGCGTCCAGCACCACCGCCGTGCCGGCGGCCACGGCGGCCCCCACGGTCACGACCGCGCCCGCGGCGCCCGGTGTGATCCTGAGCTTTGAGGGGGAGCGCGACTGGCGCCGCGGCGACGAGCCCCACGGGGAGTTTGCCCGCTCCGGGGAGCAGGCCAAGTCTGGCTCCTATGCGGGCAAGCTGGCGTACCAGTTACCGGCGGTGAGCAACAACTATGTGGTCTTGGTGGCGCGGCCGTCCATTGCGCTCGGCGGCGAGCCCACCGGCCTGGCGGCGTGGGTGTACGGCGATGGCTCGGGGCACTTTTTGAATGCCTGGATCCAGGACGCCGCTGGCGAAGTGCGCCAGTACACCTTTGGGCGCGTCGCGCATCAGGGCTGGGCGCAGATGACCGCCTGGTTCGACGATGCCCGCGGCTGGCCCAACGTCACCATCAGCGGCAGCGACAACGGTCGCCTCGACTATCCCGCCTCCCTGTATGCCCTCCTCGTGGATGGCGTGCCAGACGGCCAGGCGAGCAGCGGCGTCATCTATCTGGACGACGTGGCCACCACCTCCGGGGCCATCGTGGCCCAGGCGACGGCTGCCCCCGCCCAGCCAACCGCCGCGGCGGGCGCACCGACGCAAGCGCCGCCTCGCCAGGGCCCCGTGGAGGTGATCTTTGAGTACGGCTGGGATGGCGGCTGGATGGGCGTCGAGAACCAAGGGGTGTGGGCGGCGGCCGGCGACGGCCACCAGTACGTGGCGGAGGTGGGGTTCCTGTCGTCGCCCGAGGCGATTGCCGCGCTCAAGGCGGCGCCCCCGGGCGGCTGGAAGGGCAAGATCGTGGTGCGCAAGCAAGTGGGCTGGGTGTCGTGCGTCACGGACGTGTGTCAGGAGCACAGCAGCGACGGCACGCAGGCGTTGATCACCAACCAGATCTACCTGCGTCCGGCGGCGTGGACGTCCCTGGTGAACGCCTACCTGTCGGGCGGCCTGCCCGCGGTGTATGCCAACCCGTACTATGCCACCGTCCAGGAGAAAGCGTTCCAGCCCATCGGCAACGTCCCCGCCGTGCCGGTCATCGCGTTCCGCTTCACCCGCATGGAGTGATACTCGCATCACGCGACCGACCATTCACCGCAGAGATCACAGAGAGCGCAGAGAACAGGAAAAAGATCCTAATCTCTGCGCTCTCTGCGGTCTCTGCGGTTGTACCGTTCTGGTCCTAGGATTTACCGTTCGTCGGTAGTCGGTATATGCGGCAATGCTCGCTGTCAGCTGCCGAACGGCGGCGTTGGCTCCGGCTCCTCGGGGACGACGATCCACATGATGATGTAGGCCAGGCCGCCCGACATCCCCGCCAGGGCCAGGATGACGAACGCCAGCCGCACCAGCGTGGGGTCGATGCCAAAGTACTTGCCCAGGCCAGCACACACGCCGGCAATCATGCGATCGCTCCGGCTCCGATATAGCCGCTTTGGCGTATCCATCGTACACCTCCAGGTAAACGTACGTACCCTATCCCTATTCTACTCCATGCGCGGCGCCGAGGATAGGGGGAAATGCGCGCCGCCGGGGCTAGATCTCGAACGGCTCTTTGGGCTCGAGGGGGATGATGATCGCGGCCAGTAGATAGATGAGCAGGCCCGAGCCGTAGGCCAAGGAAATGGCGACGAACGCCAGCCGCACCAGGGTGGGGTCGACGCCCATGTACTGGGCCACGCCCCCGCACACGCCATCGATCATGCGCTCCGTACGGCTGCGATAGAGCCGTTTCGTATTCATTCCGCACCTCCAGCGGTGTCCAACACGGTTTCTCCCACTCTCTACGCGCGAACCTCGCCAGGGTAGCGGGGCGGGAAAGGAAGGGAACGCGGATGAACGCGGATTCTGATGGGTAAAACCAGGGAATACAGAGGGACGCAGGGAAGACAACTAACCTCTTTCCTGCGTCCCTCTGATACGTGATTCATCCGCGGAGATCCGCCGTATCCGCGTTCATCCGCGTTCATCCGCGTTCCATATCCCCTTTACACGACCTCCAGCGTGTCGCGGTCGGGGAGCGGGGGGAAGGGGGCGGTGGGGAGGGTCTGGTACCAGAACGCCACCGACGCGATGTCGTCCTGCAGCGGCAGGTAGCGCCGCTCGCTGCGCCACCCTAGGGCCTGGATCGTCACCCGCAGGTCCTGCTCGAAGCGGATCGGGTCGGTGATGTGCCAGCGGTACAGGCCAAAGCGCGTTTGCGACTGGTACAGGCCGTCGGGGCGGATCACCTGGGCGAGCCCGGAGTAGGGGGTGGTGAACTCGCGGTAGCCGACGTTCTCCTTCCCCACGTCAAAGTTGTACGAGCCGCAGAAATAGTCCTCCGTGCCAGTGCCACAGATGGTGGGGAAGGCGTCGTCACCGTCCAGGAAGAACTTGATCTCGCCCTCGCCCCACCAGCCGGTGTTGTTCACGCCCCAAGCCATGTAGGTGCCCACATAGTGGCCCTTGCCGCGCACGCCGTCGAGGATGGTGTAGACTTCCTTGTACGGCAGCGGGTTGACGCGCCGGAACTGGGCGTGCAAGTAGGCGGTGTCCTCCGGCACCTCGGTGAGGGCGTAGGTGATCTGGTAGTACAGCGTCATCTCGTTGAAGCCGATGTTGGACATCGTGATGCGGCAGGAGCGGCGGAAGGGCATCTCCCAGTAACAGTTGAAGGCGCTGCCGGGGTTCACGCACACCGCCAACGACGATACCTGGGCGTACTTGTTCCAGCCGCACGCGAAAAAGTCGCCCACGGGGCACTCGATGGCGGGGGTCTCTGAGCCATCCCAGTAGACGCGCAGGATGCTGTAGCGCCAGTGGCCGGTGGGCGTCATCCAGATGTGCTGGATGGCGCCGGGGCCCTCGATGTCGGCCAGCACCCGCGTCTCGCCGGGCGCGATGCGGATGGAGGGTGAGATCTTCCACCCCTGCCCGAGGTCGCGGGCGCAGGCGGCGCCGGTGCCCTCCAGGGCCATCCCGCCCCGGCCCTTGGCGCCGTCGAAATTCTCCGGGCTGATGGACCGTGTCTTGGCGCTCGACAGC